>Ga0187777_10000107_pt1 | contig 59824 bp, 45 predicted proteins | sample 1015_Q2_SP5_10_M_FD_132416 | JGI IMG/M metagenome (GOLD analysis project Ga0187777, IMG submission 132416) | Tropical peat soil microbial communities from peatlands in Department of Meta, Colombia - 1015_Q2_SP5_10_MG | ecosystem: Environmental > Terrestrial > Soil > Wetlands > Peat | place... | reverse complement strand
GTAGCTCAGTCGCGAATCCAAAATGTCGAAACTCTAAGGCCGGGGCAAGCCCCGGCCTCTGGAGTTTGGACATTTGACCGGCCGAACTTGCTATTTCGTATCAGGGCACGGCTTTAGCCGTGCCGTAAGGCGTGAGAGTCGAGGGGCTTTAGCCCCTGCGTCATTTGGCCCGGGGGTGGGTCTGGTCGTAGACCTGCATCACGTGCTTGACCGAGAGCTGGGTGTAGCGCTGGGTGGTGGAGAGGCGCTCGTGGCCTAGCAGCTCCTGGATGGCGCGCAGGTCAGCGCCCTCCTCCAGCATGTGGGTGCCAAAGGCGTGGCGCAGGGTGTGGGGATGCACGTCGGGCGAGAGTCCGCCGGCCACCGCCAGCCGCTTCACGATGCGGCCGACGCTGCGCGTGGTCAGCCGGCCGCCGCGCTGGTTCAGCAGCAGCGCGGGCGAGCTCCTCTTGCCGACCAGCACGCGCTGGCGAGAGGGAAAATACCGCTTCAGCGCCTGGGCGACGCCCTCGCCGAAGGGCACCAGCCGCTCTTTGCGTCCCTTGCCGCGCACCAGAATAACGCCGCCCGACTGGCGGATATCCTGCAGGTCGATGCCCACCAGCTCGGAGTTGCGGATGCCGCATCCGTAGAGCAGCTCGAGGATGAGCGCATCGCGCTCGGCGAAGCCCGCCTCCTCGCCGTTGCTGGCCGCGCGCTCAAAGACGGCGTTCACCTCCTCCAGCGTCGGCACCCGCGGCAGCTTCTTGGGCAGCCGCGGCGTCGCCACCAGCGCCGCCGGGTTCTGGCCCACCCGCCCTTCGCGCGCCAGCCAGCGGTAGAGCGAGCGCAGCGCGGCCAGCGCCCGCGCCACCGAGCTCTTGCTCAATCCCGTCTCGTACAGGTGGCCGAGAAAGCCCCGTATCCACAGATGGTCGATGCTCTCCAGCTGGGCGGTGCGGGTCTTCTCCGCGTAGGCGATGAACTTGGCCAAGTCCTTGCGATAGGCAGTGATGGTGTTGGGCGAGGCGTTGCGCTGGCGCAGCGCGGCGAGGTAGCTCTGCGCCGCGGCCGCTACGCTGCCCCTTTTTGCCCGCTCGCTCATGCGCCGGCTGCCTTCGCCTTCAGCTTCGCGCGGGGATGGTGCCGCTCCAGCTGACCGCGCAGATGGTCGAGCGCCACGTGGGTGTAGACCTGCGTGGTCGAGATGTCGGCGTGGCCGAGGATGGTCTGCACTGTGCGCAGGTCGGCGCCGTTCTCCACCATGTGCGTGGCGCAGCTGTGGCGCAGCATGTGCGGCGAGGCCGCATGTCCCGCCCCGGCCGCCGCCAGCTGGCGGACGATCTGCCACACGCGCAGCCGCGTCAGCTTCTTTCCCTTCGCCGCCACGAACAGCAGCCGCGAGTTCGCCCCCAGCGCCGGCCGCGCCTCCTTCAGATACTCCGCCAGCGCCTGCTGCGCCGCCTTGCCCAGCGGCACGATGCGCTCTTTATCGCCCTTGCCGCGCACCATCACGTAGCCCAGCTCCAGCTTCAGGTCCTGCAGTTGCACGCCTGTGAGCTCGCTCACCCGCAGCGCCCCGCCATAGAGCAGCTCCAGCATGGCGCGGTCGCGCAGCCGGCGCGCCTCGGCCAGCTTTCCTCCGCGGCTGGCTCGCGCCCTCCCCGCTTCGAGGATGGCCGACATCTCTTCCCGCCCCAGCGACTTGGGCAGCACCTTCCATTGCTTGGGCAGGTCGATGTTGAGCGTGGGATCGTGCTGCACGTGCCGGTCAAGCAGCAGGTAACGGTAGAAGCTGCGCAGCGCCGAGAGCTTGCGGGCCACGGTGCGTCCATCGGCCGCGTTGGCGAAGAGCCGGTCGAGAAAGCTGCGCACGTCTTCGCGCCGGGCGGCAGCGAATCCGCGCCCGCACTTGCCTATGTGCTCGCTGAATTGCCGCAGATCGCGGCGGTAGGCTTCCACCGAGAGCGGCGACAGGCCTTTCTCCACCTTCAGGTAATCGCTGAAGGCGCTGAGCAGGGTCGTATCCTGCACCGTTGGGGCCGGCATCTGGAGTCATTATGAAGCCACTCGGGCCGGCGCAGAATAACCAGACAGGTGCCGCTCACCAAAGTACCCTGTCGCACGCTGCTTGACACTCCCCAACCCTGCGATAATGCGATATAAGTCGTCAGTGGATAGGTGTGGACGGCGGTGCTCTCACCGCCTGAAGCAATGGCCAAAGACCCCAACGCCGATCTGCCCAGCGTCTCTCCTGCAGACGAGCGCGCGCTGCGCATGGCACCCCCTGTGGCCGAAGGGACCAAGCCGGCCCAGCCCAAACCGGCGCGGCGCAGGGCCAGCGATGCCCGCGCCACCGGCAACGCTCTGCCCGCCATCATCTGGAGCACGGACACCAATCTGCGTTATCTCTCCAGCCAGGGCGGCGGTCTGGCCGCGCTGGCCCTGCGCCCCGATGAGGTCAAAGGACGCACGCTGCAGGATTATTTCGGCACCACCGACCCCGATTTTGCCGCCATCGCCGCCCATCGCCGCGCGCTCAAGGGCGAGAGCGTCCGCTACATGCAGGAGTGGGGCGGCCGCGTCTACGACTCCAGCGTGGAACCGCTGCGCGACGAGAAAGGCAAGATCATCGGGGTCAGCGGCATGGCGCTTGACATTACCGACCGGGTCGAAGCCGAGCGCAGCGCCCGCACCAGTGAAGACCGCTTCCGCTCTCTGGTGCAGCACTCCTCCGATGTCATCACCATCTACAACAGTGATGGCGTCATCCGCTTCCAGAGCCCTTCGGTGGAGGCCGTGCTCGGCTACAGGCCCGATGAGCTGGTGGGGCACAGCTCCTTCGAGAATGTGCATCCCGATGACGTAGAGCGCGCCCGCCAGGCGTTCTTCTATCTGGTGAACAATCCCGGCACCGACAAAGTGGTGGAGTTCCGCTGCCGCCACAAGAACGGGAGCTGGCGCGTGCTGGAATCCACCGGCAGCAACCTGCTCCATGATCCTTCGGTCGGCGGTATCGTCTCCAACTCGCGCGATATCAGCGAACGCAAGCAGACCGATGAGGCCCTGAGCAACAGTCAGAAGCGCCTCGCCCTGCACGCGCAGCAGACCCTGCTCGGGGTCATCGACTTCGATCCCGACTTCAAAGTCGTGGAGTGGAACCCGGCAGCTGAGGGCATCTTCGGCTACCGGCGCGACGAGGCCCTGGGCAAGCACGCCGACTTCATGTTCTCGCAGAAGACGCCCGACAAAGCCACCGCCTGTTGGGCCCAGCTGCTGGAGCAGAAGACCAACCTGAAGACCGTGGTGCAGAATTGCACCCGCTCCGGCCGCTCCATCACCTGCGAGTGGTCGCTCACTCCGCTCATCGATTCGCAGGGGAACATCCTGGGGATCACCTGCCTGGTGCAGGATGTCACCGAGCAGCGCGCCGGCGACGAGGCCCTGCGCCGCTCCGAAGAACGCTACCGGCTTTTGTTCGAGCGCAACCTGGCCGGTGTCTACTGGAGCACCGCCGAAGGCGAGCTGGTGGATTGCAACGAATCCTTCGCCCGCATGTTCGGTTACAAGTCCCGCACCCAGCTCATGACCCAGCGCTCGCTCGATATCTACCAGCAGCTCGGCGATCGCGACCTTCTGCTGGCCAAGCTGCGCCAGAACCGCAACCTCACCAACGTCGAGGCGCTGTGCCGCAAGGCCGATGGCAGCCCCATCTGGGTGCTGCAGAACGTGACCCTGATCGAAGACGGCACCGCCATGCCCATGATCCAGGGCACGATGGTGGATATCACCGAGCGCAAGTTCGCCGAGCAAAGCCTGCGCCAGGCCGAAGGCAAATACCGCAGCATCTTTGAGAACGCCGCTGAAGGAATATTCCAGACCACGCTCGATGGCCGCTGGCTCATCGTGAACCCCAAGATGGCATCCATCCTCGGTTTCACCTCGCCCGCCGAGCTCACGGCCAGCCCCGATCCCAAGCCCAAGTACTACGTGGACCCGGCGCGCCGCCGCGAGTTCGCCCGGCTCATCGAGCAGCAGGGCGCAGTCTACGGCTTCGAATCGCAGATGTTCCGCAAAGACGGCCAGACCATCTGGGTCTCGGAAAGCGCCCGCGCCGTGCGCAACGAGCACGGCCACCTGGTCGGTTTTGAAGGTACCGTGCAGGACATCACCGAACGCCGCCACGCCGAAGAGACACTGCGGCAGAACGAGCGTCGCCTGCGACGCCAGAACGAGATGCTGGTGGAGCTTTCCCAGCACAAGACCATCGAGAGCGGTAACCTCGATGCTGCTCTCAACGAGATCACCGAAGCTGCAGCTGACACCCTGGAGGTGGAATACGCCAGCGTCTGGCTGCTGAGCGAAGACCAGAGCCTGTTGCGTTGCGTCAACCTGTACAGCCGCTCCAGCAACTCCCACACCAGCGGCAAGGAATACAAAGTATCCGACTTCCCCATCTACTTCCACGCGCTGGAGACGGAGCGCACGATCGATGTGGATGACGTGGCCAGTGACTCGCGTTCAGTTGAGTTCGCCTCCACCCTGCAGGAGCAGGGCATCTCTTCCATGATGGATTCCAGCATCCGCGTGGGCGGCCGGGTCGTCGGCGTCCTGTGCCAGGAGCAGATCGGTCCCAAGCGCTCGTGGACCCTGGATGAAAAGAATTTCACCGGCTCCATGGCTGACCTGCTGGCTCTGGCCATCGAGGCCTCAGACCGGCAGCGCGCCCAGGAGGCCTTGCGCGAGAGCGAGACCAGGTTCCGCGCCGTGGCAGAGACCGCAGCTTCTGCGATCTACGTCCATCAGGGCGAGCGCTTTCTCTTCGTCAATCGCGCCAGCGAAGCCATCTCCGGCTATTCCCACGAAGAACTGGTCGAGATGAACCCTTTCACGCTCGTCCACCCCGATGACCGGCACATGGTTCGCGAGCGTTACCTGCAGCGCATGAAAGGGGCCGATGTCCCCATCCGCTACGAGTACCGCATCGTGACCAAACAGGGCGAAACGCGATGGCTCGACTTCAGCGGCAGCATGATCTCCTTCGGCGGGCAGATGGCCTTGCTGGCCACTGCTTTCGACATTACCGAGCGCAAGCGCGCCGAGCAGTTGCAGGCCGCCCTGTACCGTATCGCCGAAAAGACCAGCTCCGCCCGCGATCTGGATGAATTCTTCGCCGCTATTCACTCCATCCTCTCGGAGTTGGTCTATGCGCGGAATTTCTACATCGCGCTTTATGACCCGCGCACGCAGTTATTGAGCTTCCCCTACTTTGTCGACGAGCAGGATGCGCCCCCGGGCCCGCAAAGACCAGGCAAGGGCCTGACTGAGTACGTGCTCCGCAGCGGCAAGCCCTACCTCAGCACCCCTGAGCAGGATCACGAGCTCGCTGAGAAAGGCGAGGTCGAACTCGTCGGCAGTCCCAGCGTCGACTGGCTGGGCGTGCCCCTCAAGACCGGAGATACGACCTTCGGCGTGCTGGCCCTGCAAAGCTATACCGAGCAGGAACGCTTCGGCGAACGCGAGGCGGAGATCCTCACTTTTGTTTCCCAGAGCGTGGCCACCGCCATCCAGAGGAAGCGCGATGAAGACGCCTTGCGCCAGTCGGAAGCACGCTATCGTTCGCAGGTACAAAGCGCGGTTTTCGGAATCTACCGCTCCAGCGTGGAAGACCGCTTCCTGGCGGTGAACCCGGCCATGGTCACCATGCTCGGTTACAAGTCGCAGGAAGAAGTGCTGGCCCTGAACCTCGCCTGGGATGTTTACGCCGAAGCCGGCGAGCGCATGCGCCTGGTGAAAGAGTATAAAGATCGCGACCGCATCGAAGGCATCGAGGTCCGCTGGAAGAGAAAAGACGGCAAGATCATCACCGTACGCCTCAGTGGGCGCACCCTTCGCAATGAGATCAACGAACTCGAGGGCTTCGAGATGCTGGCGGAGGACATCACCGAGAAACGTGCGCTGGAAGAGCAGTTCCGCCAGTCGCAGAAGATGGAAGCCGTGGGCAGGCTCGCCGGCGGCGTGGCCCACGACTTCAACAACCTGCTCACCGTCATCAAAGGCTACAGCGAGCTGATGCTCGACCAGGTGCAGCAGGGCGATCCCTTGCGCTCCGGCGTGGAAGAGGTGAAGAAAGCCGCCGACCGGGCCGCTGCCCTTACGCGCCAGCTTCTCGCGTTCAGCCGCAAGCAGGTCCTGGCTCCCAAGGTGCTAGACCTGAATTTCGTCGTCAACAACATGGAGCAGCTGCTGCGCCGTCTGATCGGCGAGGATGTAGAGCTGAGCATCACTCTTGACTCAGCGCTGGGCCGGACGAAAGCCGATCCCGGCCAGACTGAACAGGTCATCATGAACCTGGCAGTCAACGCGCGCGACGCGATGCCCGGCGGGGGCAGACTCTTCATCTCGACCTCAAATGCCATGCTGGAGAGTAATTCCCTGCCGCGGCAGACGGTGCATCCTGGAGCGTACGTGCGCCTTGACGTTGCGGATTCGGGCACCGGCATGAGCCCGGAGACTTTGCAGCGCATCTTCGAGCCCTTCTTCACAACCAAGGAGCAAGGCAAGGGAACAGGCCTCGGACTCTCTACCGTTTATGGCATCGTGAATCAGAGCAACGGTTACATCGACGTCGAGAGCGAGGTGGGAAAAGGCACCACCTTCCATATTTACCTGCCTCGTGTGGATGAGGTGACGGAGACCGCAGCTGTTCCCGCCGCGCCGCTCAGCGAGCGGAAAGGCACCGAGACGATCCTGCTGGTCGAGGACGAGGATGGGGTTCGAGCCCTTGCCCGCCAGTTACTCACCAAGCACGGATATACCGTGCTGGATACGCGCCATGGGGGTGAGGCTCTGCTGGTTTGTGAGCGGCACCAAGGTGCCATCCACCTCCTGCTGACTGATGTCATCCTTCAGCAGGTGAGCGGCCGGGAACTCGCCGACCGTCTGCTCAAGATCCGGCCAGAGATGAAGATCCTCTACATGTCGGGCTATTCGGGTGATGCCATCGAGCAGTACGGCGTCGTGGATTTCGAAGGCGCTTTCCTACAGAAGCCGTTTAACACTGAATCGCTCATTTCCAAAGTGCGCGAAGTGCTGGATGCGCCGGCTACGACCCAGACTGTCCAGTAATCATCTGCTGCGGAATGAATCTGCTTATCTGTCTTGCGCGGCCATCTGCGCCCGGGCCGGCTGGCCCGCGGGCACGTTCTGCATCGGAGGTGTTGCAGGCGTAATGCTTTCGGGATTGAGGAGATTCTCGTGTTTCGGACCGAGGCCGAGCTCGATCAGCGCGCGTGAATCAGGGAGCGTCTTGGTCTGCCAGCCGTGGTCATCCTGGTACTGGCTCATGGCGTCTTTCGTCTGCTGGTCCCACACGCCGCTGGGCTCGCCCGCCAGATACTTTTCACGGATCAAAGCCTGCTGGATCTCGCGTGCGCGCTGATCATCGATCTTCTGCTGGCCATGATGCTTCCACGCGCCCTTCTGCGCTTTCAAATGCTTCTTGCTTGTGCTGCTGTGCTTCGAGGTACCGTGACTCGAAGTCTGATGGCTCGAAACAGACGTCTTGTGCGAGTCTGTTACAGCCTTAGAGTGCGCGACAGACTCCGGAGCATGCGCTGATTTGGCGCTGCCTGGGCTCTGGGCTGGGGCCAGCGAGCAGAAGGCACAGCAGATCAGCGCCAAAGGAGCTCTGGCGCTGCTCGGCCTCAAAACATCGTTGCCCTTACCCCTTACCGCGATCTGCATACGGGGGATATTCCCTTAGAAACAACTCACCGTCAATCAGGTTCCGCACGGGGGAGTGCCGAAGGTGACCCGGTTGTCATTACATCCTTGGGTGCAGGCATTGTAATGCAACCAGGCCCTTCGAAAAAGCATTGGATGCGATTACGGAAGTGTACCGGCCGCAAAGATGGTGGTACCCGCCCGGCTGCGGGCAGGATGCACCAGAAGCGCCACCGCGGAGCCGCTCTTCATCTGCGACTCTGCCTTGTGGAACTCATCCTCGCTGTTGACCGGTGAGCGATTCACCTCGAGGATGACGTCCCCGCGCTGCAATCCCAGGTCCTCGTCAGCGAAGGAGCCGGGCTTGACGTCCTGCACGACTACGCCCTTCCCCGGGGCGACGCCTATGCGGCTGGCCAGGTCTGAGGTGAGCGTACTCACGCTGATACCAAGCTTCGACTCCGCCGGCGTGCTGTTGTCTGGTGTGTTGTCGTTGTCGCCAAGCAGCTCGCTGTAAAGCTTTGCCCGGTCGGCAATGGTGACCGTGGCCTCCTGGCTCTTACCGTTACGGACAAATCCAAGCGTCGCTTTGGTGCCGGGCTTAAGCTTGGAAATCTCAGCCACCAGTTCATCACCGTTCTTGATGTTGAGGCCGTTGATGCTGGTGATGGCATCGCCCTTCTTGATGCCAGCCTGGTCTGCCGGGCCGCCGGCGGTGATATCGGCCACAATAACGCCCGACTTCACGCCGTAGACCTCAGCCAGCGCCGGGCTGGGCCGCGCATCGAAGCCGACGCCGATCGATCCTCGCGAAACGCGGTGGTCGCTGCCGATCAGCTGGTTATAGGTCGAAACCACGGTATTCGAGGGCATAGCAAAACCTACACCTTCGTATCCCTGGCCTTCTGTAAAGATGGCAGTGTTGATTCCGACCACTTCGCCACGCATGTTCACCAGCGGTCCGCCGGAGTTGCCCGGGTTGATGGCCGCATCGGTTTGGATCATGGATTGAAACTGGCGCTGCGGAACAATATTTCGACCGACCGCCGAAACAATGCCCGCCGTCACGGTGGAGTTCAGACCGAACGGACTCCCGATAGCCAGCACCCAGTCTCCGACCTCCAAGGCGTCCGAATTCCCCAGCTTGGCGGTAGGCAGCTCGCGCTTTACATCAATCTTGATGACGGCAAGATCGGTCTCGCGATCCACGCCAATGACCTTGGCGTCATGCAGCACGCCTGCGGGCTCATCCTGAAGCTGCACGCGGATCCGATCGGCCTTTTCCACCACGTGGTTGTTCGTGACGATATAACCCTTGGGATCGACAATGACCCCTGAACCAAGCGAACGCTCACGCAAACCCTGCGGGGCCTGCTGGCCGCCGAAGAAACGATCGAAAAAGTCCTGAAATGGATCGTCGTCCGGTCCTTGATCGCCGGGCGTGCGCCGGCGGTGAGGGCTTGCCGGCTTGATCGTAGATTCCGTATTAATGTTGACTACTGCGGGCTCAAGTTGCTTGGCGATCCGCGAAAAGGTGTTGGACAGCTGCTCGGGTGCGGGTACCTGAAGCGGGGTCGCGTCGCTCGAGGAGTTCTGAGCTTCTTTTCCCTTTACTGAGTGGGAAACGACCGTGCCAATCAAAATGCCAATCGCAAGTGTTGCGGCGATGGTTGCTGTCGAAAACAAGCGGCGCATCTTGATTCTTTCAAGAGGCCCGCTGGAATGCTGTTCCATGCTGGTCAATCATCCTCCGATGTCTCTTATCAAATTATAGCGTCAGCTCCAGCCATTCGGAGCCCGCCCGGCACCGATCAGGGCACCTAATCTTGATTAGACGCAAAAAAGCAGCCAAGCGTTATCTGGCCCGCATGAACCGCCTGCTTGTCAGGGCTCTGGTGCGTGCACGGGGCCGGCTTTGCCGAGCAATTCGGAGGAGAGAAGGCCAAACAGGATAAGGAGGGCTCCTCCCGCTCCCCGCCAGCCCAACCGTTCGCCCAGGAACAGATATGAAACCAACCATGCGAAGACAGGTTCGAGGGCGAATATCAGAGCCGTGTTCGTTGGACTGATGAACTGCTGCGCCCAGGTCTGAATCGTGAAGGCCGCGGCAGTGCCTAGAAGGCCGGTTACCAGAATTGCAGCCACCACGCGCACTGACCAAGTGATGTGCGGTTGCTCCAGGATTGGTGCAGTGATGATCATCAGGCAGGCAGCCGTCGCGCTCTGCAGCGCCGCGATTGCTTCAAAGGAGTGACGCGCTGAGGCACGCCCCACGAAGATGATCTGAAATGTGAATGAGATCGCGCAGCCCATGGTCAGCAGGTCGCCACGGTTCACACTCTGAAAATCACCTAGCAGACTTCCTTGCCCCTGCGGGACGCTGAGCAGATAAAGCCCGGCCAGGGCCGCGAGAACGCCTGCGACGGTCCATGCGCGCACAGGTTTCCGCGACAAGAGTGCGATGAACAGCGGAACCAGGACCACCGAAAGACCGGTGAGGAAAGCAGACTTAGCCGGTGTGGTGTACTGCAATCCCGTGGTTTGCAGCTCGTAGCCGAGACATAGGAAAATGCCGACCATCACCCCCGACGCAAACGCTGCCCTATTCATCCTTTTCAGCTGTGGAGCATAGATGATAGCCAGCACGATTGCGGCAAGCGACATGCGCACGGCGTTGAAGAGCAACGGCGAGGCCTGGCGTAACGCGTCCTTGATCTGGACGAAGGTTGCGCCCCAGACTAGAGCCGTGAGAACCAGAAGAATGTGCGCTTTGACGGTGCGAGACACCTCTCAGCCGGCCTCCGCACGTGCGAGGGCCAGCACCGTGAGAAGGATCCGCTTGAGGCCAAGGTCGCGGCCTGCAGGATCGAACCACTCGCTCAGAGTGTGCGCGCCACCGCCTGAGCCACCGGCGCCGATGCTGATCGCTTCCCAGCCGAGCGCCAGAGGGATGTTGGCATCGGTAGAGGAGCAGTGAGGCCGCGAATCAATGTCCAGTTGCTCATCTACAGCTCTGACAAGCTGGAGGATTCGGGCGCTCGGCGACAACTCGGCCGCGGGCCTCTCGCCGATGGTCTTTATGTCGCAGCGCAACCGGTCGGCGGCCGCCGAAGTGTCCAGGCTTTGCGCCTTGGCGACCGCGGCGCGCAGAGCAGTCTCCAGGCGGCGAATCTCGTCCTGAGATTCGGAACGAAGGTCCACACGCATGCTGGCAGATTCTGGAATCGAATTGACCGAAGTCCCGCCTTGAAAGGTGCCCACGTTGTAGGCGGACCTCTTCTTCGCTGCCCGCGATACTTCAGTGCCGCAGAATTCAGTCACCGCCCGCGCAAGCAGCGCGATGGGATTGGGCGTGCCAAAGTCGCTCCAGGAATGACCGCCCTTGCCGCGGGCGGTGATCTCAAAACGGCGGCTGCCTAGGCCGTGATTAACGATGGTCTCGGTTCCGGCACCATCTACGACCAGCGCGTGCGCTATAGAGCTGCGAAAGGGAGCGTGAGAAAAAATATGGCGAATACCGCGCAAGTCGCCTTCACCTTCTTCCCCCACCGTGCCAATCAATGCCAAGGTCGAGGCATGGCTGATGTCCGTTGCTTCAAGAGCCGCGGCCAGGGCGAGGAGCGCAGTGACTCCTGAAGCATTGTCAGAAATCCCAGGTCCAAACAGCTTGCCTCCCTCGTGCCGAATCTGGATCGGTGTTCCTTCAGCAAAGACGGTGTCGATATGAGCGATCACTGCGACGACCGGTCCGTCTTTTTCCCAGCCTTTTCTGAAACCGACCACGTTGCCCGCTTCATCCAGTTGTGCTCGTTGCAGACCGAGTGACGAGAACTTCTGCCGGAGCCATGCCGCACGCCGGGCTTCGCCGAAGGGTGGCGCAGGAATTCCTGCCAGCTCCATCTGCCAATGGCTCAATTTCTTTTCGTGCCTGCTAAACCAAGCAAACGCGTTCTTCACTTGGCGCGCCTCAGCCAACTCTGAAATCTCCTGTTGGGGCGACAGGGCGGCAGAGGTGCGCACTATTTTCTGCGGAGACATTCCAGAAGAATGATGATTCTACAAGAGAGGCCGATGTTACTTTTTTCGCGCCAGCCTGGCGGCCTCGCGAAACACCTGCAGCAGCATGCGCTCAGTCAGTTTACCGGTATTGGTATTCTGCAGCGAAGGATGATACGCGGCCAGCACAACCGTGCCATCCGGCAGCTCATATTTTGTCCCGTGCCCGAAGGTCATCCCGCTCTTGCTCGCCAGCCTTCCGCTCCTTCGCAGTGAATTGAGCAGCCCATCAAATGCAATCTTGCCGAGCGCAACGACAACCCGAACTTGTTTCAAGATCCGCAGCTCGCGATCCAAATAGGCGGAGCAGTTCTTCAATTCAGCCGGCGTAGGCCTATTCTGCGGCGGAGCGCAACGCCCCACGGCGGTTATGTAAGCATCGCGGAGCACAAGCCCATCGCCCTTGTGCGTCGCCGTAGGTTGTGAAGCAAAGCCCGCCCGGTGCAGGACACGATAAAGAAAATTGCCTGATCCATCACCAGTAAACGGGCGGCCAGTGCGGTTGGAGCCGTGCGCACCCGGAGCGAGACCGAGGATGAGGACTCTCGCATCCGAATCGCCAAAACCGGGCACGGGCTTTCCCCAATACTCCCAATCTCGGAAGGCACGGCGCTTTTCCTGAGCGATCTTACCGCAGTAGGCAATCAAGCGCGGACAGCGGGTGCAGCTGATGATTTCGCGGTTCAATTGGCTGAGCGTTTCCTGCATTCTCTTTATTTTCTCATTGGCTGGTTTGACGGTCTCGCACACAGTCTCTTAATATCGAGTCTCGGAGTTGTCGCCCGGCGTGCCGGTGCGACCCTCACGCTCCTTAGAAGGTTTTCTCTTGACACAAGAATCGGTTACTGCGGAAAAGTCGAATCCTTGTTTACGCGAGGTCTCGGTCGAGGTGCCGGCTGAGAAAGTAGCCGGCGAAATGCAGGCTCTCATCGCAAAGTATCAGAAACTGGCGCGCCTGCCCGGCTTCCGCAAAGGCCGGGCGCCGGCAACCGTCATCCGCCAGCGCTTCGCGGAAGAGCTGCGCAGCGATGTGATCGAGCAGCTGGTTCCACGTTACTTCCGCAGCGAGGTCACGAAGCAGGGTCTAGCGCCCGTTTCACAGCCGCGAGTGACCGATCTCGAAATGCAGGAGGGAGAACCGCTGCGCTTTAAGGCGAGCTTCGAGGTGTTGCCGCCCATCGAAGTGAGCGGATATAAAGACCTGCGCGCTGAAAAACCGGACACAAGGGTGACGGACGAAGACATTGAGCACCAGGTGCAGCATCTTCGTGAGCAACGCGCCAAGTTCACCGACATTCAAGGTAGCTCGCTGGGCGATGGAGACTTTGCCGAAGTCTCGTTCTCGGGAATGCCCCAAGAGGGTGGCGAGCCTATTACCGTCAAGGATGTCATGGTCGAGATTGGCGGCAAGAATACTGTGCCGGAGTTTTCTGACAACTTGCGCGGCGCATCAGCGGGTGATGAGCGCAGGTTCGACGTGCGGTACGCTGAAGATTTCAGCGACAAGCGGCTGGCGGGTAAGACCATCAGCTATGCGGCCACGGTCAGCAGTGTCAAGCAGAAGGAGTTACCGGCACTCGATGAAGAGTTCGCCAAGTCCCTGGGTGAATTTGACTCCGTTGAGGCCCTGCGCAAGCGCATTCGCGAAAATTTGGAGCACGAGAAGCAGCATCGCGCCGAGCGCGAGGCAAAGGAGAAGCTGGTGGAGGAGCTGGTGCAGCGCAACGAGTTTCCCGTGCCGGAGTCTTTGGTCGAGCACCAGGTGGATGTCCGGCTCGAGCGCGGGCTGCGCGCCCTGGCTGCGCAGGGATTGGCTTCAGAGCAGATGCAGAAGATGGACCTCCCGCGTTTGCGCGCCGGCCAGCGTGAAGCGGCCCTGCGCGAGGTCAAAGCCTCGCTGATCCTGGATAAGATCGCGGAAGCCGAAAAGATCGAGGTCAGCGACGAGGACATGGAAAAGGAACTCGAAGGCCTGGCGCAACAGACCAAGCAAACTGTGGAGGCCATCCGCGCGCGGCTCACGCGCGAAGGCGCGCTGGAGAGGATCCGAGATCGCATGCGGAATGAAAAGGCACTCGATTTTCTGTATCGCCGTTCAGCCTGACGGTTCCTGCTGGGAAACCACTGCGACTGCCAACCAACTTTCGTGAAATGGTGTAGAGTTTTCTAAGGAGCACTGATGTCCAAAGATCCTCACATGATGCTGGTACCGATGGTGGTGGAACAGACCAGCCGCGGTGAACGCGCCTATGACATCTACTCACGCTTGTTGCGCGACAATATCATCTTTCTGGGAACTCCGGTCGATGACAACGTCGCCAATCTTGTAATCGCGCAGCTGCTGTTCCTGGCTGCGGAAGATCCGGAAAAGGACATTTCGCTGTATATCAATTCTCCGGGCGGCATCATCACTGCGGGCATCGCGATCTACGACACTATGCAGTTCATCAAGAACGATGTCACGACCATATGCATCGGTCAGGCAGCAAGCATGGGAGCACTGCTGCTCGCGGCCGGCGCTCCCGGCAAGCGTTATGCGCTCCCCGGCTCACGCATTCTCATTCACCAGCCGTCGATGGGCGGAATCAGCGGGCAGGCGACCGATATCGACATCCATGCGCGCGAGATCTTGCGCATGCGCGAGATCACCAATCAGATACTGGCCAAGCATACTGGACAGAAGCTGGATAAAATAGAGAAAGATGTCGAGCGCGATTTCATCATGAGCGCACAGCAGGCCAAGGACTACGGAATCGTTGACGACATTATCTACAAGAGCAAGTGATGAACTAAGAACGCCGATGCGCTGCAGGGCGTCTGATTTGAGTTAAGCTGTTAGGTCAGGGGAGAAGGTATGAAGTCTCGGACCGGGACGGAAGAAAATCTTCGCTGCTCTTTCTGCCACAAGTCTCAGGACGCAGTCGCCAAGCTGATCTCTTCTCCCAGTGATTATCCCCGGGCTTACATCTGTGATGAGTGCGTCGCAGTCTGCAATTCGATCCTGGAAGATGACAGAACAGAGACAGCCCCAGCTGCCGGCCCAAACCATCTTCCCAAACCGCAAGAGGTAAAGGTCTTTCTTGACGAGTACGTCATCGGGCAGGAGCAGACCAAGAAACAACTGGCAGTCGCGGTTTACAACCACTACAAACGCATCTATATGAACCGACAGCGCGGCGGCGAGGTGGAGCTGACCAAGAGCAACATTTTGCTCATCGGCCCCACCGGTACGGGAAAGACTCTTCTGGCGCAGACGCTGGCCAAGATGCTGGATGTTCCGTTCGCGATCGTGGACGCTACCACTCTGACCGAAGCCGGTTATGTCGGCGAGGATGTGGAAAATATCATTCTCAAGCTTCTGCAGGCCGCAGACGGCGATGTGGGGCGCGCGCAGACCGGCATCATTTACATCGATGAAGTCGATAAGATCGGCCGCAAAGACGAGAACCCTTCAATCACGCGCGATGTCTCAGGCGAAGGCGTGCAGCAGGCGCTGCTGAAAATACTGGAAGGGACCATCGCCAATGTCCCGCCGCAGGGCGGCCGCAAGCATCCGCACCAGGAATTCACTCCGGTCGACACCACGAACATCCTCTTCATTTGCGGTGGCGCATTCGTCGGGCTGGAGAAGATCATCGGTCGCCGCGTCGGCCGCAAGGCCATGGGCTTCCGGGCTGATAGTGGAAAAGAAGAAGAAAAAGCCGAAATTGTTGCATCATCGCGACGCGATATCGAGCTGCTTTCCAAAGTGCAGCCTCAGGATCTCATGCGATTCGGCCTGATCCCGGAGTTCGTCGGGCGACTTCCCGTGGTGGGTGTGCTGAGCGATCTGGATGAAGCCGCGCTGGTGGAGATCCTGCTGCGCCCGAAGAACGCCATCACCAAGCAGTATCAGCGACTCTTCGAGTTTGAAAATGTCCGCCTGAAGTTCGCCGAAGAATCTTTGCACTCTATCGCTCGCGAAGCCCTGGCCCGCAAAGTGGGAGCGCGCGGGCTGCGCATGATCCTCGAGGAACTCATGCTCGACTTGATGTATCACTTGCCGAGCCAGAAGCGCATCAAGGATTTCGAAGTCACGCGCGAGATGGTCGAGAAGCGTGACGTCTCCATCGCCATGATGGAGAAAGCCGGCTAGCCAAGCCCTAACTCATCGGCGGATCCATCTCTCACATTACCATCGTCACGCGCCCAAGTCATCAATAGCTACAACGACGAAACTTTGGACTTCTTTCGGGTGATATGATTGAATCAGTCCAAACGACCGCGGCCTATGTCAGAAAAATTTGAAACCAAGAAGCTTCCCATGATGCCCATACGCGATGTGGTCATCTTCCCCTACATGATGACTCCGTTCGTCGTAGGTCGCGAATCAAGCGTGCGCGCACTGGAAGCTGCTCTGGCCGGCGATAAGAAAATCTTCCTTGCGACACAGCATGATGCCAGCATCGATGAGCCAAAGCCCCACGAAATCTATCAGGTCGGAACCCTCGTCAACATCGTGCAGAGCCTGAAGCTGCAGGATGGCAACATTAAGGTGCTGGTGGAAGGCATTGAGCGCGGCAAAGTGCTGGAAGTCAAAGACAGCGATGGATACTTCCAGGCTGTTGTGCGCACGGTCAATTATCCGCAGCATGCTTCGCCGCAGGTGGAGAGCGGAATTCAGCGAGCAACTTCCCTGTTTGAGCAATACGTAAAGCTCTGCCAGTCGCTGAATTACGAAACCATGATCGCTGCGGTCAAGATGGAAGATCCAGCGCGCCTTACCGACACTATTGCCGCCAATCTGCAACTTTCCATCGAAGAAAAGCAGGAGTTGCTCGAGATTTTCGATCCGCTGGAGCGTCTGAATCGCATTGCGGATGTTCTCGACATTGAGATCGAGAAGCTCAACATGGACCGCACCATCCAGTCGCGCGTGAAGCGGCAGATGGAGAAGGCGCAAAAAGAGTATTACCTGAACGAGAAGATCAAAGCCATTCAGAAGGAGCTCGGCCGCGGCGAGAAGAGCGAGTTCGATGAGCTCAAAAAGAAGATCGATGCGGCGGGTATGCCGAAAGAGGTGCATGAGAAGGCGCTGCAGGAGTTGAAGAAGCTGGAAGCCATGCCTCCCATGTCGGCTGAATCCACCGTGTCGCGCAACTATTTGGACTGGCTGCTGGCTGTGCCATGGAAGAAGCGTTCGAAGGAGATCCGCAACATCAACCGGGCGGAGCAGATTCTGAACGCCGATCACTATGGCCTGGAGAAGATCAAAGAACGGATTCTGGAGTTTCTCGCAGTACGGCAACTGGTAAAGAATCCGAAGGGCTCGATCCTGTGTTTTGTTGGCCCTCCGGGCGTTGGCAAGACCTCGCTGGGGATGTCGATCGCGAAAGCAACGGGACGAAAGTTCGTGCGCATGTCGCTGGGCGGCGTGCGGGACGAGGCCGAGATCCGCGGACACCGCCGCACCTACATCGGGGCTCTTCCCGGCCAACTCATCCAGATGATGAAGAAGGCGGGCACCAAGAACCCGGTCATCATGCTGGATGAAGTGGACAAGATGTCGATGGATTTCCGCGGTGACCCATCCGCCGCACTGCTGGAGGTGCTGGATCCGGAGCAGAATCACAGCTTCAATGACCACTATCTCGACGTCGAGTACGACCTGTCGCAGGTGTTTTTCATCGCCACCGCGAATGTGATGCACACCATTCCGCCCGCCCTGCAAGACCGCATGGAAGTGCTGCGGCTACATGGCTACACTGAGCCGGAGAAACTGGAGATCGCCAAGCAATTTCTGGTGCGCAAACAGCGCGAAGCCGCCGGGCTCACGGAGAAGAACGTCACCTTCAGCGATGACGCCATCACCGCGATCATCCGCAGTTATACGCGCGAGGCCGGTGTCCGAAATCTGGAACGCGAGATCGGCAATATCTGCAGAAAAGTTGCGCGCAAGGTGGTGAAAGAGGGTCTGGAGTTCTCTACGAGCATCACGCCTGAGAATCTGAATGAATACCTGGGCGTGATCAAGTTTCGTGATACCTCGGCCAGCGAGAAGAGCGAGGTCGGTCTGGTCAATGGCTTGGCATGGACTGAGGTGGGCGGCTCCATCCTGAATACTGAGGTCACGATCGTGGATGGGAAGGGCAAGCTCACCACTACAGGCAAACTTGGCGATGTGATGCAAGAGTCAGCCCAGGCAGCGATGTCCTACGTGCGTTCGCGAGCTCGCCAGCTGGGTCTGCCGCGCGATTTCTACCGCAACCTCGATATTCATCTCCACGTGCCGGAAGGCGCTATTCCCAAGGACGGTCCGTCGGCTGGTATCACCATCGCGACGGCCATGGCCAGCGCGCTGAGCAAGATCCCGGTGCGGCGCGATATCGCGATGACCGGCGAAATTACCCTGCGAGGCAAAGTCCTGCCCATCGGCGGGCTAAAGGAAAAGCTGCTGGCTGCGCATCGTGCCGGAATCTTTGAGGTGATACTACCGCGGGAGAACGAAAAAGATCTCGCGGAGGTGCCGGAGAATCTGCGCAACCAGCTCAAGCTGCACTTTGCCGATACGATGGACGACGTTCTGCCCATCGCGCTGGAGCGTCCACTGCCGGAGATCGCAGAAGAGATCGCTGCCAACCAGCCGCTGGCCCCTGTGTCACAGCCACAGAACGAAGCGCCGGCCACTCCGCAATAACCACTCCTATCCGATTTCATCAGTTTCTTGCGGCCCTCCTTCCGCAGGCCGCTTTGTTAGCATACTGTGCGATGAAGGTGCACGCCCAGTTTGTTGCCTCAGCAGCGGATCCAAGAGATTTTCCAGTGCCAGTTGCGCCAGAGATAGCATTTCTGGGCCGCTCCAACGTAGGCAAGTCCAGCGTGCTGAATTCATTACTGGGTTCAAGGCTGGCGCATGTCAGTTCAAGCCCGGGACGCACGCAGACTATCAACTTCTTCGCCGTATCCCGAAAGCCGAATCCTCATGCAACCGAGATGATGCTGGTGGACCTGCCCGGCTACGGCTACGCTCGCGTCGCGCGCAGCATCACCGCCGGCTGGCCCAAGTTCATCAACCCTTATCTGAAGAAGCGCGCCAATCTGGTCCTATGCGTGGTTCTCGTCGATGCCAATGTCCCTGCGCAGCGCACGGATATGCAATTGCTCGATTTCTTGCGCTCAGCCGGGCGCAGCTTCTTAGTGATTGGGACCAAATCTGACAAGCTTTCGGGTAACAGTCTCGCGCACGCAGTAAAGACTCTGCAAGAGAACCTCCAAGTTGAGGAGATACTTCCCTTTTCTGCCAAGAACGGCCGCGGACGCGAAGAATTATGGCGTGCCATTCGCGACGCAGCGGCCACTTGAAGACCAATCCTAGAGTTCTTGCTCCAAGCTGCCGTTCAGTACGGTCGCCCAGCAACGGTTCACACCGAACCAGTACGGCACTTCGCGGAAGTCGGAGGCGTCGAAGATGGCGATGTCAGCATCCTTGCCAGCTTCCAGGCTTCCCTTGCGGGCGGCCAGACGCAGCGCATGCGCGCCATTGACAGTGCCGGCTGCGATGGCCTCGGCGGGCGACATTCCCATGTGGGTACAGGCAAGCGAGAGCACGAAGGGCATACTGCTGGTCGGCGACGTGCCTGGATTGTAGTCAGTCGCCAGAGCAACAGCGACACCTGCCTCAATCAGGCGGCGCGCAGGCTGATATTCCTCAAGGCCCAAGAAGTAGTTCGCGCCCGGGAGCAGCGTCGTTACAATCTCGCGTTTGGCAAGCTGCGGAATATCCTCCTCTACCACATGATCCATATGGTCGAACGAGGCTGGGTGAAAGCGCAAGAGCGGCCACACTTCCATCGCGCTCAGCTGGCAAACGTGGGCGCGGACCCCTAGTCCGCTCTTCTGCGCGGCTTCGAAGATCTCTTCGGCCTGCTCCATAGTGAAGGCGCCGCGTTCGCAAAACACATCCACAAAGGCGGCCAGCCTCCTGCGAGCCGCTTGTGGGATCATTTTTTGTGTGACTTCCTGAACATATTTCTCGGGCTTCGCCTGAAACTCTTTGGGAACCACATGCGCGCCCAGCAGAGTCGCAACTATGGTTCCCGGCCAGCGCCCGGCGGCCTCATGGATCGCTTCCAGCGACTTCATCTCCGCTTCTACATTCAGACCATAGCCCGACTTGGCTTCGACCGTTGTCGTTCCCTGCTGCGCCATTTCATGCAGAGAAACCAGCGCGTGATCCGCCAAGGTCTTCTTGCTGGCCTTGCGGACACCATCGACGCTGGCGCGGATGCCGCCGCCGGCAACGGCGATCTCGTCATAGCTGGCGCCGGCGATGCGATGCTCAAAATCCACCAGGCGAGGGGCTGCGAAAATCAGGTGGGTGTGGGAGTCCACGAAGCCGGGCAGAGCCACTCGCCCGCCGCAATCAATCTCACGAGGGTTGTGCTTCTTGCGCGCAGGGTGTTTCAAAACTTCGCGCTGTGAGCCAGCCGCAAGAACCTTGCCTCCGGCACAAAGAATCGCGCCGTCTTTCACCATACCGACGTCGTTCAGCTCGGGGCCTCGGCGCGGACCGGCGCTCTTGCCCGGCGACCGCAAGGTCAGGAGTTGTCCGACATTGACCAGCAGCAGCGCGCCGGCTTTGGTCGCGTTCCTTACTTTCTTCATTTTTCTGCCATCGGAATCTTGACTCCGCTCCGCAGGGCAAAGGAGACGGCTTGGTCGTAGCCGGAATCTACATGGCGAGCCACACCGATACCCGGATCTGAGGTCAGCACGCGCTCGATTCTCTTGCTCATCATCTCTGAACCATCCGCCACGGTGACCTGCCCGGCATGGAGCGAATAACCGATGCCAACACCGCCGCCGTTATGCACGCTCACCCAGGAAGCGCCGCTCGCAGTGTTGAGCAGCGCATTCAGGATGGGCCAGTCAGCGACAGCATCGGAGCCATCCTTCATGGATTCGGTCTCGCGGAAGGGCGAGGCGACCGAGCCGCAATCGAGATGGTCGCGCCCGATGACGATAGGCGCTTTGATCTTTCCTTTTTTGACCAGTTCGTTGATGGCCACGCCGAAGCGCGCGCGCTCGCCGTATCCCAGCCAGCAGATGCGTGCGGGCAATCCCTGGAACTTGATGCGCTTGCGGGCAAGATTGATCCAGCGCTCAAGAATGCGATTGTGCGGAAACATCTCGAGCACAAGATCGTCGGTCACTGCAATATCGGCTGGATCGCCGGAGAGCGCCGCCCAACGGAACGGACCGCGACCCTCGCAGAACAGAGGACGAATATAAGCAGGCACGAAGCCCGGGAAATCATAGGCGTTGTTGACCCCCCGCTGAAAGGCGAAGGTACGGATGTTATTGCCATAATCAAATGTCACCGAGCCCATCTTCCGCAGCGCCAGCATACCCTCAACGTGGCGGGCGATGGAGTCGAGCGAGCGCTCTTCATACGCCTTGGGATCGCGCTTGCGCAGAGCCAGCGCCTCTTCCAAAGGCATGCCGTTGGGAACGTAGCCATTGAGGGGATCGTGGGCCGAGGTCTGGTCGGTGAGCAGGTCTGGTACGACACCGCGAGCTGCCAGCTCCGGAACCACATCGGCACAATTGCCCACCAGGCCGACTGAGACCGCCTCTTTCTTGCGCACGGCATTCTTCAGTATGCGCAGGGCCTCATCCAGCGAGTTGACCATGAAGTCGCAGTAGCCGGTCTTAAGCCGCTTCTTGATGCGCTCCGGATCGACATCAATGCCAAGAAACGCAGCCCCGGTCATAGTAGCCGCAAGAGGCTGCGCGCCACCCATACCGCCCATCCCGCCGCTCACGACCAGCTTGCCGCTCAGGTCGCCGCCGAAGTGTTTCTCGCCCGCAGCAGAGAAGGTCTCAAAGGTCCCCTGCACGATGCCTTGTGAGCCGATATAGATCCAGGAGCCAGCGGTCATTTGGCCGTACATCATCAGTCCGGCGCGCTCGAGTTCATTGAACTTCTCCCAGTTCGACCAATGCCCGACCAGATTGGAGTTGGCAATCAGAACGCGGGGCGCGTATTCGTGGGTCTTGAAGATACCTACCGGCTTGCCGGATTGCACTAGCAAGCTCTCATCGTTCTCCAAAGATTTAAGCGAAGCAACGATGGCGTGGAAGCACTCCCAGTTACGGGCTGCCCGGCCGGTACCTCCATAGACGACCAGGTCCTGCGGGCGCTCGGCGACCTCTTCATCGAGATTGTTCATCAGCATGCGCATGGCGGCTTCCTGATGCCAGCCCTTGCAGCTGCGCTGGTTGCCGCGCGGAGCTTTCATGGGCGCATAGCTGGGAGCGGGCGAGAGAGTTGCCACAGGCATAGGCGAGAATTACAGCACAAGGCAGATGGATTGGGCAAACAGGAGGCTACCAGGAGTTGTATGGCGTTCCGTCGGAGCCGGTCTGCTCGGCCGCGCTATGAACATCGTTGATGCCCGGCTCGGTCTGGTCCAGCGCCAGCCGCGCATCCTCCTGCACCGGGACCCAATCTGCTTGGTTGGTCATGGGATCCTTGGGCAGGGCGCGGATGTAGCCTGCGGTCACAAGATCGTCCAGGGATTGCGGGGCTTTTTTCTTGTCGTAAGTGTACTGGTCGATCGTGTCACGCAAGGTCTTCAAGTCCTGGCGCAACACGGTCTCCTTAGAGTGCATGATGGACTGCTTGTAAACAGGAATCGCCACACCCAGCAGGATGGTGATGATGGTAATGACGATCATCACTTCTACCAGCGTGAATCCGCGTCGTTTGCCTCGAACTACCATTCGGAGTATTTGGAGCCGTCGAGGGCTTCGCCCTGAGACTTGGTATAAACATCGAACACGTTCTGACCACCCCACGAGGTGGAATCGGGTTCATCCTGCATGGAGCGCAAACCCCAGTCGGTGGTACCGGTCATAGGATCGACCGGGACACGGCGCAGAAAGCGCAGCGTCTTACCTTGCACGTCGACACCCTTCACGAGCGTGTCGAGATCGGGCGGATAGCCCTGGCTATCCAACTTGATCTGGAAGGCTCCGCGATCGGCGGCGTCCTTGTAGCGGTCAATTGCATCACGCATCTCCCACAGATCGCGCCGCAGCTCCTGCTCGCGTTCGCGTTGCACCCGCACGCGCGCCATGGGCACCGCCGCGCCCATCAGGATGGCCAGCAGGGTTATGGCTACAATCAGCTCCATCAGCGTCAAGCCGGCAACACGTGCAGGTCGACGATAGAGCTGATAGTTCACAGCAATATTTTAATCGAAGTGCTACTTGCCGGGAGGAGGCTGAATCTGCACCAGACCACGCCCGTTGACGGAAGCGATCAGGGGATTGCCGCTGGCATCTTTAGCCATGAGACTGACGGGCGCTACATTGGCGTTACCGGGAGTCTTGAGCGCGAAAATCAACGTAAATACAGTTCCCTCGCCGGCAATGCCGGGCGCGCCCGGCGGGCGCACGGCGCTGATCTGCACTGTGCCATTTCCGGCATCGCGATGGACAAGCGTGGCAGCCTGACCATCCTGCGAAAGGAAGGTACCGTTGGCCACATTGACTAGCTGCAACAGGTTGGGGTCGAACTGCAGCTGGACGGACAAGGAGTGCACCTGAGCGGTGCTCTGCATCAGGACATTCATCGCCATCGTGCTGCCCGCCGCCTGAGTGACCATGGGAGGGTCAAAGCGCAGCGTGGGACCGTTGTGGGCGTCGAGGCCGGCTACTCCGGACGCCGACTGTGACGACGGTTGTGCGCTCATCGCGGCACCAACCGTACTGGCTCGCTGGACGGCAGGGCCAGGCGCGAGCTGAGCCTGATTCGGCGGCTGGCTGGGCTGCGGATTCGGCGCAGGTTGCGCAGGCTGTGGAAGCGCCTGAGGTACCATCTGCTGCGGCGGAGATTGCGGCGCGTTGGACGGCGGAGCAGGCTTGGCGGCCTCTGGCTGCTTGCCGGAGAGGCGAAGCTGGATTCCGCTGCCATCGCCGACATCGAGCGCTTTATTGTTCAGCGCCGTAAGTTCCTGCCGCCGGACAATGTGGGGCGTCATTACGAAGACGACTTCGTTTTCCATCTTGGTCTTGTCTTCGCTGGCGAAGAGGTAACGAAAGAGCGGAATCTGACCCAAGCCGGGAATCCCCTTCCAGGACCTCACTTCCTGGTCCTCGAAGATGCCGCCCATGATATTCACTTCCCCCTCGCGCAGGCGGATCTCGTGCTCGATTTTGCGCGTGCCGATGATGGGCTGATCAATGCCACCGATGTTCGATGTCCCGGTCTGCGCGGAAATCTCCACCATTGTTTTCAAGGTGACATCGCCGTTGGGATGAATGGTGGGGGTGAGGTCGATGTTAACGCCGACGTCGATGTACTGAAACTGCGTGTTCACCGTTCCGGTGAAACCGCCGGTGTTGGTGCCAACAGTCGGGATACCGAACGAGCCCGTCGCCACGGGGAGACGCGAACCAATGCGCAGCGTAGCTTTGTCGCCATCTACCGCGCGAATCTGCGGATTCTCGATGATGCGGCTGTCAGAATCGCTATAGAGAAACTGGGCGGTGGCAGCGGGCACAACCACAGCGTAGTTGTTCGAGCCAAGATTCTTGAAGGTGTTAAAGGTAAGAGTGCTAGTGCCGTTAGTGGTCGTGCTCGTGGTGCTGGAACTCCCGGTCCCAGTGACGGTGGTGGTCGAGTTTACGGAAGGCACAATCTGCACGCTCGCGCTGGGTGGTGGTGTAATGCCAAGGTTGCGTTCTTTGTTGCGGGAGACCTGCATAACGGCGATATCCACTACTACTTCGGGTTTGGCTTTATCGATATCGCCGATCAGCTTTTCCGCCAGCGCCAGCTGATCCGGGGTGCCGCGCATCACAATCGCATTCTGGGAAGGGATCTGCTGCACGCGGGTGACTTCCAGCACGCTGCGCAGAGCGTTGACGGCGTCTTGCAAATCGGTCGGCTTGGAGACGTTGGAGAGATAGAACGTCTTGATCACGTTCTGCTCCAACTCCTTGCGCTTTTGCGAAGTATCGGAGGCGACGAAGATCGTGTTCTTGGTCACCGGCCGCCAAAAGGTGCGCGATTCGAGAGCGGTGATCTGCAGCGCATCCTGCAAGGAAACGTTGTTCAGCTCAATGCGAACGCGGCGCGAAGTATAGTCAGGATCGAAAAGCACGTTGATGCCTGCCAGCTTGCCGATGGTCTCGTAAATCATCTTGCTGTCTTCGGTGAGCTTGAGCGTGATAGGTTGATCGGTGATGGGCGCCAGTTCCACCGGCCCCTGCGCCTGTTGCAGCATCTGACCCAGCTGACCTTCAGGTTGGTTCGGCGGCGGAGCTTGCTGCTCCTGGGCCACACTCTCGATCAGGCGATGGGTGGCATTGATCTCCTGCTGCGCAATATCGAGGCTGGGGTCGATCGCCTGTGCGTTCTGGAACTCAAGCAAGGCTCCGTTGAGATCTCCCTGGCTGCGCAAGAGCCGACCGCGCTGAATCTTGGCCATGCAGGCGAAGAAGCGCGTGCGGTCATAGGAGGCGCGATAATGGAGGTTTTGCGGCTCTTTATCGTAAGCAGCCTTGAAGAATTCGTAGGCGGCCTCATAGCGCTGGCCGGCCTCTGCGGCAACGCCTTCCTTGTAAAGAGTGCTGGCAGAGTCGGAAAAACCCGAGCCGGGCAGGACAGCGGAGACGACAAGAGCAGCTGCGAGACCGAAGGTCAGAAAACGCGAGCGAGTTGTCCGCTGCCCGAGGCGAACGTTCTTCATGAAGAGGCCCAGGCAGTGCCCGATGTGCTCTCGCAACCTGGAGATCATCTGGATGCTCAAGTATAGCACTGCTCTCGGCGCGCCAAAGCGTGTGCTAGCATACGATGTTTGGCCTTTGCCGTCGGGTTGCCATGCCTCGCCAATCTTTACATTCAGTTCATCCTCAAAGACCGAGGGCGGATGCTAAGAATGTCAGGCGCGATCCCATTGCCAGCGGCGAGCGCGATGCCACACTGAATCGCTCGGCCTCGCACAACTATTTCTTGCTGGAAAAATATGAGACCGGCATGGTGCTGAGCGGAACCGAAGTGAAGGCCATCCGGGCCGGTCGCGCCAATCTGAAAGATGCCTACGGAATCGTGAAGGACAACGAACTCTGGCTGCTGAACGCGCATATTGGCGCGTACGAGCATGGAAACATCTTCAATCACCCGCCTATGCGCACGCGCAAGCTGCTCGTGCATAGCGAACAGTTGCGCCGACTGCAGGAAAAAACACAGCAAAAGGGACTCACGCTCATTCCTACCCGCATTTATTTCAAGAACGGCAAGGCCAAGCTGGAGCTGGCAGTGGCACGCGGCAAGCAGCTCTGGGACAAACGCGAAACCGCTCGCCGCAAGACAGCCGACGCCGAAGCCCGCGCCGCCATGGCACGAGCCAGAAAAGACCGACCCTGACCGAGGAAACTGAAGCATGAAAACACAGCTCAACACTTCTGCTGCTCCCGTTATCGACACCGAGTGCCTTGTGGCAGTCTCACTCGATCACGCTCAAGGCGAGAAAGCCGAGCCGCAACCCAAAATCTCAGATCTGGCGGTGGCGCAGGCAGCTGCTGAACTTTTGAAGAACGGCGAGGTCACGGGCAAGAGCTGCGAGATGGTGCTACTGCACGCTCCTGCGGGAATGAAAGCAAAGCGCCTATTGATCGCGGGCGGCGGCAAAGCAAAGGATTTTTCGTCTTATGATCTGCGAAAAGTCACAGGGGCAGCCGCGCGCTACCTCAAGCAGCGGCGGGTGCGAAGCGTGGCTTTTCTTGCCCCGCCTGAGATGGAAACCAGCGAGGCGGTTCGAGCCATTGTGGAGGGTGTTTTCGTAGGCGACTTTGACCCGGATACATACAAATCAGACCGCAAAGACGAGAGCATGAACGAACTGACAGTGGTCGCGAGCAGCGATGCAAGAAAGCTGCAACCGGCCCTGGAGCAGGCGGTCATCCTGGGCGAATCGCAGAATTTCACGCGCGAACTCGTGAACGAACCTGGCAACAGGATGACGCCGACGATGCTCGCCTCGCGCGCACGGCAGATGTGCCAGGAGGTGAAGTCTCCCTATCTCAAGTGCGAAATCCTCGATGGCGAGGCCATCCGCAAGCTGAAAATGGGCGCGTTCTGGAGCGTAGCCCAGGGCTCAGATGAACCCCCGGCGCTCATCGTGATGCGCTACTCGCCTCCCGGCGCAGCCGCGAAACCGGTGATCGGGCTGGTGGGAAAAGGCATCACCTTCGACAGCGGCGGCATTTCACTCAAGCCCGGCGAGGGCATGGAAAAAATGAAATACGACATGGCCGGCGGAGCCGCGATGATCGGCGCTATGCGCGCCATTGCGCTGCTGCAGCCAAGAGTTAACGTCATCGCGGTGGTCTGCGCGACCGAGAACATGCCCTCGGGCAAGGCGCAAAAACCGGGGGACGTACAGATCGCGATGTCGGGTAAATCGATCGAGATCATCAATACCGACGCAGAAGGCCGGCTGGTCCTGGCCGACGGCCTTTACTACGCGCGCCAGCTTGGCTGCACTCATTTAATCGATGCCGCCACACTCACCGGAGCGGTGGTGGTGGCGCTGGGAATGACGAATGCCGGCGTCTTCAGCAACGACGACGCAACCTACCAGCGCTTTGCCGAGGCCCTGGGGCGCAGCGGCGAGAAAATGTGGCGGCTGCCGGTGGATGACGAATACCAGGAGATGATCCGGGGCAGCATCGCTGACATCATCAACAGTGCGGGACGGTGGGGCGGCGCCATCACGGCGGCAATGTTTCTGAAAGAGTTTGTCGGAGATACTCCGTGGATCCATCTCGATATCGCGGGCGTGGCGTGGATGGAAGAGAACAAGCCATGGATCGCCAAGGGGCCGACCGGAGTAGCGGTGCGAAGCCTGGTTGAGTTCGTGAAGGGGTTCGAGAGCACCAACTAGCCATTTCTACATCACCCTGGGCACGCTGATTCCCATCAGCTCGAGAGTCCGGGTCAGAGTGCGCGTCACAACCGCCACGGTAGTCAACAAGAAATTCTTCTTCTTCTCATCTGTCTCGGTCAAGATGCGATGGCGGTGATAGAAATTGTTGAAGAGCTGTGCCAGCTGGAACGCATATTTGGCAGCGAATGCAGGCTCTGTCGTCGCAATGCACTGCTCGACGACCCAGTCGAGTTTCGAGGCGGCCAGCCAGAGCTCCCAGAATTCACTGCCATCCGCGCCGGAAAACCATTTCTTAAAGTCGTGCTCGCCTTGCAATGTTGATTCCGGCTGGAGTCCAGCCTTGCGGAAAATATTGGTGGCACGGACGACTGCATACTGGCAATATGGACCGGTTTCGCCCTCGAAGCTGAGGGCGTCCTTGAAATCGAAGGCGATGACCGAGCCTTTGGTATAGCGCAGCATGAAGTAGCGCAGCGCACCCATGGCGATCTGCGTCGCAATCCCGCGGCGTTCGCCGTCGTCAACGTCGGCGTGCCGCGAATCAACCTCTTTCTTGGCAGCTTCGATGAGCTTATCCATCAGGTCATCGGCTTTCACCCCGAAGCCTTTGCGGCCCGAGACCTCGATATACGACTTCTGCTCTTCCTCTGGCGAGAGTGCGTAACCCAACTCGGCGGCACAGCGGGGAGTGAGCGCGACCATCTCGTAGGAAAAGTGCGTGTAGTGTTCGGCCCGATCTTCGTAGCCGAGGGCGCGGATTGCCTCAATCACGTTATTCTGCGGATCGGACTGGCGCGAATCAATGACGTTGTAGATGACCTGCACGCCGCCAAAGTGAGGATGGTCTTTTTCTCCCTGTTCACTCGAGATCCAGCACTCATGCCCGTTGGCATATTGGAAGAAGCGGCGGTAGCCGAAGTCGCGCCCCAGCAGGCCGAACTTCCAGAGGTGGTAGGCGATATCTTTGCCGACGTAAGTCACAGTACCGTTGGAGCGAACGATGACTTTCTGATCTTCTTCGTCTTTCTCGGAGTCGGCGGATTTCGCCCCGCTGCGGCTCATCACCCAGCAACCCTGATTCTTGCCGGTTGCTTCCAGCCGCAGGACACCGCGGTTCTTCAGCAACTCAAAGGCAGACTCCCAGAAATGCAGGTGAAGAATCTCACTTTCACAGGGAAGGAAATCGTATTCGATCCCCAGCCGCACCATGGTCTCGAGATGGCGGCGCAGCACAGCAGTCGAGATTAGATCGGCGATGGCGGCCGTTTCATTATTTCCCAGCTCAATGGCGTGCAGCGTGTCGAGCCGTACCTGGAGATGCTTCTTATCCTGCTCGTACCATTGCGAAGCGCGCGCGTAGACGTCCCAGCAGACATAATCGAACTTTGGCTGACGGGAGAGCTCAAGAATCTGCGTTCTCGATCTTTTTTCCAGGTGAACAAAACCTGCGACGACATCAGCGACCTGAACCCCTGTGTTATCTATGTAATTCTGGACATCCACGTGGGCGCCGCTGGAGCGCAACAAGCGAACAAAGGTGTCACCCAAAATCGCATTGCGCAGATGCCCGACGTGCGCCGCCTTGTTGGGATTGATGCTGGTGTGCTCAACCAGGATTTTTTGGGCTGCCTCACGCGTTGGCAGAGCAGGGGCCAGTATGGTCTGGGAGAAGAGGTCACGACGAACCCGGGCGTTGATGTATCCGGCGCCGGCGACTTCAAATCTTTCAAAGCCCGGCACCTCGCCCAGCGCGGCGATGACCTCCTCAGCGATCTTGCGAGGCGGCCGGCGGAGTTTCTTGGCCAGCTCGAAGGCCAGCGGCAGCGCGTACTCGCCCAGCTCGACGTCGGGCGGCTGATCCACAGCGATCCGCCCAACTTCCAGAGGGTACCGGCGCTGGAGCAGTTCGCAAACGCGTGCGGCAAGCTGTTGTTGGAGTTGTAAATACAAGGCCGATTCATCATAGCAAAGCGGCGTTTCGCGCTCTGCGCTATGATTAAAGTTTCGAGTCAGAACGTTGCGTTCCGAGGGAGAGCGCAGCCGGCGCAGCGCAAGGAAATCAACGCGAAATCACATGAGCAAGAAGCAGGCCACAAGCGGCAAGTTTTACATCACCACGCCGATCTACTACGTGAACTCGCGGCCGCACATGGGGCACGCGTACACCACGATCGCGTGCGATGCTGTGGCCCGTTACCACCGCATGCTGGGCGAGGACACGTGGTTTCTGACCGGAACCGACGAGCACGGGCAGAAGATCGAGCGCTCGGCAACGGCTGCGGGCATCGCACCCAAGCAGTTCGTAAATAAGATCGCCGCGGAATACCGCGCCCTGTGGGACAAGATGGAGATCAGCTACGACGACTTCATCCGCACCACCGACGAGCGCCACAAACGCGGCGTGCAGGAGATGTTCCGCCTGCTGCAGAAGAATGGATTCATCTACAAGAGCAGCTACAAGGGGCAGTACTGCGTCTTCGACGAGCTTTACGTCGACAACACCAAGCCAGGCGATCCGTGCCCGGAGTGCGGACGGACGACGGAGACGGTAAGCGAGGAAAATTATTTTTTCAAGCTCTCCGCTCTGGAGAAGAAGCTGCTGCAGTATTACGAAGAGCACCCGGAGTTCATCCGTCCGGAGACGCGGCGCAACGAGGTGATGGCGTTCGTACGCTCGGGGCTGCGGGACCTCTCCATCAGCCGCACCAGCGTGAAATGGGGCGTCCCTGTGCCCGGCGACCCGGCGCATGTCATCTACGTGTGGCTCGACGCGCTGTGCAACTACGCGACTGCAGTCGGATTCGGAGCTGAGAGCAAGAAAGGCCAGGACGAGTTCACCCGGTACTGGCCCGCCGATGTACACATGGTGGGCAAGGAGATCGTCCGCTTCCACTGTGTGTACTGGCCTGCCTTTCTGATGGCTGCAGGGTTGCCATTACCGAAATCCATCGTGGCCCACGGCTGGCTGCTCTTCGAGCAGGACAAGATGTCGAAGTCTCGTGGCAACATCGTGCGCGCCGACAGTGTGACCAGCCTTCTGGGCAATGATGCGCTGCGCTACTTCCTGCTGCGCGAAATCGTCTTCGGCCAGGATGGGTCTTTCTCTTTCGATGCAGTGGTGCAGCGTTATAACGCTGACCTGGCGAACGACCTGGGCAATCTGGCCAGCCGCACATTGGCGATGATCTCAAAATATTTTCGCGACGAGATCCCGTACCCTTCGAGCACGGTCTCGCGGCTCGATGCTGATGAAGCCGTGGCCAAGCTGGCAGGGGAGACGATCGCAAGTTTCAATGCTCTATTCTGCGAGTATCAGTTCTCTCGGGCTCTGGAAGCGGCCTGGGCACTCATCGGCGCGGTGAACAAATACATCGTCGAGATGGAGCCGTGGGCGATTGCGGACAAGGTGGAGAAGGAAAACGACGAGAACAGCCGCGCCCGGCTGGCGACTGTGCTGTATACAGCAGCGGAGGCGCTGCGCATCGTGACTGCCCTGGCACATCCGATCCTGCCCCGCTCGACGGCACAGATCTGGAAGCAGCTTGGGCTGAAGGATCTCGCCAAGGTAAATCCTACCGCGCTGAAATGGGGCGAGTTGAAGCTGGGTACCAGGCTGGGAGCGCAAGAAGCTGTGTTTCCGCGCGCGGACAAGAGCGCGATCGAGAAGATGAAGGCGGCAGAAGAGCAGGCAGCCGTGCCTGCGGCTACGCCTGCAGAAGGGGCATCTGCCGTGCCGACAGCGACTGTACCGACACCGCCGACCAGGGTTGCCGCACCTGGGGCGGCCGCAAGCGATGGCAAGATCGACATCGAGGATTTTGCCAAAGTCGAGCTGCGAGTCGGGCTGGTGAAGGTCGCCGAAAAGGTGAAGGGCGCTGACAAGCTGTTGCGGCTGGAAGTGGATATCGGAACGGAAGTGCGACAGGTCGTCGCCGGCATCGCCGAGGCATACGCGCCGGAGGCGCTGATCGGACGCAAAGTGGTCATCGTAGCCAATCTCACACCGCGCAAACTGCGCGGGCTGGAATCGAACGGGATGATCGTTGCGGCTGCGCTTCCCGACTCCGGGAAGCCGGTGCTGGCTGGATTCCTGGAAGATGTGCCCATTGGCGCACGCCTGAAATAACAGACTTCGGCTATCAGCAGGCACTTCAAAGTCACCTTATGTTCGTTGATTCTCACGCGCACCTGGAGATGCCGCAGTTCGATACCGACCGCGAGGCCGTGCTGCAACGGGCACGCGAAGCCGGGGTGGAAAGAATCCTTGCCATCGGCAGCGGGACGGGGCCGGGCTCTCTTGATTGCGCCATCCAACTGGCAGCGCGACACGACTGGGTCAACGCGACCATCGGCATTCATCCGCATGAGGCAAAGCTGGCGACCGAGGCTGACTATCAGGAGCTGGAGCGACTGGCCCAAGACCCGAAGGTTCTGGCCTGGGGCGAAATCGGCCTCGACTATTTCTACGATCATTCTCCGCGCGACGTCCAAGAGCGAGTTTTCATTCGGCAGATGGAGCTGGCGGCTGCGGCAAAGCTGCCCATCATCATCGACTGCCGGCCCAGTGACGACAGCGAGAACGCGTGGGACGATTGCCTGCGCCTGATCCGGGAGAAATGGGCGACGAACGGACTGGGCGGCGTGCTGCATTGCTTCACCGGCTCACTCGCTCACATGCACGCCGCGCTCGATATGGGATTCATAATCAGCTTTGCCGGCAATGTGACGTTTCCCAAGGCGCAGAACATTCGCGAGGCGGCCAAGGACGTGCCGCTCGACCGCATGCTGATCGAGACCGACTCGCCCTTCCTAGCTCCCGTTCCGCACCGTGGCAAACGCAATGAGCCGGCCTTTGTGAAAGAAGTAGCTCGCCAGATCGCGGAGTTGCGGGGCGTCGCGCCCGAGATCATCGCTGAGCGAACAACCAGCAACTTTTCGAACTTCTTCTCGCGCCGCTGATAGCATTTTGCGACACGATCGGTCAGTCTGATTTCTTAGCAAAATCGCCCTTGTAATATGCGCCCCACCCGAGCGCTAAGAGAGATGCGATAAAGAATGTCCACTTAGGGGGCGTGAACCAATAGATCTTGACAAACGCGTAGGTAGCCGCTAAGGCGAGCATAGAGAATGCGAATACTGCAAAGCCGACAAACTGTCGCTTTGTCATGTGCTGGCCTCTGCGCTGTTCGCGTCGATGGAACCTGCAAGATTGTAGTACATGCGCCAAGGCACGACCCTTACACTAGAGGTGGTTTGCCGCTATCGCTTGGGCGCATATAAACTGACTAGTCAACCATGGCCGAAAATTCATTCGATATCGCCAGCAAAGTGGACCTGCAAGAGGTCTCCAACGCCATTCAGAATGCGCTCAAAGAAGTGCACACACGCTACGACCTGAAGGACTCGCACTCCAACATCGTGCTTGAGGGCAAAGAGGCCATCATCCTCACCTCTGCCGATGACTACAAACTAAAGGCCGTGAACGACGTGCTGCAAGGCAAGCTGCACAAGCGAGGAGTCCCACTGAAGGCGCTGACCTATGGCGCGATCGAGCCGGCGGCAGGGGCGACTGTGCGGCAACGCATCACGGTGCAGCAAGGTATCCCTATCGAAAAAGCGCGCGACATCGTGAAACGCATCAAAGACAGCAAGAAAAAGGTGCAGGCCTCCATTCAAGGCGACGTGGTGCGCGTGAGCGGTAGAGACCGCGACACGCTGCAGGAGATCATCGCGCTGCTGCGAGGCATTGATTTCGGAATCGACGTACAGTTCACCAACTATCGCAGCCAATGAGCACCGCAGCCATCTCGAGCAAAGAGATCTTCGACCTGCTGCGCGACGACTTGAACGCCATCGAGCGCGAGTTCGGACGCGATACGGTGTCGACCGTCCGCGCCATCACCGATATCGGTGAATATCTGCGCAGCGGTGGAGGCAAGCGCATCCGGCCGGCGCTGCTATTGCTCGCGGCCAAGCTGTTCAACTACGAGGGACGCGGGGCCATCCAACTGGGAGCGGTGGTGGAGATCATTCACACAGCCACGCTGGTTCACGACGACATCATCGATGAAGCGCAGACGCGGCGCGGGCGTCCGGCGGCGAACACGCAGTGGGGGAGCTCAATGTGCGTGCTGGCGGGCGACTGGCTCTACATGCAGGCCTTCAAGATCGCGGTGCAGGAGCGCAATTTCCACGTGCTCGACGTACTGATCGATCTGACCCAGCAAATGGTTGAAGGCGAGCTGCTGCAGATCGAGAAGCTGGGCAAGTGCATTTCGCTGGAAGAGCATTTCGATCTGATCCAACGCAAGACGGCCTGCCTGTTTTCGGTCTGCATGCGGCTGGGGGCGATCCTGGGCGGCGCGAACGAAGAGCAGGAAAAGCGCCTGGGCGACTACGGTCGCAGTCTGGGCATGGCCTTCCAGATCGTGGATGACGTGCTCGATCTGACCGCCTCTGAAGACGTTCTGGGCAAGCCCGTCGCCAGCGATCTGCGCGAGGGCAAGGTAACCATGGCGGTGGTGCATGCGCTGGAGCGCTGTACACCGGCCGAACACGCGCTGGTAGAAACGGTGCTGCGCGAGCGGACCTTCAAGAGCGTTTCCCACGCGCAGGTGCTGGAGATCCTGCATCGGTACGGCTCGGTGGATGCAGCGATGCAGAAGGCACACGAATACTCCGATGCAGCCTGCAAAGCCATTTGCCACTTCCCCGACTCCGAAATCAAGCGTGCACTCCTCTGGGCGCCGGAGTTCGTGGTGGCACGGGAGAAATAGTTCTCAGTTCTCGGTCATAAGTTCTCAAAACCAAGAGCACAGCTGTGCTGGGATAGAGCGAAAATCGCGGTGAGCTGTTACCAACTCAAGCCGCCTTCTCTCATTTACTCACGAGGAAGTCTGAGAGGATGTGTGCACGGGCAATTGGCTCTCCATGGCGAGAACCGCCTTTTTCGACTCTATAAGTTCAGTATGACAGATTCAGAGCAGTGAACCCGCCACTTTTCAGGAATTTATTTTCTTTCATATTCTTCAACGAGATAGAGGCGATTTTGGGAAATTTCTGGGCTTGATAAGAATTTGTTGGAAGGACGGTTCTTGCGGTTTTACGGCCCGATGGGGCTGTTCTGGCCTCGCAACCGTGACCCACGGCTTACGCCGCGAGCTGGCCTCCTTCTGCCCCTATGGGGACCCAATGGTTGAGCTTCAACGCGCAGGTTTCTCAAAAGGGGTTGGTCTCATTTGGTCTCATTGGGGTGAGTTGTCATCGCGGGCTGAGGCATCTCCGTTTCCAGCAACCAGGTACCAACAGCGAAGGGCCTTAAATCTTACTGTTGGGTCGGGGCGGGTGTGCTCTTGGCCGGAGCAGCGGCCGCGGTGGCAGGCGCTTCCAGGTTGCTGCTCATCAGGCGGACCTCCACGCGGCGGTTCTCAGCGCGCCCAGCGCTGGTGCTGTTAGAAGCAACAGGCCGGTCTTTGCCCAAACCGATGACGTAAATCTTGTGCGCGGGAATGTCATGTGCCTGGGCCAGATATTGGACTACTGCATCGGCCCGGCGCTGGCTCAGCCCGTAGTTGTAATCCTGGCTGCCCACGGAGTCTGCGCCGCCTTCGAGGGCCAGGATCCAGTGCGGCGTATTGCCGATGCTGGCAGCGAGATTATCCAGATCTTCCTTGCTCTGTTTGGTGAGCGTGGCTTGATTGAAACCAAACTTCACGGAGGTCTCATTCACTACGTGATAGTTATCGAGATTGGCCACCTGGTTGGTCAGCACGTTGACACCAGTGCTGGCGCGTGAGGCTGACAGCTGCGCCTGATCTGCGAGTCTTCCGGCGGCCATGGCCTTTTCATCAGCAGCGGCTGCCCTCGCGTTCACATCAGCAACACCCTGCTGAGTGCGGGCATCGAAGTCGCGGAGGTCGCGAGTGTTCTGTGCGGTGCGATCATCAAGCTCATTAGTCTTGTTGATCAGCGGCGTGGTCTGGCTGCGGGCGTAGTTCTTGGTCGCGCAGCCGGTGGAGAGGGCCAGGCTCACTCCAGCCAGCGCCACAAGCAGAAATCGGTTCATGAAAGAGCTCCTTCGAAAATCAGGGCTCGGGCCCTTCGCGAGTTGCAGTGCAAACAGTCTGCCATTTGTGACTGCCGAGGTATTCTTGTAACTGATTGATAGCATTGGCTTTATCCATTCTGTTTCCATCATACTTCCACAAGCGTCGCTACGCCAGCGTGAAATTCTTACCGCGCACAGTGCAAGGCTGGCTCTGCTAGCATCAATAGAAAGCGCGCTAAAAAATGGATCTGCAGGAAAAAATCCGGACACTGCCGAATGAGCCCGGCGTGTATCTGTACAAGAATGCCGAGGGGGAAGTTATCTACGTCGGCAAGGCGAAGAGCCTGCGGGCGCGGGTGCGCTCGTACTTCGTCGAAGGCGCAGCGTACGAGGCCAAGACAGGCTCGCTGCTGCGCGAGGCCACCGATGTGGAGTACATCGTGGTGGCCAACGAAAAAGAGGCGCTGGCGCTGGAGAACAACCTCATCAAGCGAAAGCTGCCGCGCTTCAACATTCTGCTGCGGGACGATAAGACCTATCCCTACATCAAGCTGACGGCGGGGGAGAGATTCCCGCGAGTTTACGCGACGCGGCGCCTGCGCAAAGATGGCAGCATCTACTACGGCCCTTACTTCCCTGCCAGTCTGGCCCATCGCACGGTGGACCTGATCCACCGGAATTTCCTCGTGCCATCGTGCAATGTGGATCTGACGCGTCATCATCCGCGCCCGTGCCTGCAGTTTTACATCAAGCGTTGCCTAGGCCCATGCGTAGAAGGTCTGACAACGCCGGAGAGATATGCCGAAGCGGTGCGCGATGTGAAAGTCTTTCTGGAAGGAAGCCACGGCGAGCTTTCAAGATCGCTGCGACAGCGTATGGAACGCGCAGCCGCCGAGGAGCAGTATGAGCTGGCCGCGAAGTATCGCGATCTGATCTCCACGGTCGAGCAGTTGCTGGAAAAGCAGCGCATCGCCACAGTTGAAGGCGACGATACGGACGTCTTCGGTTACCACTACGAGAACGGGATGCTGGCGGTGAATCTGTTCCACATGCGCGGCGGCAAGATCCTTGACCGGCGCGAGTTCTTCTGGGAAGAGCTGCCAGAAACGTCTTTCACGCAGGCCAGCGGACGCAGCGAGTTCAATGCGCCGGAGTTCCTGAGCCAGCTGTTGCAGCAGATTTATGTGGACCAGCAATACGTGCCGCGCAGCATCCTGACACCGGTGGATTTTGCCGAGCGCGCGCTGCTGGAAGAGCTGCTCAGGGAGCGGCGCGAACGCAAGGTCGAGATCCTGGTCCCGCAGCGGGGTGAAAAGCGTTCTCTGGTGGACCTGGCGTCGAAGAATGCGCAGCAATCTTATGTTCAGCGTTTCCGGGTACTCAAGCCGCAGACCCGCGTGATGCAGCAGGCCTTGCAGGATGCGCTAGATCTTCCCGAGTTGCCGGCGAGGATCGAGTGCTTCGATATCTCGCATATTCAGGGAGCAGAAACGGTCGCTTCCATGGTGGTGTGGGAAGAGGGCAAGATGCGCAAGGCCGCCTACCGCAAGTTCATCATCCGGGGAGTGAATGGAGTCGATGATTTTGCGGCGATGAGCGAAGTCGTGACGCGGCGTTATCAACGGGTGCTGGCCGAGAAGCAGAAGATGCCCAGCCTGGTGCTGATCGACGGCGGCGCCGGGCAACTGCATGCGGCAGCAGAGGCGCTGCAGGCACTGCAGATCACGAACCAGCCTTTGGCTGCCATTGCCAAGCGCGAAGAGCTGATCTACGTACTGGGCCAGGAGAGCGAGCCGATCGCGCTCGACCACCATTCACCGGTGCTACACGCGGTGCAAATGGTCCGCGACGAGGCTCACCGCTTTGCCGTTACCTTCCACCGCAAGCGGCGCCAGATGCGCGACCGCAGCTCTGAACTGTTGCAGATCCCGGGAATCGGAGAGCAGACTGGACGCCGGCTTCTGGAGCACTTTGGCAGTCTGCGGGCGGTACAACAGGCAGATGCGGCCGCTCTTGGGGCGGTGGTGACCAGACCTCAGGCGGAAGCGATCCTCGAACACTTCAAGGGCGGCGGCCAGTAACTGTTTAGCGGGTAGCAACGGGACGCTGTTCGAGAATCTTGTGCAGGTAATCCTTCACATTCTGCGGCAGGCGGGAGTTGAGCAGAATAGCGCGCAGGGTCATGGAAGACATCTGCTCGGCAAAGGCGACGGCACGTGCGAGCGGCGTTTTATCGTTGCGCAACAGCGCTGCGCGAATCTCGAGGCGCAAACTCCATTTGGCATCACGGCAGACGGCATCGATCAGTGATTGCGGCGCATCCCCATCCATGATGGCTTTAACGATCCAGGCCTCGGTCATGTAGGGATTGTCCAATGCCGCTTCGATGACGCGCATTTCTGGATCGAGCAGAAGCGCGGCGGCTACGCTGGTTGAGCCGCGCTTGGCCAGAGCCAGCCGCTCCCCGGCGGAAATGGTCGCGACCCGCGCGATAAGCTGCTCTTCCACAAATTTCTTCAAGTCGGCAGCCACACCGGGGATAAGAGCGATCTGCATAAGCTCGAAGTTGTACAGCCGCCGGGCGATGGGCAAGGACACATGACGCGGCGTCCTTGGATGAATCACCAGCGCATTAATGACGCGGCGATGTTTCATGACAGCCGCGTTCTTGGAAAGAACTTCCAGCACCAAATGGGGCAGGTCGCGGCGCTCGAGCAGCGCGAGCGCCAGTTCTTCCGTCAGGCGAATGTCGCGCGCGGCCCTGCGCAGATGTTGCGCCGAGTGATGGTGGATCAGGTCGGGAAGGGCAAGATCATCGGGCGGATTGTCGTGGGAGCTCATGGCTCACGCCTGTGCCGCTTTACGCGCGAGCGCAAGCGCGCCAAGCGCAGAATCCACTTCGTCAAAGTTGATCTCAATCTCAGGCCGCTCGGCGCGGAGAGTTTCAGCAAAGACTGAGCGCACCTGCTCTGAACTCCTGAACACGCCGCCAGCGGCGCGGATGCGAACCGGTTGCGGTCCCGGCCAAAGACGGCGGATGACCGGCTTGGCCAGCTGCGCCAACTCCAATCCAGCTTCGGTGAGGATGGATCTGGCCACTGCGTCGCCTGCATTGGCTGCATCGAGAACTTTAGGAACAAGGCCGGCAAAATCCGGAGGCGGATATGCGTTGGCAACCTGAGCGACGTCGTCGCGCGTTGCGAGCTTCCAGGCAGTGAGGACGCCAGGAAGCAATGCGGTGTGCTGGCCAGCATCATGTGCGTGCAGAGCAAGACCGACAGCGCGGCGTCCAATCCAGCCGCCAGAGCCTTCGTCTGAGACTGCCGGCCCCCAGCCCCCGGAGCGTACGGTCTGCCCGCGCTCATCGCGGCCGAAGCAAATAGAGCCCGTCCCGGCGATCACGATGACACCGGATCCGCTGCCAAAGGCGGCCTCGAAGGCGATGACCATATCCCCGACCACGGCAATAGGACAGCGGACCAACTGCTGCATCAGCACGCGCACGGATTCACTGATGGACGTTCTGGCGGCGCCAGCCAAGCCGATGCAGGCTCCCTGAATATTGCTTGGTTCAACGGCTGCGGCCTTGCACGCCTGGTTCAGCGCAAGCTCAAGCGAGGAGCGCGCCAGGCCCGCACCTACCACGGTGATCTTGCTGCTGGGAGCGACGCCGCGGCCCAGGATCCGCTGCTCGTCGCCAATGACGCAGTCCGTCTTGCTGCCGCCGCCGTCGAAACCTACGAAGTAAGCCATACTTTCCGGAATCAGGGGATAGTGTGCCATACTCCGGGTGAAGGTTGGCAACACAGAAGCGGACAGAACAACCTCTTGCGCACCGGCCTTTCAGCGATAGATCTAGGGATCGTGACCGCCTATCTGGCGGGCATTACGCTTTTTGGGCTGCGCTTCCGCAAGCACCAGCGTTCGCTGCGCGACTATTTTCTGGCCCGCCAGGAGGTGCCCTGGTGGGCTATCGCGCTCTCCATCGTGGCAGCTGAGACCAGCACTTTCACCATCATCAGCATCCCTGGGCTGGCGTATGACACGAACCTCGGATTCTTGCAGCTGGTCCTCGGATACCTGGTGGCGCGCATCATCATCAGCCTGCTTTTCATTCCGCGCTATTTCGCAGGAGATCTGGTGACGGCTTATCAGTTTCTGGAGCAACGCTTCGGCAAAGAACTCCGAACCCTGACCGCCGGGCTTTTTCTCGTGACGCGGGCTGCTGCGGAGGGAGTCCGTGTCTTTGCGGTCTCTATCGTGCTGGGAATCGCGCTGGGCATCAACGACATTGCCTCCATCGGCGTAATCACTGCACTCACGCTCATTTACACCTTCGAGGGAGGGATGGCGGCCGTCATCTGGACGGACGTCGTGCAAACGCTGCTCTATCTCGGCGGCACAGCAGTCGGGTTTTTCACCATCCTGCACCTGGTACCCGGGGGCTGGGAGGCGATCCATGCGACTGCCGCGGTAACCGGCAAGCTGCAGGTATTCGACTTTGCTCCCACAATCTTCCGCACATACACGTTCTGGTCGGGAGTCATCGGCGGCACTTTTCTCACTTGCGCAAGTCACGGGACCGACCAGCTCATGGTGCAGCGCCTGCTGGCAGCGAAGAACCAAAGGCAGTCGCAGGTGGCGCTGCTGACCAGCGGTCTGGCGATCCTGCTGCAATTCTCCTTGTTCCTGCTGGTCGGCACGATGCTGTTTGCATACTACCGGCAGTTTCCACCAGCCTCGGCATTCACTCGGGCGGACCACATCTTCCCCACCTTCATCGTCCAGCGGATGCCGCATGGAATCGCTGGTTTGCTGATCGCCGCTATTCTGGCGGCGGCAATGTCTAATCTGAGCGCGGCTCTGAACTCGCTTTCGGCCAGCACAGTCCTGGACCTCTACTCGAAGCTGCGTCCGCTCGCCGCCGAGGGCGAGCGGGTGCGTGTTTCCCGGCTGGCGACCTTTCTGTGGGCGCTGGTTCTCTTCGCTCTAGCACTGCTGTCGCGGCGAAGCGGACATCTAGTCGAGCTTGGGCTCACCATCGCCTCGGTGGCTTACGGCGCAATGCTGGGAGCGTTTCTGCTGGGAATGCTCACGCAGCGCGCGAACCAGACAGGCACTGCGGTAGGAATGTCATTCGGACTGGCTCTCAACTGCTACCTATGGGGATGGACTGCAGTCCCCTTCACCTGGTATGTGGTGTTCGGCAGCCTGATGACTGCAACACTGGGATATATTGCCAGTGTGGCGGCTGCAAGGACGGGGGAGGCCGGCCGCTAAACCATGGCAGTTACTGTCGAAGCCTCCAGTAAATCGGTCACTCCTTCGCTGGTGCGCGAGCTCGGGTTCAGCCATGCAGGCGCCATTGTGGTGGGGACGATCATTGGCAGCGGTATCTTTCTGGTTCCTGCGGAGATGATGCAGGCAGTCGGCTCTGCCAGGCTGGTGTATCTGGCGTGGATCATCGGCGGCCTGCTTTCGTTCTTTGGCGCGCTCACTTATTCCGAACTGGGCGCGATGAAACCGGACGCCGGGGGCGAGTATGTCTACATTCGTGATGCCTATGGTCCACTCCCGGCATTTCTGTACGCCTGGACCTGGTTTCTGATAGCCAAGCCGGCCTCTATCGCCACCATCGTGACCGGCTTTGTGCGCGTGCTGAGCGGGTTTGGGCCCTTGCGCTTTCTAAGCGATCCATTGCTGCGGTGGAACCCGCTGGGTGGGCGAACTTTTGAGATCACCAACGGACACCTGGTTGCAATCGCCGCGGCAGTCTTCATTTCATGGCTGAACTACATCGGAGTAAAGAGAGCGGGCTCCTTCCAGCTCATTTTCACAGTACTGAAAGTTGCTCTCATTGCAGGAATCACCCTACTTTGCTTCACCGCTACTTCGGGTAGCTGGCAGAACTTCAGCACACAGTTTACCGGGGCCAAGGGCGGGATGGCCGGTTTCATGGCGGCGCTGGTCGCAGCCCTGTGGGCGTATGACGGATGGAACGACTTGAACATGGTGTCGGGCGAGGTGAGACAGCCGGAGCGCAATATCCCGCTGGGATTGATCGCGGGCGTCGCAATCGTCGCAGTGCTCTACATGGGGTTGAATGCCGCAGTGCAATACGTCATGCCGGCAGCCGAGATCGCTGCATCCAAGGTCCCTGCGTCATCGGCAACGGAGCTTGCCGTGGGCGCGTGGGGAGCGACGCTGGTCTCGATAGGCATGGCTGTTTCCATGCTTGTCGCGCTGAACGGCACGACCATGAGCGGAGCGCGAATCCCCTACGCCGTGGCGCGAGACGGATTCTTTTTCAAGGCGCTGGCCGAGGTACATCCGCGTTTTCACACGCCCTCGCTGGCCATCATTGTGCAGGCGGCGGGCGCGATCCTGCTGATCCTGGTGGGAGGAGCGTTCCGTGAGCTGTTTTCGCTGGCCATATTCGCAGAGTGGCTCTTTTACATGATCGCCACCAGCACGATCTTCTACTTTCGCAGGCGCGAACCGAATGCCACCCGGCCATACCGCATGTGGGGCTATCCGGTGCTGCCGGCGCTCTTTATTGTTTCGGCAGGTGTGCTGCTTTATTACACCTTCGCGGCAAACGTGAAGAACTCGGCGACAGGCCTGGTCGTGATACTGGCAGGCATACCAGTGTTCTACTGGTTTGCGCGACGAAAGACGATTTAAGCCGCCAGCGCGCGTGCTTGCCTCACTTTTTCGTAGATCTTCGCATACTCCCGGGCAGAGGCTGCCCAGGAGAAGTCCTTAGCCATGCCGTTGCGCATGAGCCTTTGCCAGGACGCTTTGTCTTCAAATGCCGCGAGGGCAGCGCGGATGGCGCTGAGGAGAGCCTCCCCGTTGTACTCGGTGAACTTGAAGCCGGTGCCTTTGGCGGTGCGCGCGTCAAAGGGCTCGATGGTGTCATCGAGTCCACCAGTGGCGCGGACGACGGGCACGGTGCCATAACGCAGACTGTAGATTTGATTCAGTCCGCAGGGTTCGTAACGCGACGGCATGAGGAACATGTCCGAGCCGGCTTCGATTTTGTGCGCAATGGCGTTATCGTAGGCCACCTTAACCGAGAATCGCTGCGGATAGCGGTCATGCAAGGCCCGGAAAAGGTCCTCATACTGCTTGTCACCCGCGCCAAGCGCGACCACGAGCACTTTTTCATGCGCCAGGCGCTCGGCGATCTGAGCAATCAGATCGAAGCCCTTCTGCGCCGCAAAACGCGAGACAATGCCGACGAGGGGCAGATTCGGATCCGCCTCGGCCAGGCCAAACTCCTTGAACAGGTCTTTCTTGCAAGCCTGCTTGCCGGCGAGCGAGTCAGGCGAAAACTTCGCCACGGCGAATTTGTCATTTTCCGGGCTCCACTCCGCATAATCAACGCCGTTTAGAATCCCGCTAACCGTGGCGGCGCGGTCGTGCAGCACGCCTTCCAAGCCGAACCCGAAGTCGGAGGTCTGAATCTCCTGGCTGTATTTCTTGCTGACGGTAGTGATGAAGTCTGAAAGGATAAGAGCGCCTTTGAGGAAGTTCACTTTGCCGTAGAACTCCAGCTTATCGATGGTGAAGAGGTCCCAGGGCAGGCAGAGCAGGGGCAGGACCTCGGGAGAAAACAGTCCCTGATAGCCCATATTGTGGATGGTGAAGACGATACTGGCATCGCGCAGCGCAGGATCGCCCACATAGAGCGAGCGCAAGAGAATCGGGATCATGGCAGCCTGCCAGTCGTGGCAGTGGAAGATATCAGGCACGCCCAGAATCTTGCTGGCTTCGAGCACGGCTCGGGAGAAGAGGGCAAAGCGTTCGGCATTATCCGGATAATCGCCAGCCGGCGAGCCATACAGCGCCTCGCGGTCAAAGTAAGCAGGATACTCGACGAAATAGAACTTCACTCCGGCCTGCACCGGAGCTTCAAGCACAGAACAGAAGCGGTAATGATCGTCAAAGGGAATGGTGACGCTGGTCAGCACGGTGCGCGTGTGCGTGAGTCTGGTCTGGCGGTATCTGGGAAGGAAGACGGAGACCTCGTGTCCGAGAGCAGCGAGCGCGGCGGGCAGCGCACCGACGACATCGGCCAAACCACCGGTCTTGGAATACGGAACACACTCCGAGGCCACGAAAGTAATGCGCATGAAAGATCCTCCGGAAGATTTGGGGAAATCCCGCAGGGCGGGTATGCTGAAAGTTAGAGTCTAAATGGCGGGCAAAAAATTGGTCAACGCCTTTACTCGCAGCATGCCATCAACAAGACCGCGAAGAAAGGACAGAGAGAGCCGCCCGAGGCTGGGGCAAAACTTTCTGCGCGATAGCGCTGCAGCCGAGCGCATTGTCAGCGCTCTAGGTCCTCTGCAGGAGGCCAGCGTCATCGAGATCGGTCCCGGGCAGGGAGCGCTCACTACGCTGCTGGCGCGACGTGCGCGACGGCTGATCACCATCGAGCTTGATCGCGTGCTGGCGGCCCAGCTACGCATGGCCTACGCTCGGCAAGGCAACGTTGAAATCATCGAAGGCGAGGTGCTGCAGGTAGATTTTGCCAACCTCGTGAGCCGGCGGCCTGTCCCGCTGCTTAACACGGGATTGCAGCCACTTGGAGCATCACATGAGCGTGCGCGGGTAGTCGGCAACCTGCCTTACTACATCACCTCGCCGATCCTTCTTCACTTGCTTCAGTTTCACGAATGGCTGGAAGTGATTGTGGTGATGGTGCAGCGCGAAGTAGCAGACAGAATCGCAGCGGCACCCGGCTCGCGGGACTACGGCCTGCTCTCCGCCTCAGTCCAACTCTTTTGCCGCGTAGAAAAACTATTCACCTTGTCTCCATCATCGTTTTCGCCCGCACCGAAGGTCCACTCCACAGTGTTGCGGCTGGTAATCGCGCCTCAGGAACTGGAGCTTGGCGTTGCGAGCGAGCCATTCATCGATTTTTTGAAGCTAGCTTTTGCTCAAAAGCGCAAGACGCTGATGAACAATCTGAAAGGCCGCTATCAGGCCGCTCAAATCGCGGGAGCATTGCACTCCGCCAAAGTCAGCAAAGTGGCCAGGGCCGAGGCACTTACGCTGCAGCAGATGGCCGATGTCTACAAGACGCTGTACCGCCAGGTCACTCGCCCATGACTTTGATGATCAATCGTTTGGGACGCTGGCCGTCGAACTCCGCATAGAAAACGCGCTGCCACGGCCCTAAATCCAGCCTACCCGCGGTGATGGGCAGGACGACCTCGTGGTGCACCAGCAGGCTCTTGAGATGGGAGTCGCCGTTATCTTCGCCTGTCCGGTGATGGCGGTACTCGGCGCGAAAGGGCGCGAGCTGCTCCAGCCATTGGTCAATATCTTCGATGAGACCGGATTCATTGTCATTCACATAAACTCCGGCGGTGATGTGCATGGCTCAAACCAGCGCCATGCCTTCTTTGACTCCGCTTTTTTTCACCGCCGCCTCCACCTGCGGCGTGATGTGAACATACTCGCGATGTTTCCTGGTATTGAAGGTGAGGTACTCGGTAAGGGCCTTCATGAAATAGGAATACCACAAACAAAAACGGCCCGATCGCAGCCAGGCCCAGTAGAAAAGTACTCTTCAACGGTGCGGGTTCGCATGTCCACTGGAAGTGCTGTGACTGGAGCTGGAGTGACTAGAGCTAAGGCCGCCAGTGCCAACCCAACTTGAAGCCGGCGGTGAAGAGTGAGCCGGTGAGGAGTGGGGCGGCGAACCGGGGCTGCCGTTGTGCGAGGACGCGTGGCCGCTGCCGTGGGGAACTCCGGTATTTCCTGCTGCCCGAGTGCCGCGATCCACGCTCGGCATTCCGCGAGAAACTCCCGGGCCGCCGCCCGCTGCGGCGCCCTTGCTTACGACCGCTCCGCCAGCGACAGGCTCAACCACAGGAACAAATCCCTGACCGGGCTCACGAACGCCGCGCGGCACAATAGGCGATGGTCCGTGGCCGACGGCAATAAAGCCGGGGCCACCAGGGGCGTGCGGCGGCGCGACCGGCGGGTGAAACCAAACCGGCGGGGTCACGACGTGAGGTCCGCCGCCCCATCCACCGTGGTAGCCATAGCCGAAGCCCGGCTGCCAGCACCATCCATACACAGGCAGGTAAAACCACGAGCCAAAGTGAAAGGGCAGCCATCCCCAGGGATAGGCAGATACCCAGGCATAGCCAAAGCCGGGGTAAAAGGCCCAAGCTCCATCAAAAAACGGGTCCCAGCCCAGGCCCACACCATATGGACGCCACAACGGGCCGTAACCGGCAACGTTCATGTAGCTGCCGTAATAGCTCAAATCGCTGGCGCCGTAGGCATAAGTTGAGGTGGGCGCACTCGCGTACTGCTCAAGATAGCCGTTACGCTCGTCGTTCCAATCGTCGTAGGCCTCAGACTGAATATTCTTGGCGAGGTAATACCGGGCGGCATCGTCAGACGTGATTGTGAGCGTCTCGCCCTTCTTCACTTTGCCGGTGCCTGGAATCTCGAGCTCTCCACTAAGCGCCGCTATTGTCACTTGATCGCCGTTCACATCCACACGAAACTCCCCAGAGTGCTTCAAGGGAATCTCGTGGCCGGCTGCGCTGAGCGCAAACTGGTCGTCTTTGTCGTGCGTGAAATTGATGTACGCAGTTCCCTGTTCGAGAATCACGGTGCTGTAACGCTGCCCGGAATCGAAGAGACCCAGACTGACAAAAGTCGCGCCGCTCTCTGGCGCGAGGCGAAGCGCGCTGCCATCTTCAAACTGGACTTCGGCCCGGCCATTGCTGCCGTTCAGAAGACGCACGCCCTGCGAGACTGGCATGTTAGCAAAAGCCTTGCTGAATCCGAGGCCATCGCCACGGTCGATCTGAACATCGCCCTCAACAAAGCTGAGGCGGACGAAGCGAACAAGCGAATCTGCAGAAGCCGGCGGAGCCAGCGCAGCCAAGGCCGCGAACAGAAGAAGCAGACGAAGCAGACTGCGAGCGGCCATCACTTATCTCCAATCTCCCTGTGGCTGGTTAGATGGCTAATTCTAACGCCAAGTTGCTGGATTCGGACATATGTCAGGGATTGGCCAGCTTCAGGAGGCGGCGGGCGCGTTCCTGCGCGATGTGCATGTAGTTGGAACCAAAGGCGATTTCCCGCAAAGCAGGCGCAATCACATCGAACTCGCTCATCTCCCCCTGGGCGGCGGCATCCTCCATGCCTTTGAGCTGTTTGTCGAGACCCAACTTGTCAAAACGGATGAGATAGTCAAGACGGCGGCCTGCCTCGATCGTGTTACCAATGGAGCGGAAGATACGCGTCAGTTCGTCAATCGCCTTGTTCTCCGACCAGTTGTAGCTGGTCTGGTAGTTGTGAGCGCCATCATGATAGGCCAGGGTCTTGACCCCGGTCTGCGCGATCCTGTGCTGCGTGAAATCAAAGCTGCCGTTGAAGTAGTTAGCCTGCTGGGCGAGCTCGAAGATGCGCCGGCGAGTGGCGGACTTGAGAGTCAGATTCTCAGTGTACGGCTGCTCATCTTCCTTACCGTCGCGAGAGAGATAGGTGGCCAGACCAGATGACGCCACCTCAAAGCGCGAGAATTGCGGGGAGGCTTGCTCCCAAGTCACTGTGAAGGCGACCGTGGCGTCCGTTGCGTTTTCAGGCGATTGAGGAGCAGCAAGAACAACACAAGCAAACAGCCAGACGATGCAAGAAACGCTGGGGCACCGGGAGAAGAGCATGGCAGGATTCAGCGTATAGCAGCTTGCTGGCGGCCCAAAGTCGTGGCGGTGTGCAAGTGGCAGATGGCTATGGCGAGAGCATCGGCTATATCCGCAGGCTCGGGAGTGGCAGCGAGATGGAGCAGACGCATGACCATCGCCTGCACTTGCTGCTTCTCGGCCCGTCCATAGCCAACCACTGCGGACTTAATAGCCAGGGGAGCGTATTCGGCAACCTGCAGTCCAAAGCTGGAAGCAGCCAGCATGGCGACCCCGCGGACATGTCCAAGTTTGAGAGCAGACTTCACGTTTGCAGCGTAAAAGATGTCTTCGATGGCGACTATCTCAGGTGTGTGGCTTTCGATCACTGAATTCAGCTCGCGAAAGATCCTATCGAGCCGGGCCGGCAAAGCCTCGCTGGCGTGCGAACGAATAGCACCTGCGACCAGGCAACACAGGCTATCATTCAGCTCTTCGACAACTCCGTAGCCAGTAATCTCGCTGCCGCAATCAATCCCCAACACGCGCATGGCGCTATCTTATTACACACCCGGGCTGGTAAGGCGATTGTCTTGAACGGGGAGGATCTGGGGCTAACAACATCGTGGTTTGCGCAGGCTCGCCGTCTCCTGTTCTCGTAGAAATGAAGCGTAGGAGGCACACGAGAGACTCAGGCCTTCTCTCTCCAGAAAACGGCGGTAAGCGTTTTCATCGAAAATCTCGCGCAGTGTACAGAGTAAAGTCGCGGCGATGGACCGGAGTGTCTTCATGAGACCGGCTCCGTGGCGTACCGTGTGGCAACAAACGGGGCTTCTGCTGTCTGGGCCAACTTATGCCCGCTAAGCACGCGCAGCCACTCGCGTGCCGATTCAAGCACGATCAGCGCCACCAAGGTCACCAGAATCCCGGTGAGCAGTGCATCCAGCCTATCATTGAAGATCAGCTGAGCATTCTGCGCCACAGGCTCAAGCGAGCGGACATGCGCCAGAAATCCGATGCGTGGATCGGGGTTCGCAATCTTCTCATAGGAAGCGCTGAAGGTCACAGCGACGAGCAGCAGCAGCGGCAGCAGCGTGACCCAGGCATAACGCGCCCGCTTCATTTTGACCAATATAGTGGTAGCGACGCAGAAGGCGACGACTGCCAGAAGCTGATTGGAAATGCCGAAGAGCGGCCATAACGAGTTGATGCCACCCAGCGGGTCGCGCACTCCCTGCCAGAGAAAATAACCCCAAGCACCGACAATGGTGGCGCTGGTGGTAAGAACGCTGGGATACCAACTGGTGTGACCGAGCGGCTTCCAAAGGTGGCCCAGCGCCTCCTGCAACATGAACCTTCCGACCCGGGTGCCGGCATCGAGAATGGTGAGAATGAAGAGAGCCTCGAACATGATAGCGAAGTGATACCAGATGGCCATCACCGACTCGCCGCCCAGCGAGCGAGAGAAAATCTGTGCCATTCCCAGGGCGAAGGCGGGCGCTCCGCCCGTACGGTTGAACAGAGTCTGCTCGCCGACGGAGTGAGCCAGCATGCTCATTGCATCTGGCGAAATGGGAAAGCCCCAGGAGGTGATCATCTTCGTGGCTTCGACCGAATCACGTCCTACAACACCCGCAGGGCTGCTGATGGCGAAGTACTGCCCCGGCTGCATGGTGCAGGCAGCGATGATGGCCATGATGGCAACAAACGACTCTGCCATCATGCCGCCATAGCCGACGAAGCGCGTCTCAGGCTCGCGAGAGATCAGCTTAGGAGTCGTGCCGCTGGAGATGAGCGAATGAAAACCGCTGACTGCACCGCAGGCAATAGTGATGAAAGCAAAAGGAAACAGAGTGCCGGCAAATATCGGCCCAGTACCATCGGCGAAGCGGGTGAGCGCCGGCATGTGCAGTGTTGGCCGGATAAACAAGATGCCCAGAGCCAGCGCAACAATGGTCCCCAACTTGACGAAGGTGCTGAGGTAGTCGCGGGGGGCCAGCAGAATCCAAACCGGGGCAGCTGAGGCGGCAAAGCCGTAGGCGATGAGCAACAGCGCCAAGGCTGGCGCGGCGAGAGTGAAGACTTGCGCAAGCGATGGTGCCTGTGACACCCACTGCCCGCCAAACACAGCCAGCAATACCAAGAGAAAGCCAAGCGCTGATGCTTCCAGGACTTTGCCAGGCCGCAGATACCTAAGATAAATGCCCATCAGCAATGCGATGGGGATGGTCATGGCAATCGTAAAGGTTCCCCAGGGACTCGATTTGAGCGCGTTCACCACGATGAGGCCGGCAACCCCTAGCAGAATCACAATGATCGTGAGGACAGCGACAAAGGCCACGAATCCACCAACGGGACCAATCTCCTCCTTGGCCATCTGACAAAGGGACTTGCCATCGCGACGCACGGAAAACAGCAAAATCACAAAATCCTGCACGCAGCCGCCAAAGATGGCACCGACCAGAATCCATAGAGTCGCGGGCAGATAACCGAATTGCGCAGCCAGGACAGGTCCCACCAGCGGTCCCGGCCCAGCAATGGCGGCAAAGTGGTGACCATAAACCACCCATTTATTGGTGGGAACAAAATCGCGGCCGTTTTCCAAGCGCTCGGCGGGCGTGGCACGCATGGCATCGAGGACCAGGACTTTGGCAGCTATAAAGCGACTGTAGAAGCGATATCCGAGGGTGTAGCAGCAGACCGCAGCCACTACCAGCCACAGCGCATTGATGGATTCGTGCCGGTACAATGCAATGACGAGGAGAACCAAAATACCGAGAGTGGCAAGAAGCATCCACAGCAGGAATCTGAGAAATTTGCGCATGATTGCCGACGCTATTGTGCCGAAACGCAGAGCTTCACGCAATATTGTGATTCGGTCACAAGAGAAAAGGCACTTTGCCGGAATTGAACAACCGCTCACTGGTTTATAATCTCTTGTAGTAAGAACAACGAATTACTCTGGAGCTTCTCATGCGCAAGATTTCTTGTTTATTCGCTGCCCTTTTCCTTATCGCCTCACTGGCTTATGCCGCCGACAACGGTGCATCTGCGGCAAAGCCGCGCCCCAAGGTTGTGATCTTTGCCGTGAACGGGGCTGAGTGGGACATCCTGCGACCGCTGCTTATCCAGGGGCAAATGCCTAACATGAAAAAAGTTCTGGACAATGGCGTCTACGGCAAACTGAAGACGGTTTCAGCCCCCAACTGCCCGAAGGTCTTCACGACCTTTTTCACAAGCGTTCCGCCGGACGACAATGGAATCACTGGCTTCGTAGTGGGCGGCAAGACTGCCAATACAAACATGCTCAAAGTCGAGCCGCTGTGGTCCATCCTTTCCAAGCATGATGTGAGCGTGGGGATGGCGAACGTGCCGGCGACCTTCCCGGTGATGCCGGTGAAGGGCTACATGATCAGCGGCATGCTGACGACAGGCAAGAACTGCGAAGATGGCATTCTTTGCTCGCCCAAGCTCTCGGAAGTTCAGGGAGGAGATGCGGTCTATCCGCCGAGCATGGTGGCCGAGCTGGAAAAGAATGTAGGGGACTTCCACATTGACTGCTCGCGCATGCCGAATCTGGAGGACCTGCAGGGCAAAGAGGCTTCGGTAGTGAATGCGTGGCTGGCGGGAGTACAGCAGATCCGCGAGGAGCAGACCAAGCTATTCGAGTATCTCCTCAGCAACCATCCCACTGATTTCACCATGCTCGACCAATCGTGCGAAGACCGCACGGGACATTGGCTGTATCCCATCCAACCGTTCAACGTCGGTTACAACCCCAAGATCAATACCGTGCAGGTGGAAGCGTTCCCGGACCAATACCGCGCCATGGATAGAGTCCTGGGCGTGATTCTGAGCCACATTGACCAGAACACCTACTTCTTCATGGTGGCTGATCACGGTATCAAGCCGCTGCGTGCGATTGGCGACGAGCACTCGCATCATCAACACGGTCTCACTCCTTCAACCACTCCGGTCATCGCCAAGCACGATTACGAAGATGGCGACGATGTCCCCGGCGCATTCCTGGCCATGGGCCCAGGAATCAAGAAGGGCATCGAGCTGGAAGGCTGGGACATAACGGCGTACGACATCGCGCCCACCGTGCTGCATCTCTACGGCATCGAAGCTCCGAAGCAGATGCGCGGCCACGTTCTGACAGCAATCTTCGCCGACGGCGCGGCCGGAACACAAAGCGCCTCTACTCCCGCAAACGAACCTCATGCGCAGAAGTAGAATCTTCGAGGCAATCTGAGGCGTCCCGCCGGGACGCCTTTCCTATTTTGGCGAGGCTTGGGAGTTTCTCTTAGTCGCACCGGCCGCGCGAAGGCTCTTCGCGTGATCGGCTGATCGCACAGCCTCAGCATTGTTGCCGAGAGAGCGCTGCGCTTCGGACATCAGCTCAAAAACTTCTGGAGCATTCGGCGCCAATTGTGCGGCGGTCTTCAATTGCTCAAGCGCTTCCAGCGGCTTATTCTGCGCCAGCAGTGCCCGCGCCAGCTCGATGCGCGCCTCCGGTTTCTTGCCGTTGAGAAAGGTCGCGGCTTCCAGCTGATCCTGGGCGTTCGGCCACTGCTTGAGCGCTGCATAGACTTTTCCAAGCAGCAGACGAGCATCAAACTGGCCCGTGCTGAGTTTCAACGTGGCTTCCAAAGCATAGCGGGCGCCGGAAAGATCGCCTTCGGCATAGCGAGCCTGGCCTTCGTACCAGGCTGCGACCGGATCGGCCGGCCGCTCTGCACGGGCCTGGGCCAGCAGGTCAGCAGCGCGGGCATTGTGGCCCTCAGCGAATTCCAGCTGGCCCAACTGCAGGAGCGCCGCGGCAGATTTGGGATCGAGCTTCAACACGCTTTCCAGCGACTTCCGCGCCGTGACGGAATCGCCATCTTCAGCAGCCAGCATGGCAGTGTGCAGAAGGTTCTGCACCTCGATCTTATCCTTGGGATCGGGAAGCAGTGAAGGCTCAGGCGCGGTACTGGCGCCGGGATTGGTGCCCAGGTATCCCAGCGCTTTTAGTTCATCGATGGTCTGCTGCCCGACATTACCCGTCCCATTCTTCCCCGCTTTGCGCTCTTCTGCCTGCCGGAAGTCAGCTAGAATAGCGCGCAGTTGCTGCACGTCCGAGTCCCACGGCTCGTAGATGTTTCTGGTCTCTTTGGGATCGGCGGCCAAGTTGTAGTACTCCGGACGCGGGGCCTCGATATACTTGCCGGCTGGGTTGCGGACTGATTTCAGTGGAGCCCAGCCGAAGCGCAGCGGGTAATCTGTCTCTGCAATCGCGAGCGGTGGCGCTCCGGCATGCGCGACCACCCAATTTTCCTGCAGTGGCTCCCCGTCAAGCAGGGGGGACTTTGAGCCGCTCGCCATCAGGATCGTCGGCATCACGTCGATCGTGCGGGCCTGGCGCGAAATCACCAGCCCGGGCGTTTTGCCAGCGACATCTTTCGGGAGTTTGACGATGAGCGGAACGTGAAGGGTGGAGTCGTAAAGAAAAATGCCATGCGTCTCTTCGCCGTGCTCACCCAGACCCTCGCCGTGATCTCCAACAGCGACGATCACTGCTTGATCGTAGCGCTGATTCCTCTTCAGGAATGCGATCAACTCAGCCAGAGCGCTATCAGCGTAAGCAATCTCGCCATCATAGGGCCGGTCTTTGTATCTTTGCGCGTAAGGCGCGGGAGGGTCGTAGGGATCGTGCGGGTCATAAAGATGGATCCAGACGAAACGCGGGTGACCGGCGGCGTTGTGTTTTGACATCCATCTTTCGGCACGTTGCACCACATCCATGCCCCGCCGTTCGACGCGCCCGTAGCGAGAGCTCTTCTTGGGAAGGTTTTGTGGGAAGTTGTCATAGAAATCAAAGCCGCGATCTAGGCCCGGAGCCAGGGTCTTGCTATCGAGGATGACTGCACCGATGAAAGCTGCGGTCGCGTATCCCTGCTGCTTGAGTTGCTGAGCCAACGTGATCGCGCCGGCGCGAAGTGGAATGCCAAAATCCATTACTCCGTGCGAACTGGGATAGAGACCGGTGAGAATGCTGGCATGGGAAGTGTTGGTAATGGGGCTGACGGTGAATGCGTTAGAGAAGCGGACGCCATCCCGAGCCAAGCTGTCCAGAGCCGGAGTTGCAGTTTGCGTATTGCCGTAGCAGCCTACGTGGTCGGCTCGCAAAGTATCAATAGTAATCAGCACAACATCCGGGGGCTGCTGAATGCGCTGGCGCGGATCAGCCGTTTTCTGTGACGCCTGGCCTAAACATAAAAGAGAGAATGCGAAGAACGCAGCGATAAGTCTGGAAGTCTTCATCGCTGCCAGATTAGCACAGCTGTTTTCAGAGGCATGATCTGCAGACTCTCTGCGTGCCAGTTATAATTTTTGTTAATGTTCCACTCCTGGTGCAAGTGCGGTCGCACTATTGTTCTCTTGTCCGGGCTTTTCGGTGCGGTTATTGATTCATCATCGCAGCAGAAGCCTGAGGTCAGCCCTCCTGCTAACGTCATACTGATCACGATCGACACTCTGCGTGCCGACCATGTGGGCTGTTATGGCTACAAGAACGTCAAAACGCCGGATATCGACGCTCTGGCCGCTGATGGTGTCCGCTTTGACAATGCCTTTGCCGTGGTACCGGTCACACTGCCCTCACACACCAGCATCCTGACGGGGACCTACCCCATGTACAGCGGGATCCACGACTTCAGCGGGAACAAACTGAACCCTGAACAGCCGACCATGGCCTCGATCCTGCATGAGAGGGGCTATGCCACCGGCGCGGTGATCGCGGCAGCGGTGCTCGATTCGCGCTTTGGCCTGAACCATGGCTTCGATTTTTACTACGACCACTTCGACGTCCGGCCGCTTCTGGAAGAAGACCTCGACCACACCGAGCGTCCCGGCAATGAAGTGGTGGACCTCGCCCTCGACTGGCTGAAGAAGAATCAGTCTAATCCCTTCTTTCTCTGGGTCCATCTTTATGATCCACACTACCCGTACAAACCTCCTGCGCCGTATGACCAGCAGTACAAAGAGCATCCTTACGATGGCGAAATCGCCTTTGCCGATTCTCAACTGGGCCGATTGCTGGACTATCTTAAACAGAACAAGCTCTATCGCAATTCGCTGATAGCGTTGAGCGGCGATCACGGAGAGAGCCTGGGCGAGCATGGAGAGCAGACCCATGGGTTCTTCATTTACAACGCGACCATGCACGTTCCTTTGATCGTGAAATTGCCGGGCGAAATGAGTGCGCACAAGCCGATTGCGGCACCTGTAAGCCTGGTGGACATTCTTCCCACGGTCCTGAACGCATTGCAGATCGATGCGCCACCGGTGTTACAAGGACACAGCCTGCTTCCGCTCATAGCCGCCAAAGCATCGCCTGAAGCAAGCCCGAGTGACATTTACGGAGAGACGTTTCTGCCTCGCATCCATTTCAACTGGAGCGAGCTGCGAGGCATCGAGATCGGCAAGTATCACTTCATCGACGGCCCCAAACCGGAGATTTACGACCTGAGCCGCGACCCGGGTGAGTTACATAATCTTTTTTCGCAAAAACAGGCGCTGGCCACGGAGTATCAGGGCAAATTGGCCAGAGTCGTCAAACAGTACACCTCTGATCAGGCGATGGCGGAAAAAACCGGGCTTGATCCGGAATTGGCAGAGCGGCTGAAATCGCTGGGCTATGCAGCCGTCGCCGGAGGAGGCAATCCCACCATCAGCAACCGCTCGCTCGCAGACCCAAAAGACCGCATCCAGCTTTTTGAGCTGGTCTCCGCTGCCATTGAAGCCAGCCAGCACGGCGATTATCCGCCATCGGTCGAGAAGTTGAAGGCCGCCCTGCAGATGCAAGAGGATTTGATCCCTGCTCACTATTTGTTGGGCGTAAATTATTTCCGCATGCATGACTTCGAAGGTGCGGCCAAAGAATTCCAAAGAGTGCTAGAACTTGCGCCGGACTATGCCCTGGCTGTTTACCAGCTGGGATTGTCGTACGCTTACGCCAACCAGGCCGAACAAGCGGTCACTTATCTCAAGAAGGCGCTCGAACTCGATGGCACCAATTTTTCCGCTGCTTTCAATCTGGGTGCAGCCTACATGAAGTTGCAACAGAGTGCGCAGGCCGAGGCGGCCTTTCGCCAGGCTATTGCCATCAATCCCAACTACGCGCAGGCGCATAAGGGGCTGGGGCAGCTTTTGCTCTTTGAAGGACAAACCGACGATGCAATCACTCAATTCCGCGAGGCCGTCCGTATCGCTCCGGAGGATCCAGCTGCGCATCGTTTGCTGGCGCAAGCTCTCGAGACTAAAGGGATGGCGAGTGAGGCAGAACAGGAAACCTATAAAGCACAGCAACTTACACCAAATAAATGAAGTTATTCTTTAGCTTAGTGTTGCTCGCTTTTGCCGCTGTCTCGCCGGCATTCTCTCAAGGACATTCTGCCGGCACCCCAAAAACCCGGCGACCCAATGTGTTGCTCATCACTGTGGACACCTTGCGAGCCGATCATGTCGGCTGCTACGGCTACAAGCGAATCCAAACTCCGGCTCTGGACTCCCTCGCCGCCGACGGCATCCTCTACGAAGATGCTTTTGCACAGGTGCCTCTCACCTGGCCCTCGCATACCGCAATCATGACGGGCACTTATCCCTTCCGCAACGGTGTGCAGGATTTTACCGGCCAGCCATTGCGCCCTGAATTTCGCACCATCGCTCAAGCCCTGGCGGCGAACGGATACGCGACGGGCGCAGTCGTGAGCTCTTTTGTGCTTGACCGAAGCTGGGGATTGAACCGCGGCTTCCAGTTCTATGACGACGCATTCGCCGCGCCGCAGTTCGAGCAGCGCGATCTGGGGCTGGTGCAGCGCTCCGCTGGTGAAAGTGTGGACCATGCGTTGGCATGGCTCAAGAAAACATCCGCGGGCTCGCGACCATTCTTTCTCTGGCTCCATCTTTATGATCCGCACAGCCCCTACCATCCGCCCGAGCCGTACCTAAGTCAGTACAATGGCCGTCCATACGACGGAGAAATCGCATATGCTGACTCGCAACTCGCACGCATGTTCGCCTGGCTACGGGCGAACCACCTATATGAGCGGACGCTGATCATTTTTGTCTCTGACCACGGTGAATCTCTGGGCGAGCACGGCGAGAACGAGCACGGATTTTTCGTCTACGCCGCCACCACGCGAGTTCCGTTGATCTTGAAATTGCCAGGAGAAAAACCTATGTCTTCCGGTTCTCGCGAGCCAGCCGTGCAAGAGACGATCGATATCGCCCCCTCGATTCTCGCGCTCACCGGAGTCAGTGATTCCATTACAAAGCAGCTTCAGGGCAAGAAGCTCTCTGGTTTGCCAGGTACGTCCGGTGGCAACGAGAGGACCGCTTACAGCGAGACGTTTTATCCATTTTCTTCATTTGGCTGGAGCCCGCTGCGCAGCCTGGTCACACGCAAGTACCAGTACATCGAAGCACCGCAACCCGAGCTCTACGATCTGGCTGCTGATCCGCAGGAAAAAAACAATCTCATGGCGGGCCCACAACTGCCGGCTCTAGCGGAGGAAATGAAGCGCGCGCTAGACCAGGTCATCGCACGAAATGGCGTTTCCAGCTCGCAGTCAGGTGAGAACGGGGGCATGAACCCCGAGACGGCGGAAAAACTCCGTGCTCTGGGTTATGTGGCTTATCGCAGCCCAGTCTCATCCGAAGCACTGGCGGCCGGCCTTAGCGATCCTAAGAGCAAGGTCGCTGAGTTCAACGCTATTCTGCAGGCGGAAGACGCTTTCCATGCCGGCCAATTTGAACAAGGGGTGGCGCTGCTCAAGCAGGTGGATACAACAGACCCTAATATGTATCTCATTCCTTTCATGCTGGGAGAGGCGGCTTTGCGAAGCCAGCAATGGAAAGAGGCGCAAACGGAGCTGCAGCGGGCCTTGCAGTTGAACCCAAGATTCGACCAGGCCATGACCGCGCTCGCCCGCGCCGAGTTCCAGTTGGGCAATCGCAATGAAGCTCGCCGCTGGCTCCGCGAATCACTGAAGCAGAATCCACAGAACTACCGCGCCTGGTATGAACTGGGCGTGATCGAAGAAGCTTCAGACCCTGCCGGCGGCGCTTCTAACTACGAGAAAGCGCTGGCCATCCAGCCTAGCTTCGGGCCGGGAAGGCGCGACCTAGGGATGCTACAGTACTCCCAGCAGCAGTATGAAGCAGCTGCCAAGAATCTCTCTCAGGCCGCGGCTCTCGGTGTTCGAGATGCCCGCGTCTTCAACGCACTGGGTATCTGTTACCGCCAGCTTGGCCAGCTCGGCAAAGCAGCTGAGAGCTATAGGCAGGCCATAGCTTTAGACAGCAACCTGGCAGAGGCCCACCTGAACCTGGCTCTTGCCTATCAATTGCTGCATCAGGAAAGCGCCGCCCAGGCAGAATATCAGGCGGCGTGCGCCCTCAACATGAAGTACTGCCGGAAATGAAGCTCAGTTCACAACCGGGGTGGCCTGCAGTCTTTGCAGAGCGTCTTTCACGCGCGGCACAATCGGATTGTTCGGAAAGAGCTTGATGAAAGCCTGCAACTCCGCCACCACCGCCTGCCGGTTCTCCTGCTGCCGGTAGAGGTTCACCAACTCAAGATGCGCATTGGCCAGGGAGGGATCGAACTGCAAGGCATCGCGCAGGGAGCGCTCCGCCTCTTCGAACTTACCCAGGCGACGGTCCAAGCAGCCGCGAAGGAACAAGCCGGTCGCCGAGTTGGGAAGCTTACCCAGCCCCTGCTCCGCGAATTGCAAACCCTCTTGAAATTCCTGGGTCAGAAGCGAGACGTTTGCCAGGTTGAAATAGGCGCTGGGATCGTTCGCATTGCTCTTCAGCACGTGCAGAAATTCTTCACGCGCGGCGTCAAATTTTCCCATCTGCAGATAAACTGTCCCAAGATCGTTGCGAGCGGGGTAATAATCAGGAGCCAGGCTCAGGGCCTTCAAGTAATGCCGTATGGCATCGTCGAATTTGCCCTTGCGGCTGCTCTCGCCTCCTTTATCGAACTCCTTGACAGCTTCTTTAGGGAACTGGCGATTGTACTCGGCGGGGTTGGTCAGGTAAGGATTGCCCGCCACATTGCGCTGCTGCGGCTGGTTCACTGACGTATCCATCATGTGGGCGTTAGCACCGGGGCGGGAGGTGACAAATGGACTGGCCGCGTCGGAGCTCTTCGGAACCAAATCAATGTGAACTATCTCCATATGGTTTTGTGACGGGTTGAGCGGCACGTCCCGGCTTACCGGTTCGTAGTCATTGTCATTGATGGTGACGTGATAAAGGTTCGCCTTCAGGAAATAGAATGCCAGCTTGCCCTCGTCATCCGAAAATGTCTGGCCTACGATAGCGCCGCGGGTTTCCAACTGTACTAAGACATGGCCGGTCGGAAAACCACCTCGCGCAACGCTCAGTTCGACGATAATACTTCCCTCATCAGAGAACTGAGCTTGCAGATGCAGGCTGGAAGCGAGGACAAGAAGGGCGGCCAATGGCACCAGGCGGCTCTGGGGCATGGAACACCTCACCACTCAACAGCAAGAAAAAAGGCCCGACGCCGTTGCGGCGTCAGGCCCTTTGTAGCACAAATCAGGTTAGAACGACAACTTCAACCCGAACTGCAACTGCCGCGGGAAGAAGGCGCCACCCGCAAGTCCAAAGGTGCCGCTGGTCACATGGTTGTTAGCGGAACCATTTGCACCGGGCAGCTCAAAGTTCGTCCGGTTGAACAGGTTGAACGACTCAGCCCTGAACTGCAGATTGAATCTCTCCGTGATCTTGATGTTCTTGAAGAGAGACATATCCACGCCGAAGTAATTCGGGCCTACGAACGTGTTGCGGCCTTCGTTTCCAGCGCAGCCGATGCACGGTGCGGTGAAGAACGTATTACCCGGAATGAATGAGCCGTTGCCGCTGAGGATGTAGTTCCCTCCCCAGCCGTTGGCCCACATATCATGAGTGGCATCCACGTTGCTGGCTGCCGCATTGGGACGGTCGTTGGCCCCTGAGTCGAGGTTGAAATCGCAACCATTGTTGCTCAACACCAACTGGCCGGTCGCTGGGTCCGTGCGGAAAGCTGCACTCGAGCTGCGGCTGCACCACGGCTCCCAGTGAGCACCGCTCTGGAAGGTCCAGATGCCATTCCACTGCCAGCCACCCAGTACGTAGCGGGCAAAGGCGTTGCTGGAGTGATTGAACCACGGCAGCTCGTACACGTAATTCACCACCAGGCGGTGACGAATGTCGTAGATGGAGTTGCCACGATCCAGATTCGGCAGCGTCTGGTCGGTGGTGAATCCCTCTCCGGCGCCGGCACCGTTCGAAGTGGTGGCTCCGCTATGCCAGGTGGAGCCGTTGTCGATCGAGTGACCGAAGGTGTAAGCCACATTCATGGT
>Ga0187777_10000106_pt1 | contig 59864 bp, 57 predicted proteins | sample 1015_Q2_SP5_10_M_FD_132416 | JGI IMG/M metagenome (GOLD analysis project Ga0187777, IMG submission 132416) | Tropical peat soil microbial communities from peatlands in Department of Meta, Colombia - 1015_Q2_SP5_10_MG | ecosystem: Environmental > Terrestrial > Soil > Wetlands > Peat | place... | reverse complement strand
GCTTGCAGCATCCTGCGATGTTTCTTCGTTCTTTGTGCAGGAGTCGATCACAGGACCTCGACAACTCATGAACGCTGTGATAGCAGCGAGAACGACAAAGGCCGCATAGGCTGCGGACCAGCACAGCGATTGCTGGCGGAGCGTGGCGTTCGGTTCCACGAGAACGGGATAAGCCAGAAGCCCGAGGAGCGATGCGAGGTTCGACAGCCCGAAGAGGCGGTACGGCAGCGACGATCTATGAATTCGAGCGTGCCATGTCTGGATGAGAGGACTCGTGGTCGAGAGCAGGAAGAACGGAAGGCCCACGGAAACAGTCAGGAGGCCGAGGATGCGCAGGATCGGATCATCTCCTCCGGAGGGTTTCCACGAAAGTGCGGGCGTTATCGGCAGCAGCAGGAGGCTCGTTCCGAGCAGGAGCGTATGCACCACGGCCTGCGTTTTTGGCTTAAGGGAGCGAATGGACCAGTGGGCATACAGGTACCCGCCGAGCAGTGCCGTCTGGAAAAAGAGCATCGCTGTGATCCAGACTGCGGCCGATCCTCCGAACCACGGAAGTATCATCTTTGCGATCATCGGCTGGACCTGGAAGAGCAGAAAGGCGCTTAGACATATGATCGATGAGTGGAGGACCATAACGAGGCGGGATTATAGCATACTGCGAAGGAAGAGTCTCAAAAAAAGAATGGTTCCCGGTGCGCCGAATTTCATGATGAGGAGACTTCAACGCATGCACGATGTGCGGGCAATCATTCGGTTGCGCCGATGATCTGCTTTGCGCTAAGATATTCCCTGCTCTGCGAGTACTCAAGGAACATCCTCACAAGATCGAGCACATTCCTGTAAAGGAGGAAATTTTTCGAGAGCTCCCGGAAGAGCTCTTTCCCTGTAAATTCCGAAGCCAGGCCATAAGACCGCTGCCCCTGGAGCATATAGTGATCGGAGAGGCTGGAGTCAGGGATGACGAGCCTGCCGAGAATGAACTCCTTGCCTTTTCTCCCGATAAGCGCGGAGGGGAACATGCCGAGCATGAAGAGCGTGTAGTCTCCGATATGCTTATGGACCTGAAATTCCCGTGGGAAGCTCTGCGCATTGAGCCGCACGTCGCCTTCAGAGAGCATATCGGCGATATCCTCGAGGCTCTTGCCTCCGGCGTCCCTGATCTTGTAAAGGCTGTCCGTATGGATGAATTCGCAGAGAATCTGTTCCTCAATATAATCGTTGATGTTGGGCTTTTCCGGCGGGTTCATCCGGAATCCGAAATCAAGAGCCCTGCGGAACAGCTTTCGCAGGGGATGGCTGGCATGAATCTGCGTCCTTTTCATTATGGTCGGGACCCCCGAAACGAAAACGTGTCACCACACTAAGACATCATAATACCCCGAAGGGGGCAGAGGAGTCAATCGCAGGCTGTGCAGTCAATATCTCGAGCGCGTTGTATGCGAACAAGCAGAGCGAGAATCGAGCATCGAAAATCCATGCGACTTTTCTCTCGGGGTAAGGGACAGGGTCATCTGCGATGATCTCTTAAAGAGGGGTTTTGTGCGGATGTGATGCTTTCGCTCCTGGCTTTTTGTGATGAGAAAGGGATCTACAGATCGGCTGCTCCGGGCAAAAAAAAGCGGAGGCCTACCTTTTCGGTAAATGCGCCCCCGCAACTGGCATCGTCCATACTGCTATGCTGCATGACGATGCCTATCCCGCTCCTTCAGAAATGCTTCCTTGCCTGCATCAATAGCGCCTATGACGGCATCCTTGCCTTCCTCGTACAATGTTTTGCCCTTGTCAAATGTTGTGGAAAGCGTATCTTTCGTCTGTGATGCGAAATCCTTGATATCCTTCCTCATCTCTTTGCCGGATTTCGGCGCCAACAGGAGGCCGATTACGGCCCCAACTACACCACCCACCAGGAACGGGAATAATATTGATCTTTCATGCTTTATAATCACTTCTTTTTCAACTCCTTCTTTCATCATCATCACCCCTCCTTTCCTGCAGACTACGAACCAAGGTGGCTACCCCCGTCGTTATCCCGGCCTTCAGACCGGCGATATTTGCCCCGGCGACGGGAGCAACTTCATCCTTCACCTTCCCGTAAAGGGCCTGAACCCCTTTCTCCAGAATCATGACCGTATCGGTGATGGTTCGTACGTCTTGCGTTATTCCTCCGACATTCGCGGTAATTTTTTTCATGTTTTCAAGCGTCCCCTTGAGTTCCGTCAAAGTTGCGTTCAGGTTGCCTTCCGTGTTCTTTAAGAATGCGCGGAGCGTATAGTTTGTTCGCAATAGCCCTATGATATAGAATATGTGAAATGCCGCATAAATAATAAAGGTAACCACACCGATGAGCACAATGGTTTGGTTCATCCTGATCTCCTTTTAGTTATAGTATATCACAGGCATATTTGGGCTGTTCGTGAGCGACAGAACTGCTCATAAGCGATAACCTATGGACGCGCCCGGCGTGCCTTGCCAAGGCAATGATACCTCTAAGGTACTAATAAATTTATTGAAAATAGACAAAGTTGGCAAGAAATCACATATGCGGATGTGGAGAAATACTGCATCGATCATGGGGTTGTTGTCTTTGCCGGGCAGCTATGCTATTGTGGGTTGCGATGCGCTTAATCCATGGGTGACGTCGTCCTGATGAAAGGGTTGCCGTGAATAAATCCGTGAAGAAAAAGAGCCGTGGTCTTTCCGCGCGCGTGCATTTCCCCGACGATGAAAAACGCCTGCCGTGGCTTCCGATGCTGCTGGATGCCTATGCAATCGTGGACACCGGCGTCGCCGTTGCAGTCAGGCAGGCAGAGAAAAGGCAGAAGGTAAAACTGGCGTGCAGCAACGGGTGTGATGTCTGCTGCCGTCAGAAGGACATTCCGCTATATCCCCATGAACTGGTGGGGCTCTACTGGTTCGTTTCTGAAAAAACGGACCGCGCTCTGCGTGAGATCCTGAAAGTACAGCTTGCAGTTCATGCGCCGGGTTCCCCGTGCCCGTTCCTTATAGACAGCTCGTGTTCTATCCATGCCGTTCGCCCGGCTTCGTGCAGGTGGTTTAACGTGTTCCGTGCGCCTTGTTTGCCGGGTGAAGACCCGTACTACACGAGGCGGCATGACGTGCTAGATCCGATCCCGGAATATAGTGACAGGGCCTTTGCCGCTCTGCTGCCGTTCTACAACATCAAGGACCAGGCCGGCGGGGAAGCGGCTGCGATAAAACTGATCCGCGCACAGGTCATGAACCTTCAGACCTACGACTGGAAAAAGCTGATCGCCGTCATGGAGAAAATCGATACCCGGAACCCTTGAAAAGACGTTCCCTCTCTTTTTCTAGAAGGCGACGGCGTGGTCTCACCTGTCATCTCGCGTCATACCATGACACCCTTTCCCGAGCCCCAAAGTCCCCGCTTCAAAGGTTTGATATGTGTCCATGAGAGCGTATCTGATGCCGGCTGGTCACTGTCATTGTGCTGCTGATGACAAGCGCGATCTATTCAGGTAGTATGAATATATGAAGTTTTTCCAAAACATCATTTCTGCAGTTTTCAGGGCGAGGCCGAACCGCTTCATTGTGGAGTGCACCACAAGGGGCAGGCCAGTGAGGGCATACCTCCCGAATCCCGGCAAACTCCAGGAATTACTCCTCCCGGGGAAAAAAATTTACCTGGTCAAACAGCCTCTCCTCTCCCAGAGAAGAATCGAATACATGGTTGTGGCTGTTGAGAGATATGGCTGCCCGATCCTGCTCCACACTCACATGAATAATGCCGTTGCCCGTTATTTGATCGAGCACAATCGGATCCCGGGTCTTGATGGCGCTGTTATCGTCAAGGCTGAGCATAAGATGGGGAACAGCAGGTTTGACTTCCTTCTCCTGAAAGGGGGCAGGGACATGGTGCTGGAGGTCAAGTCCTGTACCCTCTTCGGCAGGCGCATTGCAATGTTCCCGGACGCCATTACGGACCGGGGAAAGAAGCACCTCATTGAGCTTGCGTCCCTGTCACGGAGAGGGATGGACGCCGGCGTCCTCTTTCTTGTCCACGCGCCGTTCCCGGACCACTTCATGCCCGATTACCATACGGACCTGGAATTCGCCCGCACCCTTATGTCCGTGAGGGATGATATTTCCGTCAGGGCCGTCTCCGTCGTATGGAAGAAGGACCTGCTCCTCGGCAGCAGGGTGCGGGAACTCACGATCCCCTGGAAGCTCATCGAAAGGGAAGCGCGTGACAGCGGAAGTTACATCATCATCATGCGGTTGATGAGGGACAGGAAGCTTAAGATCGGAGGCCTCGGCGCGGTCAGGTTCGAAAAGGGATTCTATCTCTACGCGGGTTCAGCGAAGAAAAATCTTACGCAAAGGATAGCGCGGCATAGGAGAAGGAGAAAAAAACTTTTCTGGCACATCGATTATCTCCGGGAATACGCTGATTTTTGCGCGGCTCTTCCGGTGCGGACGAGTGCAAGCCTCGAATGCGATCTGGCTTTTGCGCTTGAAGGCATATCGCACTGGACCATCCCGGGTTTCGGCTCATCGGACTGCTCCTGCGATAGCCATCTCTTCGGCATGGTCGATGACCCCCTCCACAGCCCGAGGTTCATCGAGATGCTTCAGTATTTCAGGATAGATCGGCTGGAGAAGGAACTATTTAACGGGAGAAACGGCGTCTTAGCGGCGTCCGGCTAAGCAGCTGCCTGTATAACATCCTTTAGCTTCAGCTTGAAATCCTCGATGTCACGGCTCGTTTTAAACAGATCGACGACTGCGTTCCTTTTAGAGAGAAACCGAGCATAGCCGCTTCGACGGGCCTCTTCTATCAGGCTCCAGTTCTCACTGCCGAGAAATTCTTCATGGGCGTTCTTCATCTCCGGATAGAGGACCCTCCGGAACCCTTCCGTGAGCGCGATCGAGAGGCTGAGGGCTCCCCGGTCCTTTGTGTCGATGATCTGCTTGTACGGGCCGTGAGAGGACGTATCAGCGATCAGGTCTTTGACTGCCCTGATGTAATGCTCCGCCCTCCGGTCCCCGGCGAGTGAAGAAAGGATATCCTTCCATTCCGGGATGTCCTCCATCGCTTCTGCCAGCTCATGGCTGAGAAGGACAGAGGCGTAGCGTTCCGCCATAAGTTCCAGTCTTTTTGAGAAGGCGCTGTCGATGATCTGCCGGTGATGAAAACCGTACTGCGCGAAAGCGTCCTCAAGAGCGGAAACGCGCCGGGTATGCAGCTCCGAGAACTTGTACATGAGAAGCATGGTGAGGGGTTCGAGCCGCAGGAAAATGCTTTTCCCCTGGAGCATCGCGGCTGACGTGAAGAGGTCCCTCACGTATTCTTTTCCCGACGTGTGCACGGTGAGCCCGGAAATCTCGCGGGTCGCGCGGAGCTCCGCAAGGAAGAAGGAAGGCTTCATGTACATGCCGTATCCTGCGCCATAAATGAGCCCCTCTTCCCTGAGTCTGTGATTTATTTCCGCGAGGTCGAAAGGATGGTATTTCTTCCCGTCGATGGTGAGGTCGCGCAAGTCTTTCTGTTCCAGTTCAGGCCACTGTGATTCCTTTTTCGTGATCCATTCCGCGATGTCTTCGCGCTTGATGTCCGCCCATGGCTGAAGGCCCATTTCCGAGCGGTACAGATCCCTGTATCGCATTAACAGGCCGCATACCGAGTAGAAGCCCCAGTACTTGGCATCCGATACGTCGCAGTTGAACTTTATGTCGTGCATGTACGATTGATCCACGGTCCCGTTCTCCCGTTCTTCATATCGCATTATTCACCAAGCTCCGGGAAAAGTAAATATATTAATCAGTGGCCGTTTACGGCTAAAAAGTCCTTGCAACTCCTTAAAAAATAAACTATAATTACAAATCCCTGCCGACAGGTTGTAATTTATGTCCACGCCAAAAATTCAAGAACTGCGGAAGATGATAGATGAGCTCGATGACAAGATCGTGGACCTGCTGAACGAGCGCGCCCGGATCGTCATCGAAGTCGGCGATATCAAGAAATCGGAAAAAATCGATTTCCATGCACCAGCCAGGGAACGGCAGATCCTGGAGCGGCTGCAGTCACGCAACAAAGGGCCGTTCCCCCCGGATGCGCTGAAAGCGGTCTACCGCGAGATCCTCTCATCTTCCCTTTCGCTGGAACGGCCACTCCGGGTGTCCTACCTCGGGCCGCGCGCCACATTCACGCACATGGCGGGCATGCAGCAGTTCGGCCTCGCGGCGCAGTACCTTCCCGTGGAGACCATCAAGGACGTCTTTAGCGAGGTCGACCGCGGCAGGGCCGACTTCGGCGTCGTGCCGGTGGAGAACTCCACTGAGGGCGTCGTGAACTACACCCTCGATATGTTCATCGACTCGGACCTGAAGATCTACGCAGAGATCATGCTCGAGGTCTCCCAGAACCTCATGAACAAGTCAGGGAAGATAGGGGACATTGCGAGGATCTTTACCCACCCGCAGGTGCCGGGACAATGCCGTGAGTGGCTGGAAAAGAACATGGCCGGGATGCCGGTCCTGAACGCCCCAAGCACGGCCAAGGCCGCGGAGATGGCCGCCGATGATCCTGCGGCCGGCGCCATCGCAAGCGAGATGGCCGCTGTGCTCTATGGACTGCAGATCGTGGGGAAGAATATCCAGGACAACACGAACAACTATACCCGATTCCTTGTCATTGCCGCCAAATCCCCCCGCAAGACAGGAAGGGACAAGACATCGATCATGTTCTCCATCAAGGACAAGGTGGGTGCGCTCTATGCCATGCTTGCGCCGTTTGCCGAAGGGGGGATCAACCTGACGAGACTGGACGCCAGGCCTTCGGGCAGGAAGGTCTGGGACTATGTTTTTTTCCTCGACATGGTAGGTCACATCGAAGAAGAGAAGGTGGCGAATGCCATCGAAAAGCTGAAAAAGGACTGCCTGTTCCTCAAGGTGCTGGGATCCTATCCGAGGAGCGGGTAGCAGTTAAAGGGGATCGGGGACAGGAGAGGGAAAGTAAAGGGACGGACGAATGCAGCCGCAGGCCTTGAGCCTGCGCTGAAAGAAGACAGCGGATAGTCACAGAGGGAGAGATGATCACGGTCACGGAGAACATAAAAAACATCACACCCTACACGCCGGGAAAGCCAATCGAGGAGCTCGAGCGGGAGTTGGGGATCAGCGGAAGCATCAAGCTTGCCTCCAATGAGAACCCGCTCGGCCCGTCGCCCAAGGCCGTCGTGGCGATCAAGAGGGCGCTTGCGGGACTGAACCGTTATCCCGACGGCAGCGGATTCTATCTTTCCCAGGCGCTCGCAAAGAAATACGATGTGGACATTTCCCAGATCATTCTGGGCAACGGTTCGAACGAACTCATCGAACTGGCCGTTCGCACCTTTATCCAGCCCGGAGACGAGGTGATCTCGGCTGATCCGTCGTTCGTCGTGTACAGGATGATCACCCAGGCCGCGGGCGGTTCCAACGTCGTCGTGCCGCTCAAAGACAACCGGCACGATCTCGATGCAATGGCTGACAGGATCACGGAGAAGACGAAGATCATATTCATCGCGAACCCGAACAATCCGACAGGCACGATGAACAGGTCGGCTGAGATGGATCGTCTCATGGAACGTGTTCCTGACAACGTGATCGTGGCCGTGGATGAGGCATATTATGAGTATGTCACGCGGGCCGACTATCCCGATGCTCTGGACTATCTCAAGGCGGCCAAGAACGTCCTCGCGCTCAGGACGTTTTCGAAGATCTACGGGCTTGCCGGACTGCGCATCGGCTACGGCATCACGAGGCCGGAGATCGTGGAACTGATGAATAAGGTGAGGCAGCCGTTCAATACCAATTCCCTGGGACAGATCGGCGCCCTGGCGGCCCTTGCAGACCGCAAGCATGTGGAGAGGTCGATCGCGATCAACAGCGAAGGCAAGCAGTTCTTGTATCAGGCATTCGACCGGCTTGGCATCTCTTACCTCCCGACGGAAGCGAACTTCATCATGTTTGAGGCCCCATCGGACGGCAGGGAGCTGTACAACACCCTCCTCAAGACGGGCGTGATAATCCGACCCATGGGCGGGAAAAAACTCCGGGTAACGATCGGACTGCCCGAGGAGAACAAGCGCTTCGTCAGCGAGCTCGAGAAGATCATGCATCCTTGATTTTTCACCGCTGGTGGCGCGCAGAGGGAAAAGGGCACAGCGCGGAGGGCGGGGACCGCAGAGATCCCGCGCAGCGCTCAATAGGGAACGCTCCTTGCTGACCGTCTGCCCTGCGTACCGTGTTGAATCAATCCAGGGTAAATTGATTTATGAGAAAGGGAAACCATGATCATCGTTGTAAGACCTGACGCGACGGCAGAACAGGTCGATCACATCATAAAAAAGATCAAGGATCTGGGGCTGCAGGCCCACGTATCGAAGGGCACCGAGAGGACGGTCATCGGCGCGATCGGAGACGAGACCATCCTCCAGAGCGTTCCGCTCGAGGCCATTCCCGGCGTTGAAAAAGTGCTCCCGATCCTGAAGCCCTACAAACTGGCGAGCCGTGAGTTCAGAAAAGAGGGAACGGTCATCAGCGTCGGCAAGGAGCAGATCGGCGACGTGAGAATCGCGGTCATGGCCGGGCCGTGCGCGGTGGAAAACAAGACGCTGCTCGTCGAAATAGCAAAAGAGGTCAAGAACGCCGGGGCCAATTTTATCCGTGGCGGAGCTTTCAAACCCCGGACGTCTCCCTATGCCTTCCAGGGGCTCGAGGAGGAAGGGCTCAAGTATCTGGCCGAAGCCCGGGATCGCACGGGGCTTCCCGTCGTGACCGAGGTCATGGACCCCCGGGACATCGAGATGATCGCCAAATATGCCGATGTCCTCCAGATAGGCGCCCGAAACATGCAGAATTTCCGGCTGCTCAAAGAAGTGGGGCTCTGCAAAAAGCCGGTTCTGCTGAAACGCGGTATCTCGGCCACGATCAAGGAATGGCTCATGTCGGCGGAATACATCATGTCGGGCGGGAACCATGCGGTGATCCTGTGCGAGCGGGGCATCCGTACGTACGAGACCGCGACCAGGAACACGCTCGATCTCTCGGCGGTGCCGGTGCTCAAACAGATGACGCACCTGCCCGTTGTCGTCGATCCCAGTCACGCCGTGGGCAAGTGGGACCTCGTCGCTCCCATGGCAAAGGCCGCAGTCGCCGCGGGAGCAGACGGCCTCATCATCGAGGTGCACTCCAACCCCGAAGAGGCACTCTGTGACGGCGAGCAGTCGCTTAAGCCCAAGATGTTCAAGCAGCTCATGGATGAGCTCCGGCCCATCGCCAGGGCGGTGGGGAGGGAAATATAAAAAGAGGCAGATTTCAAGTCGACAGAATTCAAAAGATCCGAAAGAACCGGAAGCAGCCTGGATTTTTGAGCGCGAATTTCAAGGCACTGCTTGGAACTGCGGATCTGGAGTTCAGGATTTCTCGGGAAAAGAATGGCACGTTTTAACAACGTCACGATCATCGGTGTGGGTCTCATCGGCGGTTCTCTCGCTAAGGTCTTGAGGACGACCGGGCTGGCCGGCTCGATAACGGGTGCGGGCAGGAGCAGAGAGACGCTCGATCTGGCGCTCCGGCTCGGCGTGATCGACCGCATTGGTGAGAGTACGGCGCGCGCCGTCGAAGGCGCCGACCTTGTGGTACTCGCATCTCCCGTCGGGACATTCGAGAAGGTCAGCCGCGAGCTGGGACCGCACTTGAGTAAAAGAGCTATCCTGACGGACGTCGGGAGCGTAAAAGGGGAACTCGTGCGAAAGATCGAGGCCCATGTCCCCGCAGGCGCGCATTACGTTCCGGGACATCCGATCGCGGGTAAGGAAAAGTTCGGCGTTTCCGAGGCGTCCGATGCCCTGTTCCGGGGATCGAAGTGCATCCTCACCCCGACACAGAAGACCGATCCGCAGGCGCTGGACACCGTGAAAGAAATGTGGAAGGCCGCCGGCGCGAACGTGATCGTGATGGACCCCGACGTCCATGACAAGGTTTTTGCAGCCGTGAGCCATATGCCTCACGTGGCGGCGTTTGCCATGATGTCTGCTGTCGCCGACCTGAACACGGGCGTCGAGGAATATATCAGTTATTCCGGCGCTGGCTTCAGGGATTTCACTCGGATAGCTGCGAGCTCGCCGGAGATCTGGAGGGATATTTGCCTCATGAACCGTGAGAACATCGTCCAGATGATCGAGCGATATCAGATCTCGTTGAACAGGTTCAAGCAGGATATCCTCGAGGGGGACGGCAAGCGGCTCGAAGAAGATCTCACGGCGGCAAGCGATATGCGAAGAGGGCTGGGATAAATGTCGGACCTCGTGGTAAAGCCCTCTCGCGGCGTCAAGGGAGCGCTGGTTCTGCCGGGGGATAAATCAATTTCTCACCGGGCAGTGCTGCTTGCCGCCATTGCGGAAGGGGATACGGTCATCACGGGATTCCTCAAGGGGCAGGATACCTTGAACACGGCACGGGCAGTTCAGATGCTCGGAATCCCAGTCGAAGGCCTGGGAACGGAACGGCTGGTGGTGCACGGGAAGGGACTTGACGGCCTCTCAGAGCCAGTCGAGATACTCGATCTCGGAAACTCAGGCACGGGCATGAGGCTTCTCGCCGGGCTGCTCGCAGGCCAGGATTTCTTCTCCGTTATCACAGGCGACCAGTATCTTCGGAAGAGGCCCATGGCCAGGATCGTGGAGCCGCTCCGACAGATGGGTGCGATGATCGATGGCCGTTCCGGCGGTAAGCTGGCTCCACTCGCGATCAGAGGCGGCGGCAGAGGAGTCAGGTCGATCGACTATGCCAGTCCTGTTGCCAGCGCCCAGGTCAAGTCTGCGGTCCTGCTGGCGGGACTGTACGCCGAAGGAGTGACGTCGGTGAGTGAGCCGTCGAAATCACGGGATCATACCGAGCGCATGCTCCGGTTCTTCGGTGTCGAGGTCTCGGAAGAAGGCACCCGTGTCAGTCTCCGCGGCAGGCAGAAGCTCGCCGCGAAAGGGTTCCTGGACATACCTTCGGACATATCATCGGCTGCCTTTTTTATGGTTGCCGCATCCATTGTGCAGGGATCTGATCTTACGATCAGGAACGTGGGCGTGAACCCTACGCGAGTCGGGATCATCGACATCCTCACGGAGATGGGCGCAGCTATCGATCTCGAGAATCGGCGCGAGCAGGCGGGAGAGCCGGTGGCGGATATCCGCGTACGTCAAAAAAAGCTGCATGGGGTCGATATTTCCGGGGAAATGATCCCGAGGGCCATCGATGAGATCCCGGTGATCGCCGTAGCAGCATCGTATGCACAGGGGAAAACCGTCATACGGAACGCATCTGAACTCCGGGTCAAGGAGTCCGACAGGATAGCGACGATGGCCGCAGAGCTCCGCAAAATGGGGGCCGATGTCAAGGAACTTCCCGACGGCATGGAGATCGCGGGCAGGGAATCGCTTTCCGGCGCCGTATGCGAAAGCCACGGCGATCACCGGATCGCCATGTCGGTTGCCGTGGCCGGGCTTGCCGCCCAGGGAGACACCGTGGTGCGCGACGCCGGATGGATCGACACTTCGTTCCCCGGATTCGCGCGGTTACTGGGCCAGGCAGCTCAATCATAGCGGTCGATAGATATGGCGAAGAAGAATGGATTGGTTATTGCGATCGATGGGCCGTCGGGAGCGGGCAAGAGCACCACGGCTCGGCTTCTGGCTGAACGATTGGGTTACATCTACATCGATACGGGGGCTATGTACCGCTCGATCGGCTGGAAGGCGAAGCGCGAGGGCATCGATCCGGAAGACGAAGAGGGACTCGCGGATCTGTGCGCGCGGACGGTGGTCACCATCAAAAAGGACAACAAGGACCCGAAGATCTTCGTTGACGGAATCGACGTGAGCGGCGAGATCCGTACGCCGGACATGGGCATGATGGCGTCGGCGGTATCGAAATCACCCGCTGTCCGAGCGCGGCTCTTGACGCTCCAGCGGGAACTCGGCAAGAGCGGCGGGGTGGTGATGGACGGCCGCGATATCGGTACGGTCGTGTTTCCTGAGGCAGACATGAAATTTTACCTCGACGCGAGCGTCGAGGAGCGGGGACGACGGCGGTTCGTCGAGTTGAAGGCAAAGGGCATGGACGTCGATCGAGCCCGGATAACGCAAGAGATCAGGGACCGCGACCGTCAGGACAGCGGACGCAAAATCGCCCCCCTGAGACAGGCCGATGACGCCCTGCTGATCGATTCGAGCGAAATGAGCATCGATGACGTGCTGGACAGAATGATATCGGAGATTGCGAAGGTGAGATGACGGGATATGAAAGTGTTCTTGGCTGACAAGGCCGGCTTCTGCTTCGGCGTAAAGCGTGCGATCCGGACAGCGTTCGGGGCCGCGGACAAGGGCAGCGTATATTGCCTCGGCCCGCTTATCCACAATCCCCAGGAGGTGGAGCGGCTGCATCAGGCCGGCGTGAAGACGGTTGATGATTTTGACTCTCTGAAATCGGGGGACGCTCTCATTATCCGGTCGCACGGCGTGCCTCCCCGCGTGCTTGCACACGCCAAGGAGAAGGGATTGAAGATCATCAATCTCACCTGCCCGTTCGTCAGCAAGGCCCAGCGGGACGCCGAGGCTCTTCACCAGGAGGGATATCAGGTGGTGGTGGTCGGCGAGAAAAAACATCCGGAAGTGCAAAGCATACTCGGTTATGCAGGGGAAAATGCCGTGGTTGTTGAAACAGCGGCGGAAGTCGAGGGCTTGACGCTCCACAGCCGGATAGGAGTCGTCGCGCAGACCACGCAATCGTATGGCAATTTTTCAGAAATTGTGATAAAATTATTACGCCTTTCCAAGGAATTAAAGGTCTTCAATACAATTTGCAACTCAACAAAGGAACGCCAGGACGCAGCGCGTCTTCTGGCCGCGAAGGTCGATGTGATGCTGGTCGTGGGAGGGCGCAACAGCGCCAACACGAGCAGGCTGGTTTCCGTCTGCAGACAGGAAGGCAAACCCACATATCACATCGAAGTGGCTGATGAGATACAGCCTGAATGGCTGGAAGGAGCGACCGCGGTAGGGGTCACGGCGGGTGCGTCCACGCCCGATTGGGTCGTGGAGGGCGTTCTGAAGAAACTGGCGGATGGAAAGGTCAGCCGGTAACCTTGAGACTGGCCAAATATCTTCGGGAGGTATGGTATTTTAATGGACGAAATGCGTGAAGACATCGAGCATGAAGACAAAGACAGCGCCGGCGGACATGAGAAGCACCAGACAGAGTTTGAAAAGCTTTATAATCAGTCGCTCAAGAGATTCAAGGCGGGTTCCGTGGTCCGTGCAAAGGTCCTCCAGGTCAGGTCTGGAGTCGTGATGCTGGACCTCGGGTATAAGTCGGATGGCATTATCCCCGTTGAGCAGTTTACGGAAGCGGAGCTCAAGGCGCTGAAGCCGGGCGACGAACTCGAGGTCTTTCTCGAAGCGGCGGAAGATTCGAACGGCAACCTGCTTCTCTCACGGGAAAAAGCGAAAAAGCTGCAGGTGTGGGACAGCCTGAACCGGGCCTACCAGACCGGCGATGTGGTGAAAGGCAAGGTGCTTTCGACGATCAAGGGCGGACTGACCGTTGATATCGGGGGCGTGACAGCTTTTCTGCCCGGCTCACAGGTCGATACCAAGCCCGTGCAGAACCTCGGACAGCTGGTCGGACAGACCCTTGAGATGAAGATCATCAAGATGAACTCCGGTCGCGGCAATATCGTGCTTTCCCGGAGGGCGATCCTCGAGGAAAAACAGAACGCCCAGAAGGTGGCGACGCTCGCCACGCTGGCTGAAGGCCAGATCCTGAGCGGTGTCATCAAGAATATCACCGAGTACGGAGCTTTTGTCGATCTCGGCGGGATCGACGGACTGCTCCATATCACCGATATGTCCTGGGGGAGGATAACCCATCCCTCAGAGGTCGTCAAGGTCGGCGACAGCATCGAAGTTGTCGTGCTCAAGTACGATCGAGAAAAGCAAAAAGTATCGCTCGGGATCAAGCAGAAGACGCCGGATCCGTGGCTGGTGGTCGCAGAGCGGTATCCTCTCGGCGCCAGAGTGCGCGGCAAGGTGGTGAGTTTGGCGGACTACGGGGCGTTTGTCGAACTGGAACATGGCGTGGAAGGTCTCGTGCATGTCTCGGAAATGTCATGGACCCAGAAGATCAAGCATCCTTCAAAGCTGGTAGCTGTCGGGGACGCCATTGAGGCGGTAGTGCTTTCCGCGGATCCGACAGGCAAACGCATTTCGCTCGGAATGAAGCAGGTGGAACCGAATCCCTGGCACACTCTTGGTGACCGCTATCCCGTCGGCGCCACGATCGAGGGAAAGGTGAGGACCATAACCGATTTCGGCGCATTTGTCGGCATCGAGGAGGGGATTGACGGTCTCATCCACATTTCCGACATGTCGTGGACCAAGCACGTCAAGCATCCCTCGGAGGTGCTCAAAAAGGGTCAGTCTGTCAAGTCCGTGGTACTCAGCATCGATCCGCAGAAAGAGCGCATCTCGCTTGGACTCAAGCAGCTGAGCCCGGACCCGTGGGAGAAGATCATCCCCGAGCGATACAAGGTGGGGCAGGACGAAACGGTGAAGGTGGCGAAGAGGACGGATTTCGGGATGTTCGTCGTGCTGGAGCACGGGGTCGAGGGACTGATCCCGGTCTCGGAGATGCTGAAAGATTCTGAAGAAGTCAAGGAAGGCGATGAAGTGACCGCCCGCGTCATCAAGGTGGACAGGAACGACCGCAAAATCGCCCTCTCAATCAAGGCGCACGTCAAGGGAAAAGACCGGTCGACGCTTCAGGAATACATGAACCAGCAACCCAAGCCGGACACAACGCTCGGAGCGTTGCTTAAGGAACGGAGCTGACGCTGCATGAAAAGAAATCCTATCCTCATTGTTCTTCTCACGGCGGTGGTGCTCGGAGGGCTCCTTTTCGTGGTGCTGTTCGTAACGTCCAGCCTGTCCGGGAGGAGGACCGCTGCCGCGCTGTCGGTTGTGGGGACGGACCGGGTGGCTCTGGTCAAGATAAGCGGCATGCTCATTTCGTCAGAGCATATCGTGGAAGAATTGAGCGAATATACCGATGATCCATCGATAAAGGCGATCGTCATTCGCATCGACAGCCCCGGCGGCGGGGTGGTCGTTTCCCAGGAAATCTACAACGCCGTTACGAAAGCGAAAAAAGAGGGCAAAAAAGTCGTCGTGTCCATGGGGTCCGTCGCGGCGTCAGGAGGATATTACGTGGCCGCCGCGGCCGATAAGATCGTGGCAAACCCCGGCACGCTCACCGGCAGCATTGGAGTCATAATGGAGTTCGCGAACGTGGAGAAACTGCTCGAGAAAATCGGCGTCAAGGGCGTGGTCGTAAAGGCGGGCGAGTACAAGGACATGGGCTCTCCCTTCCGTGATATGACGCCGCAGGAAAGGAAGCTCCTGCAGGACGTGATCGACGATGTCCACAACCAGTTCGTCAAGGCTGTCGCAGAGGGACGTAATCTCCCGGAGAGCGAAGTGAGGGCCATCGCGGACGGACGCATCTTTACCGGCCAACAGGCACTCGCGCTCAGGCTCGTGGACCAGATGGGAGACCTCGATGACAGCATCCGCCTTGCGGGAAGCCTGGCGGGGATCAAGGGGAAGCCGAAGGTCGTTGAGAAAAGGAAAAAGATCCCATTTTTTGAATACCTGAAAGAGGAGTCCGCGTCCTGGATAGCGGATGTTATCCAGAGCGGCATAAGCAGGAGTTCTGTGGCATTACAGTATTTGTATCGCTGATCAGCATGGAGGAGGAGGGGTACTGCATGACAAAAGCGGAGTTGGTGGACAAAATATCGGAGAAAAAACCGGGATTGACGAGGAAACAGGTGGAAGTGGTCGTGAACACGGTTCTCGATGGTATCAAGGACGCCCTGTCCCGCGAGGACAAGGTTGAGATACGGGGATTCGGGAGCTTCCGCATCCGTTATCGCCGAGCCAAGGAGGGGAGAAACCCCAAGACCGGCGAGGCGGTATCCGTTCCCCCGAAGAAGGTACCCTTCTTCAAGGCAGGCAAGGAAATGCGGGAAATGGTGGATGGAAAGGCCTGATGTGCCTCCATCACGTGTCGATCTTTATGATTCCTTTTTGAATCGCGAACTTGATCAGGGCTGCTCGGGTGCGAATGCCCAGTTTTTCGCCTAAATTGGTTTGGTGCGCAATGACGGTTTTGACGCTTATGTTCAGCATGTCGGCCACTTCCTTGTGCGTATACCCTTCTGCGACGAGCCTTAATACCTGTTTTTCACGGTCTGAAAGTTTTTCATAGGGGTCCTCCATCCCCTCCTTGCCGTCTCCATGGAGGTAGCGTGACACGACTTCGGTGGCAATGGAGGAGTAAAGATATAATTCGCCCCTGCCGATCGCCCTCAGCCCTGTTACGAGATCGCTTCCCACAGCCTTTTTGAGCAGATACCCCGAGACCCCCGCCTTGAGAAAGCGGGTTATGTATTCCTTGTCCTCATACTGGGTCAGCACCAGCACTTTAGTGTCCGGCCACGTCTTCTTGATTTCAATGGTCGTTTCGAGCCCGCCGAGCTTTGGCATGTTGATGTCCATGATGACGATATCAGGGCGGAACTTGCCGGTCTTCTCGATGGCCTCCAGCCCGTCAGAAGCCTCCCCCACGACCTCGATATCGTCGCAGAGCTTGAGGAACGCCGCAATACCTTCCCGAACGAGGGCATGATCGTCTGCGATCAGCACTCTCATCTTATGAGGCATATTCGACCTCCGCAGGTTTCAAGGGGATCCGGATCCCGATTTTCGTGCCCTGGTCCGGCTGAGAACAAATCTCCATTTCTCCTCCGATCAGGAGCGCCCGCTCTTTCATCCCGAGGATGCCGAGACCGCGGCGGTCCCGGACATCGGGCGCGTGGGTGAACAAGGAGCCGACATCGAAGCCGATCCCGTCATCTTCGATTTCTGCATAGACGCTCTTTCTGTCGGATCTGAAGAGGATGAAGACATTCTTTGCCTCGGAATGCCTCGCGATGTTCACCACAGCCTCCTGCATGATCCTGAAAAGGATGATTTCAACCTCGGGACGGAACCGAGTGTCCGTCAAGCCCGCGGTGTTGATGAAATAGTGGATGCCTTTATCGCGGAGGTGTATCTCGAGGAGGGATTGCACCGCGGCGATGAGCCCCAGATCATCGAGCAGCGAAGGCCTCAAGTTCTGCATGATAGCGAGTAAACCGTCATAGGCGTTCACGATGATGCTGCGCACGGCATCCATCTTCTCCTCGGTGACCTCTGCGGGGCGTAACCGGCATATGTCGATTCTCATGAGCGCCGCCGACAGTTCCTGGAGAGGATCGTCATGCAGCTCGCGCGCGATCCGCTTCCGCTCGTCCTCCTGGGAGGAAATAACTTTCTTCAGCAGTTTCTCGGCCCTTTCCTGACTCTCCCTGATCTGCCGCGTTCGCTCTTTGACCCGCGTCTCGAGCTCTTGGGTATGACGATGGATCCTTTTCCCCGATTCAAGCAGCTTTCCACGCATGGTCTCGAAGCTCTGGCTCAGAACCCCGATCTCGTCGCTCCCTTGCGGGGCGATCGGGTTTGACAGATCTCCCCGCGCGATGCGGTCTGCTCCGCTGATCAGTTCCTTAAGCGGGTCGACGATACTTCGGCTGATGCCGATGGTAAGGATCATCGCGGTTCCGATGAATATGAAACCGAGAATGATGAAGAGCCGCTTGAGGTTCTCCGAGGGGGCGAAGACGTCTTCCCTCAGCTGCTGTACGGATATGCCCCAGGGGGCGGTTGTAAGCGGCACGAACGCAAGGACGGTCGAGAGCCGCTCCTCCTTTTTGCCGCCCTCATGACAGACGTGGCAGGTAGCCACCCGTTCTTTCCGTTCACGGATGATGGTCGTGAAAAAACTGTTGCGGTCGCACTGGGTGAACATCCGCGAAGGATTCGATGAGGCGACAACCACCCCGTTGGAATCCATGATATCGATGAACTGATCCTTCCCGATGTCAACCAGCCCCAATTTCTGCAGCAGGAGCGGGCTGGTAGGGTCTATCTGTCCTCCCGCTACCCCGACTGTCCGTCCGTTCTTATCCTTGAGCGGCACCAGAACGTACAGGATCTTTTTCTTTGACGGTTCAATAGTGTAAATGTTCGACACCACCGGTCTCCCGACGGCGAGCATCCTCCTTATCGGTTCGATACTGAGCACATTCAGGGATGCATCCCGCATCCTCTCGGGATAATTCAAGATGACGTTCCCGCCTTTGTCCAGCAGGAATATCCCGTCGGTGAAGATGGAATAACGGTACGCAGCCCTTACGGCCTCCCGTTCAGGCGCTAAATTGCCGTCCTCCAGATCGACCGCGCCAGACATCGATATGTCGTAGAGGCGGTTGATATTATCCTGAATGATGTTGTCTACGTTGTTCCTGGTAACACGGGACAGAGCGAGTTGCTTGTTCAGCAGATCATCGATGTTCTTTTGAATGATGTAGTGGCTTGCCACCCCTAAGCTCAGCAGAATGATCGAAATCCCTATGAGGATAAGGAAGGTTATTCTTTTCCGCAAGCTCCCTTTGTGCCTGGTCATAGGCAGATTATAACTCACCACGTTTAAAAAATAAAGAAAAAGGGGCGGGTCCGTTCAATCCGTGCGCCCGGTGATGACGGAAAGCCGCGCTCCGAAGGGCCTCAGAAAGTCGCCCGCGTTCTCTTGCGCGGCTTTTCCTCCATTTCGGCAAGCTCGTCGGGATGTTCACGGAGCATCCGCTCCTTCGACAGGTACCCGGTCAATATACTCGTGTCCAGGGGAAAGACATCGGGGCTGAAGATGGCGTTGTAGATATGCCAGATGGCGATAATGAGAAAGACCACGAACGCCTCATTCGCGTGAAGGACCTTGGCTGCGGGGATGATCTCACCCGGCAGGAACGCCGTCATCGTTAAGGGGAACCAGAGGATGATCCCCGTAAACATCATCAGGAGCATGCCCGTGAGAATCCCCCAGTATTCGAATTTCTGTTTGTACGTGTACCTGCCGCCCCGTGCGGGAGATTGTTCCACGCCCAGGTAATACCTGATATTCTGCACGACATCGGTAAAATCTTTTTTGCTTATGACCATGGTAGGCTGCCATTTCAGATACACAATGCCGATGGCGGCAATGGCCAGGTGCGTGATGACGCCCAATGAAGCGAGCACTCCGGCGATGCGGTGGATGAGCCTGACATTGTCTATCCCCCCTAAGTGAAGGATGAGCCACTGGGAAACATCGAGAGAATAGAATTTCTGGGAAAGCCCGGTGCAGACGAGGACGCCAAAGATCAGCACGAGTACCCAGTGCTCAACGATACGGGCAAAGGGAAATCGTTTCATCTGTTCATCTTGCATGAACGTGTCGATATCCATCTCGTCCTCCTTTCCATCACCGGTTGGCCACATAGCGCCATATGTGGAGAAGGATCTGCAGGACCAGCCCAGCCACGAGGATCGGTATAAAGATCTTGTAGGCCAATGTTATGAAAAAGACGAGCGGGGCCCGTTCGAGGCTGGGTTCGTAATGCGAGAGCCACGAATCAGGGAAATTCTTGGGCGCCTCCGCATGGCACTTCTGGCATCTTTTCACCAGATTTGCCTTCACGACCGTCGCATCAGGGCCGCTGGTGCTGTTGATATTATGTACGCCATGGCAGTCCGTGCACACGGCCATGGGCCTGGCCGGCTTGTTCAGCACCCCCTGCTGCAGTTTGTAAAACTTGAGCGTTACGCCGTGGAAATCCGAGAGATAGGTGTCTACGACGGCTGTCGATAGGCCGTACTTCCCGACCACGGTTTTATTGGCGTGGCAGTTGCTGCATATATCGGGGACGCGCTCCTGGTAATTCAAGGTTCGCGGGTCTTCTATCGTATGCGCCGTGTGGCAGTCTGCACATACCGGCACATCCTGATTGCTTTCGCCCAAGAGCGCCTTTCCATGGACGCTTTTTGCGTAGATGTCGTAGATGTCCGCATGGCACCGTTGGCACCACTTGGCGATCACCGCTCGCTGGATGCGGGATATCCCGTGGGAGCCGTGACAGTCAATGCATACCGGGGCAGCCAGGTCACCCTGGCTCAGCATGGTATAATGAATGCCTTCCATGGTCTTGGTATATTTGTCGAAGTGACAGCGCCTGCAGTTGTCGGACGCTGCCAGTGTATAGTCCCTGCGTGTCGAGAAATTCCTTTTTGGGTGCTCTTCGGACGAAAATCCATAATGACAGTCGGAGCAAGACAATTTGTTGTGCACCGAGGACTGCAGCGTTGATATGTTTATGGTCCCGGAGAGCGTCTCTCTGTTCCTGAACGTCAGTGTCAGGCGATATCCGTGACATTTCAAGCAGTACGCCTCCTCGCTCGAGTACTTCGCTGCTTTCGCTATGTGGGTGATGGAGTGAGAACCGTGGCAGTTCGTGCAGACGATTGCTGTGCCTGTTTTCTCCTGATCGAAGAGCGCCGTGTGGACGCTGCTCGCCTTGAGCTGACGGTCGGTATGGCATCGCCTGCACACGAGCGCCGCCTTCGTCTGGTAATTCGTCTTGCTGTGGAATGTCCTCTTCGGGTGCTTCCCTCCGGCAAAATCGGGGTGACAGTCCGAACACGGTAAGGAATGATGGATAGACGAGCTGATGATACCGGTGTCAACATAGGCCTCGAGAAATTCCTTGTTCTCGAACGTCACCATGAGCCCATGCTGCGCATGGCAGGATAAACAGGCTTGGTTCTCGCCCGGAAGGCCTGCATTTCCCGCCGCGGGCACGGCTACGAGCAGTAACGCGATGGACAGAGACAGCGCCAAAGGAATTATGAGTTTCCCTTGCTTCATACGCACCCCCAGGGCGCGGCGTTAGGACTTCCCAAAAACAGGTTCAAGCAGCAGAGACAAGGGAGACATAAAGAATATCAGATGGCAATTCATTCCGCTGTGCCTCAGAGTTGTGTTTTTCGCTCCCATTCCCCCTGTCTCCGTGTCTCTGCTGCGTTGTCGCGTTTCTACCTAGTGAGCCTCATAATCAGTGTCCGCATGGAGCACGGGCATGCGGTTCAAAATCCACCGGAAAATGAGGATGTGGATCGTCGCGATCGCCATGACCACCATCGCTTCCCTCCACGGCGGAATGATGTGCTGGATATGATGCGGCAGGTTCCAGTTAAGAGCAATAATCGAGACGTTCAGCCTGTTGAAGACGATCCCGACCACGGCCCAGAAGGCCGCGAACCGCACCATGGACACGTTCTGCTTTTTAACGCCGAACGTGAACAACAGGGCAGGGGCCAGGACGAATCCCAGGATTTCAAGAAGGAACCAATTGCTGTATCCTCCTGCCGCCAGCAGGTGCCAGTTGTTGTCATGGGCAATGCCTATGATCTTGAATATGAGATAGACATACATGCCGACAGCGGCGCCCTGGCCCAGGCCAAGGGTCAGCTTGGGGAGGCTCTCCCGGAACGTCTGGTCGGTCCTGTTCTTCAGGAAACGGATCGACAGCGTGCTCACCACGATCACCATCGCCAGAGCGGCATAGATGCTTGAACTGAGGAAGAACACGGGGATGTACGAGCTATACCACAGGGGGTGAAGTTTCCCGGGGACGAGGAGATACATCGCGCCCAGCGCCGACTGGTGGAGCGTCGAGAGAATGATACCCGCGATCGTCATGCCGATCGTGAGCATCACCGCCCATCTGCGCACCCGTTGAGACTTGAGCCACTCCAGGATGGCAGGACTGAATTCGACCAGCTGCACCGTGAGGTACGTGGCGACATGCCATGCCACCAGGAACAGCACCGATTGCGTGCCGAACCCGATGATCATGGGGTAATAGATCCTCCAGGGCCTCCCGAGGTCGATGAGCAGGTAGATCACGGCGAAGAGGTATCCCAGAAAACCGGTCAGGACGCCGAGTCTCAGGATCGGATGGTATCTCTTGAATCCGAAGATGTAGTACGCCGTCGCCATGACGAACCCCGTGGCCGAAAGCGGCACGCCCCCGAAGAGCCCCCAGCCGAGATACAGGCCCCAGGGGTACTCGTTCGAAGCATGGGTCACCAGATAGAGACCGAGTATAAAGCGCATCGCGATCAACGGCAGACCGACGCACAGGATCACCGCCGCGACGATGTTGAACGGCGTGATCAGGCTTCTGAAGTATTCGGGCCAGGTCATGCCCATTAACAGCTTGTCCATGAACCAGGACCGGAAGCTCTCTGCCGGTGTCGTTGGTTTGACAGCCATATTCGTGCTCATTTTTTTACCTCCTCTTTTTTCTCTTCCTTCTCTTCCTTCGCCATGTCTTCTCTATGGCGCAAGGCCGCGTAGATCGTGCCGAAAAGAGCAGGCCATGCCGTCAATACCACCGGAACCGCGCTGAGGAAGCCCTTGGTCTCCTCGATGAGCGGCTTGCTAGGAAGGTTCGTCGGTAAACCGACCTGGTCGAATGGGACTCCCGAAACATAGAGCCAATTGGTGCCCCCCACCTCGTATTGGCCATAGATATGGTTAACGTACTTGCCGGGGTTGTTGTCTATCTTCTCCTGGGCAATCTTGATGAGTTCCTCGCGCTTCCCGAAGGTGATCGCTCCGACTGGACAGGCTTCGGCGCAAGCCGTCATCTTGCCCGCCTTGATCCTGGACAAGCACATGGTGCACTTCATGATGCGGGGCTCCAATGCGCTCCAGTAATTGAAGGCCGGGATATAGAAGGGGCAAGCCGTCATGCAGTAGCGGCATCCGAAGCAGAGGTCGGGATCATACTTGACCGCTCCTTCCGGCGTCTTCGAATATGCATGGATGGGGCAGGAGGTGAGACACGCCGGTTCCTTGCAGTGGTTGCACTGTATCTTGCGGTAGATCGGTTTGTCCTTGTCCTTCGGGTTCTCATACCTGTTGACCACCGTGTATGCCTTTTCTGTCGGCGCCCGCTCCTCTTTGAAGACGGATCCATCGTCGAACGGCTGGGCAGGTGCGGGCAGCTTATTCTCTTCGTTGCATGCCTTTTCGCAGCTGCGGCACCCGACACAGGCGGTCAGGTCCGTCAACAGGCCGAAGCTGTTGGGATATCCTTCAAATTCAGCGCTGGCGTGGGACTTTTCCGGACGACCGAGCACAACGGCGCCCCCCGCTGCGGCCATGGCCCCCAGAAAGACCCGCCTGTTGATCCCCCTGCCGGTGTCTTTTTGAGGTTCCTTTTCTTTCCCTCTTTGGTCGACGGGTTCTTCCATCGGACCTTTTGGTTCCTTACCCATAGATGACCTCCTTTGGTCATGTAGATAATCTGCTCGCGGCGAATCCCGCGTATCGCGCCTTAGTCTACGGTTGTGCCGTCACGCCGGGTTTTGCCGCCTTCTTGACATGACAGATTTCGGTACAGCCTTTCGGGTCGGCACCGATGTCGCCCATTCCCCGGTGACATGAAAAGCACTGCTTATGATACGCAACCTTGAGGCCCGGCACCGAGGGGTTGCTGGGATCTGGGGCACTGTGACAGGAAGAACAGGCCGCGAAATTCTGTTTTACCGAGTTTTTGAATACAGCGGGAGCAATTGCATGACAATCCGTGCAGTTCAATTTCTTGTTGTCCGGGTGCTGGTGATGGCATGAAGCGCAGTTGCCGGCGATCATGACATGCTTGGGATGGTCGAACTGTACCGGTGCATACTGGTTCGAAATGCTCCCTAAGGTCCGGACTCCCGGTAGGCCCGATGCCGAGGACGCATCCGCTACGGTGATCTTCATACCGCTACCAATGAGGAGAAACGTTGCGACCATGATGCAAAAAGCGAAGATCAGGATACTCCATATTCTTTTTTCCATATTATTCCTCCGTTGCCTGGGAACGTTCTCTATCTCTCGATTCACGCATTATTTCCGTTCGGTCTTCTTCTCCTTCTTATTCTTCTTCCCGGCGAAATACGCTTCGACAGGCCTCCACTCAAAGGTCATGCTCTTCCCTGCAACGGTCGCAGCCCCTTTCACCGCAAGGTTGACGACGGCAGCGGACAAGGCCACAAAGAACCCGATCGGCAGCATCACGATGTACGCCAACCCGATGAACGGAGCGGCTGCTATCTTGCCAACGCTCTTCAGAATGCTCCTGAACCCTCCGGCCTCCTTAACATGCGCCAGATCGTCCTTTCCGGTATTGACCACCGTCCGGAAAGGCTTGGGCTTCAGTTCTTCCCAGAAAACCAGGAACACGGCGATAGCGAGCAAAGACAGAACATACTCGATGCCCTTCACGTGCGTGATAAAATCCACCAGCGTATACATAGAATCCCCTCCTCCCCTAATTGATTGTCGTTACATTACCTTTATCTTCCTTCGCTTGAGTTTCTTTCAAGATCGGTGAGCTGTCCCACTATGATGATATAGCTACTTTTATGGTTACTTTGTGTCCTGTTTCTTCTTTTTCTTTCCGGAAAGATAGGCGCTTTTCGGTGTCCATCCAAAGGAGATGCTTTTCGCCGCCAGGTCGTACAGGCCTCCCAGAATTTTGTACACTGCCAGGGCTGCAACGGTTACTATGCCGATAATCGGCAGCAGTATGGCGTAGAGCAATCCGATGATCGGTCCCAATAACAGCATGACGCCCGATGGCATCCTGAGATAGGTTGATGTCTCGCCGCCAGGAAGCGCGCCTTCATCGGCAATATCAATTCTCCGTCCTCTGCGCAAATCCCAGTACGTACCCTTGCTTACCCAATGCCCGCCTTTGTTGATAAGCATATGTTTCACCTCCTTTTTTTCTCCCCTTGCTCAGGTTACCGTGAATTTCAAAAATAGTATATCAGGCAACCCCGCGGGATAGGTATTGAAAGAAACTCCTATTTCACATAGGAATTTGTTCTTAGACACAAAGTATTACAAATGTCATATCATAATGAAATTATTGTATTTTTTCTCCGGTCTCCTTCTTTGTCTTCTTTCCGGCAAGGTATGCCTCCATGGGTCTCCAGTCAAAAGACATGTTCTTACCGAGTACGGCGCTTAAACCTTTAAGTGTAAGATTAACGACTCCGATAACAAGCGCTGCGGCAAATCCGACAGGCAGCATGGCAAGATAAAACAGGCCTATGAACGGGGCCGCCGCTATCTTTCCTATGCTCTTCACGGTATCACCGTATCCTGTTTGCTGGATATGCTCCAAGTCTTGCCTGCCGGTGGCGATCACGGTACTGAAAGGCTTTGGCTTCAAGACCTCCCAGAAAAGGAGAAACCCTCCAATGGCAAGGATGGACAGGATGTACTCGACTCCCTTAATGTGCGTGATGAAATCTACAAGCGTAAACATGATGGTGCCTCCTCTCTGTGATTTTCAGTCTTGGGATTTTCGTTGTCCGCGAAGAGCGCGGAGGTCCGCACTCTTCGCCGGGAAAAGCGCTGCCGAAACTTTACCTTTTTGCATTCCTTTTCTTCCTGCCTGACAGGTAGGCGTTTATCGGTCTCCATCCAAAGGAGACGCTCTTCACCGCCAGGTCGTACGCACCTTTCAGGACGCCGCCTACGGCAAGGACCGCGAGAGATGCTATGCCGACGAAAGGCATCAGCACTGCGTAGAGCAACCCGATGAGCGGACCCGACAGCAGCATGACACCCGCCGACATCCTGACATACGTCGCCCTTCCTCCTGATAGCACTGCTTCGTTGACCACATCGATCCGCCGGCCGCTTGACAGATCCCAGTACGTTCCCTTTCCAACTGTTTGTCCTCCCTTGTAGGTAAGCATGTGGCACCTCCTTTGTCCGTTTACTTTGTGTATATCAAAGATTTCCATCCTTGCATATTGGAAGAAATTCCTATTTGCACGGGAAAGGTATCGTAATAGTCAGGGGAATATTGAGCAAAAAAGACCGAATTTGCGCTCACGCTGCGAAGGACCGAAAGTGGCGGAAACGGTCGGCTGCTGACCCATGCATGGGAATTTGCTGCGAGAGATAGGGAGGGAGAGGAATCCGTCATCGAGCGCAGCGCGCTCTGGACAGCGTCATGACGAGGAGATCTAAAAGGGCGTTCTTTCCGGGTTCTCCGGCTGCGTACGAAAGCGGCATGGTGGCAGTGCCGGCAGGGCTATGTCAAGGGCCACTGGCGGGCTGTCTAATGGAGCATGCTCTCCATGCTCTCTGCGATCCTGATCAGCTCGAAGGGAGGAGATTTCATGACTGCGGTCAGCCGGTAGCTGCCTTCAGTCCATGAGAGCCTGCTGCAAGGCTCGTCGTTTTTGCATGTGCCGACCTCGAGGAGCGCCGTCCCGTCTTTAAAATGATAGGGGACCGTTTCCGTTATTTTGATCAATTTTATGAACTCGTTTCCGGAAAAGGCGCCCGAAGCGGTCTGAGATATGACGAGTGCGACATCGCGCTTGCCCGCTTGATTAAATACCATGAGCACCGCAGGATACGGTTTCGCCTGCGCCAGAATTTCCGAAGGCGGCCACGTTATGCTCTGCGGGAAATACGTCGGCACGTACAGGTCCTTGATGTTCAGTTTTGCCTTCACCTCTTCGACGCTGCCGTACCTTCTCATCGTATCCTGCTGAAGCACCAGGGGCAGCCAGTTCAAGGTCTTCAAGACAATGATCACCGCCGCAACGGTCAGCAAAAAATATAAGAAACCATACGCTCGTGATCGCACCGCGTTCACCTCCCGGTCATACGACAAAGTAGCTTATACCCGCAATGATGAGAATAACGATCATAAAGGAAAACCATCGGCCGCCGGCGCTCCGCGGCGTATTCTGCTCAAGTCTTGTGATCCTGGTGTCAAGCTGCATATTGTAGCTGTACTCTTCAAGGCGTACCGGCGTGAACAGGGGTCGCTCGACATCGGGCCCAGGAGCGTCGCGAACGGTATAAAACTTCTTCAAGGCCTCCGCCAGCGCCTCCGGACGATTCGTTATCGAGACAGCGATGTCATCGCAGATCTTTTCTTCATTCCGGACAACCCGCCTGAATTCGACGAGAACGACGGGATTAAAGAACATGATCACCCTCAGGAGAAATACGACCAGAAGCACGGGGCGTCGGCTCCGCGCGATATGCGCGATCTCATGGGCGAGCGCTGCCTGCATCTCGTCCGGCGTAAGCGTCTTGGACAGGCCGGTAGAGATCAGGATGGCGGGGTTCTTCCCCGTCGTCGACAAGATCACGGGTTCATCATCGTCCACGATGAGCATCTCCGGCGTCTCAATCGAGAGCTCATTGGACGCGCGCTCGATAAAGGGATCGGCGTGGGTGCGCGCTCCATCATGGACTGCGTGTTTCGACTCGAGGGTGTGCCTGAGAACGGGGACCATCTCCTGGAACAGGAATATCAGGGAGGTGATCGCAAGAACGATCAGGAATAAGATGCTGAAAGGGATGATGCCCCAGATCTCCATATTCAGCCACCGATTGATGTCGAAGAGGGCGCTCAGCCGGAACAGCACCGAGCTTCTGCCGGGGTTAAGTACCTGGTAGAGAGGGAACGAAAAGATCGGAAAGAGAACGACGATAAGGCGGAACCGCTGGCGTATCCCCGGATCGTCGATCTTCCATAGTTTCACAGCCTGGTCCGCGATGATGGACGCAATCACCGAATGACAGAACGACTGGGCCACATACATGCCGGCATAGGAATTGAAAAAGGGCGATAAGTTCATAGCTCGGGGGACCAGCGTATGGGATTGAAAAAAGAACAGAAAAGCTTCTCTCCCATATGACGAGAACATTATAGCGAAATCACGCTGGCGTTGCCATAAAAAGATTGAAGTGCCGGGTGCGAGGTCTCACGTCCGGAATTGTGATGAAAAGGTCCACGCTTTCGTCTATAATAGCCACATTGTAACTGATGATGGAATTACTCTTATGGAGGCGGCATACGGAGCATTTCGATATATTGACCTGCCGGGGGACGAAGAGCGGAGAGGTCGTCTCTCGCGACGAAGCCCACCGGACCGGCGTGTGGCACGGTGCGTTCCACTGCCTCATTATCTATGTGCGAGACGGGAAGGCGTACGCTCTGTTCCAAAAACGGTCAGCACAGAAGAAGATCGCTCCGGGAAAGTTCGACGTGAGCGTGGGCGGGCACTACGCCTCCGGGGAGGATGCCAGGACCGCTGGACCGCGTGAGATCGAAGAAGAGATCGGCCTGAGCGTCAGTTTTGATGAATTGTTGCCGATCGGGCGCAGGACATTCGTCTATTGTTTTGACAAAGGCGTGACCGAATACGAGTTTCAGGATGTATTTTTACTCCCCAGGCCTGTTCGTCCCGAAACGCTCGTACTCCAGCCGGATGAGGTCGACGGAGTGCTCGAGGTGGCTCTGGAGGACGGGATACGGCTTTTCTCGGGAAGAGAAGGAACCGTCAAGGGACGACTGTGCCGGAATTCCCGGGTCGAGGAACATGTCTCCATCGCGGCGCATGACTTCGTTCCTTGTCTTGACAATTATTATTTAAAGCTCCTGCTGCTCGCGCAGAGGTATTTTGCGGGCGATAGGGATTTCCTGCTCGTCTGACTTGACTATTAACGCAATTCAGGTAAACTGATATGTATCTGACGACATTATGCGGCGGGAGGGTAGGGGGATACGCGATGGAGCATGGTCCGCACGGTCATCGGGCTCTCCCTGCTAGTGACCATGAAATTATCGTGGCTTATCAGCGGGCTAGTAGTCGCAGTTCTTGTTGTCGCAGCCATCCTGGCATACATGTACATATTGCCACTGGATCTTCTTGATCGCTCTCCGGTACAGCCGATCGCCTTCAGCCACAAAATCCATGCGGGTGACAACGCCATCCCGTGCCTCTTCTGTCATCGCTACGCTCCCAAGTCCCCGGTCGCCGGCATCCCCGCAGTGGCGGACTGCCGGGCCTGTCACCTGTTCATTGCACAGAACGCCCCTGAAATCAAGAAACTGATGCAGTACTGGGAAAAAAAGGAGCCGATCCCCTGGGTCCGCGTCTACTGGGTGCCGGACTTCGTTTATTTCCCGCACATGATGCACATACGAGCCGGACTTGCCTGCGCAGGTTGCCACGGAGAGGTGGCCGCTATGGCGCGGATCACCCGGTCAGTCAAGATCGAGATGGGCTGGTGTCTGAACTGCCACAAGCAGCATAAAGCAAGCATCGATTGCTGGACATGCCATAAATAAAGGGAGCACAGATGAAGCGGAGGACCTTTCTACAGCTTAGCGGACTTACGACCGCCGGCGCCATGCTGACAGGCTGCAAGTCCGCGAACGAGAAACTGATTCCCTACCTGATCCCGCCGGACGAGGGCGTGACTCCCGGCAAAGCCGATTATTATGCGAGCTCTTGCAGGTCCTGTCCTGCCGGCTGCGGCATCCTGGTGCGGGTATCGGAAGGGCGGGCAAAGAAGATAGAGGGGAATCCAACTCATCCGGTTAACATGGGAAAACTGTGTCCCCGGGGGCAGGCCGCTTTGCAGGAACTGTATCATCCCGACCGTGTGCCGCAACCCATGAAGCGAGGCGGGTCGCGCGGGTCGGGGGAATTTACCAGGATCTCATGGGACGAGGGGCTGAACATTTTAGTCGGAAGGCTCAAGTCGCTCAAACTGGAAGGATCGTCGGGTCTGGCCCTGCTGACGCCCCAGCTCAGGGGCACTTTGGCGAAGCTGACGACAAGCTTCATGCGCTCCTTCGGTTCCCCTAACCAGCTTTTCTATGAGCTGCTCGGACCCGATTGGCTTCGACAGGCAACCCTCCAAAGCTTCGGCCAACCGGGCCTTCCTTATTATGATGTGGCCGAGACCCGGTATCTCTTGAGCTTCGGTGCGGACTTCGTGGAAAGCCATTTGTCACCTGTACAGTACGGCTATGCCTTCGGCAGAATGCGCCAGGGGAGGGACACGGTCCGCGGTCATTTCACCTATGTTGGCGGACGGCTGTCTTTGACCGCAGCATCGGCTGACCGCTGGATGCCTGCGCGGCCGGGAAGCGAAGGAACGCTGGCTCTGGGTATGGCCAGGTTGATCCTGGCAGAGTCTCTGTATGACAAGGCCGCCGTTTCCGCGAACGGAATCGGGGCGGAAACATTGCTTGAGCGGCTCAGGCCGTACGATCTTCCCCGTGTGGCGGAAGAGACAGGGCTCTCGCAGCAGGCCATCGCCGAGGTGGCGCGGGAGTTTGCCGTGACCCGTCCGGCTCTGGCCATGGCTGGCGAGACGATCGCGTTCCAGAGCAACGGTCCGGAATCAATCCGGGCGGTCCATTTGCTGAATGTGCTCGCAGGGAACCTGAACAAGACCGGCGGGATTTATCCGGACAACGCCGCTCCGGAAGGCCCGGTAAACTCTTTTGATGAACTTCTCTCCCTCGTCAAAAAAATGCAGGATGGCACTATCCGGGTGGCCCTTATCCTTGGCGATCCGGTCCACACAGTCCCGCCGTCCACCGGTTTCCAGGATGCCCTTGCCAAGGTCCCGTTCATCGTGAGCTTCTCTTCGCTCATGGACGACACCTCGCTTATGGCTGACCTGGTTCTGCCTGACCATGCGGCCCTCGAGAGCTGGGGGGATGTGATCCCGCTTGCCGGCACGAGAGACAGTGTGACCGGGCTGATGCAGCCGGTGGTCATGCCCGTGTTCGACACTCGCCAGTTCCCGGAGGTACTGATGGCCGCGGCTACAGGGCTGGGCGGGGAGATGAAGGCAGCGTTCCCCTTTGGATCGTATGTGGAAATGCTGAAGGCCGAGATGAAACAGAAAGTCGGTGGCGGCAAGGATTTCGAAACAACGTGGGTCGAACTCCTCCGAAAAGGGGGGATCTTCAAGACGAACCAGGGCCAGGGCAAAAGCTATCGCTGGTCGGCGGGCATACCTGAACCGGCGAAGCCGCGGTTCAACGGCAATGACAAGGAATTCCCGCTTCACTTCACGATATACCCCTCGACCGCTTTTTACGACGGCCGCGGCGCTCCGCTCCCCTGGTTGCAGCAACTCCCGGACCCGATGACTACAGTTGTCTGGGACAGCTGGGTCGAGATCAACCCCAAGACCGCCGACGAGCTGGGTATCAAATTCGGCGACCTGGTAGAGGTAACGTCCCCCCAGGGATCGCTGCGCGTGCCTGCGGTGATCTTCCCCGGCATCCGGCCCGACATGGTGGCGATGCCTCTGGGGCAGGGGCATAGGGACATGGGGCGCTACGCAAAGGGAAGGGGAGCGAATCCGCTTCAGCTTCTGGCGGTGGCAAACCAAGGAGCGAAGCCTCTTCCTGCTTGGAATGCCACACGGGTGCGGGTCAAGCGGATCTCCGACAAGGGGGATCTCGTGACGGCAGGTCACCCGCAAGGGAGCTACCGAAGCGAGCTGATAGAGATTTGACCTGATAGACGGCAGATTTACTCATTGCAGCGCCATGCAGTAGATGTTTTTTGCCCTCGGTGTCTATGTGATGAGAGTTTTTGGTCCCGGCTTGTCCGGGTCAGCGTCGGACACATTTTAATATCATGAGGATTTTGCAAAGATGGAAAAAATAACAAGCCCGTACAAATGGGGAATGATCGTGGATCTCGACCGCTGCACCGGGTGCGGCGCGTGCGTTGTAGCGTGCCAGGCCGAGAACAACGTTGCCATCTGCGCCAAGAAGGAGATGGCTCAAGGCCGTAACATGCACTGGCTTCGGATCGAGCGCTTCTGGGTCGGCGAGTATCCCGATGTCCGGGTGCGCTTCCTGCCGGTGCTCTGCCAGCACTGCCACGACGCCCCCTGCGAGCCGGTATGCCCGGTCTATGCCAGCTACCATAACCCCGACGGCCTGAACGGCCAGGTCTACAACCGCTGTGTGGGCACCCGCTACTGCGGCAACAACTGCCCCTACGCCGTTCGGGTCTTCAACTTCTACGACCATGAGCACGCTTGGCCGCCGCCGCTAGACAACCAGCTCTCGCCGGACATAACCGTGCGGCCTCGCGGCGTCATGGAGAAATGCTCCTTCTGCATCCAGCGCATCCGCCGGGCCAAGGAAGACGCAAAGGCCGAAGGACGATTGATAAGGGACGGGGAGGTTCAGCCCGCCTGCGCCCAGACCTGTCCTCCTGAAGCCCTCGTCTTCGGAAACATGGCCGATCCCCAGAGCCGGGTATCGCGTCTCGCCCGAAGTCCCCGGCGTTTCCGGCTCCTTGAGCATCTGGGCACCCACCCGTCGATCAACTATCTCAAGGGAGGAGGACGCGAGCATGTCTGAGCATGCGATCGCCGAGAAAAGCGCGCAGCAGTTGAACGACGAGATGCTCTCCTCGATGTGCACCCCGACGTGGCGCTGGTACGGGCTCGCCTTCTTCCTCGGTGCGGTGGTGGCATGGGGCCTGTCCGCATTCGCCTATCAGGTGATGACCGATATGAGCGTGACCGGGCTGGACCGCCCTGTCATGTGGGGTATCTACATCGCCAACTTCGTGTTCTGGGTCGGCCTTTCCCATTCCGGAACCATGGTCTCCGCAATCCTGCGCCTCTCCCAGGCCAACTGGCGAAGGCCGATCCTGCGCGCCGCCGAGGCGATGACCGTTTTCAGCATCACGATAGCCGGTCTTTTCCCGGTCATCCATCTGGGCAGGAACTGGGCCGTCTACTATTTCATACCCTATCCCAATCAGCGGGGGTTGTGGCCGAATTTCAGGTCTCCGCTGTTATGGGATGCTACGGCGATCACGACCTACATCATCGGCAGCAGCCTTTTTCTGTATCTCGGGATGCTCCCGGACCTTGCCGTGGTGCGCGACCGCTCTACGGGCTGGAGGCAAAAACTGTATGCTGTCCTGGCGATGGGATGGCGCGGAACGGCCCGAGAGTGGGTGGTGTTCCGCAAGGCTTCGACGCTCATGGCGGCGCTCATCATCCCGGTGGCGGTCTCGGTGCATTCGATCGTGGCATGGGATTTCGCCGTCACCGTAATCCCCGGCTGGCACAGCACGATCTTTCCTCCCTATTTCGTAATAGGCGCGATCACCTCCGGCGTCGCCGCGGTCATTACGCTCATGATCATCATCCGGAGGATCTTCCACCTGGAGGAATATCTCACCCCGCTGCACTTCGACAACATGGGCAAGCTCCTGCTCGTCATCTGCCTGCTCTGGTCCTACACCTATTTCGTCGAGGTCCAGACCACCTGGTACGCCCACGAGCCCATCGAATGGGAGGTCTTCAGTTTCATGTCCGGCAAATACACGCCGCTGCTCATCATCATGCTGATCGGCAACTCGGTGCTTCCGGTAACGGGTCTCTGCTTCAAAAAGGTCAGGCGCTCCGTCAGGGCGATGCTCGTGATCACGGCCATGGTCAATGTCGGCATGTTCATCGAACGCTATCTCATCATTATACCGTCGCTCTCTCACAAGAATATGCCTTTCGTCTGGGGCACCTATTCGCCATCGTGGGTGGAGCTTTCCGTCACCGCCGGAGCGTTTGCGGGATTCACGCTCATGTACACGCTTTTCGCGAAGTTTTTCCCGATGGTGGCGGTTACCGACGTCCGGGAACTCGGGCACCGCCATGCTGATATAAGGCTCGGCCGTGCAGAGGTGCACTCGATCACGGAAGAGGAAGGATAATCGCGGGCTTATGATTGAAGGTTAGGATTGAAGTCGAGATGATTAATAAGGAGTAAACTGATGGAAGCTCTGGGGACCTTCAGCGACGTTGAAACCGCGAACAGGGCGGTGGAGAGGCTGGTCAAAGCCGGTTTTGCCGAGAAGACGATCACGTCGCTTACCTCAGCTCCCTATCCTGACGGTGTGCTGGTGAAGACCGATCAACGCACGTGGTTCCGCTGGATGTCCCTGGGCGGCGGGATCTTCGGCGCCTGCGCGGGCTTTCTCCTGGCAGCAGGTACAGCTTATATGTATCCGGTGCAGACAGGCGATAAACCGATCGTCGCCCTTTTCCCTGCAGGGATAGTTACCTACGAGCTCACCATGCTCTTCGCGATTCTCGGCGCGATCGTGGGCATGTTCCTCGAGATGAGACTGCCCCCTCGAAGAGAACGAGTCTATGACCCGGCGATCGGCGATGGCTCCATCGGCATCAGCGTTTCCACAACCTCCGGAAGCGAGAGCAACAGGGCGGCATCGATCATGAAGGAGGCGGGCGCTATCCGGACGATTGCGGAGGGGAACCCATGAAATATTTGTCGCTCCTGCTCATGCTGGCTTTGGCGCCCTTGCTCATGGCGGCGATCTGGATGGACGACCAGCAAAGCTACAAACCGTATAAGGCGCCGGTCCTGTCCCCGCCGACAGATTCCGTGCCTGTGTCCGGCAAAGAGGTCGTCTCGGGAGAGGCTATGCTCAAGAATCCCGTCGCTCCGACCGAGGCATCGCTGGCGCAGGGGAGAGTGCTCTTCGAAACCAATTGCGCCATCTGCCATGGCAAGACCTCGGCTGAGCGAGGCCCTGTGGGCAAAAAGCTTGTTCCTCCTCCGCCAGCCCTCGACCAGAACATGGTGAAGGGGCTGAGCGACGCCGTCATATTCAACGCCATCACCAATGGTTTCGGCCGCATGCCGGTCTTCAAGGATAAGCTCGTTCCAGAAGAGCGTTGGAAGCTGGTAAATTATCTGCGGACGCGCAAATGATCGGATAGGCGTTTACGAGGTCTGTTCATGCGCAGTCTCGACATAACGAAAGCCGACCGATGGTAGAGGCATTCTTATGGATACAGTCCTGCTCTCACGAATTCAGTTTGCCGTCACGACCCTTTTCCACATCCTCTTCCCCACGTTGACCATAGGCCTATCCGTCTTTCTTGTAGTCGTTGAATTCCTGTGGATCAGGACGAAGGAAGAACTCTATTACCGACTGTATCGTTATTGGGTGAAGTTCTTCGCCCTCAATTTTGGCGTCGGGGTGGTCACGGGAATTGTGCTGTCGTTCGAATTCGGCACTAATTTTTCCCGCTTTTCACAAGCTGCCAGCAATGTCATCGCCCCCCTCATGGCCTTCGAGGTCATGACCGCCTTCTTTCTGGAATCCGGATTTCTCGGCATCATGCTGTTCGGATGGAACAGGGTAAGCCGCGGCATGCATTTTCTCGCCACATGTCTCGTAGCGGCCGGTACGATTATTTCTGCCTTCTGGATCCTGGCTGCCAATTCATGGATGCAGACCCCGGCCGGATACAGCCTGACAGGCGGAACGTTCAAGGTCACTGATTTCAGCGCCGCGATCTTCAACCCTTCCACCATCGTGCGTATGCTTCATATGAGCGCGGCCGCGCTCGAGACATCTGCGTTTGTCGTCGCCGGGGTCAGCGCGTACTATGTCCTGGCGGGCATTTACAGCGCACTTTTTCGACGCTCGCTGACTATCGCGCTGATAATGGCGGCCCTTTTCGCCCCGGTTCAGATGATCATCGGCGATTCGAGCGGCAAAATGGTCGTTAGCCATCAGCCGGCCAAGCTTGCCGCAATGGAAGCCCATTGGGAGACGAACACGGATGAAGGCGCACCCTTTATCGTTGCGGCGCTTCCCGATGTGAAGGGGGAGAGGAACGTTTTCGAGGTCTCCATCCCGGACGGCCTCAGTCTCCTGGCCACTCACTCCCTACATGGCCGGGTCTTGGGTCTTAAAGAATTCCCTCCCGAGAATCGTCCGAGTGTCCCCCTTCTGTTCCTGACGTTCCGCATAATGGCTGGGATTGGAACTCTTTTGGTCCTCGTCATGGCCTGGGGTTTCTTCCTCTGGAGAAAAGGGAAGCTCTTCCAATATCGGCCGTTCCTCTGGACGCTGTTGTTCATCCACCCGCTCGGTTTTCTTGCTGTCGAAACAGGATGGATAACAACCGAAGCGGGCCGCCAGCCCTGGATAGTTTATGGTCTTATGAGAACGGACGAAGGTATTTCACCCATTCCGCCGGGCAATGTGATCTGGTCGCTCAGCCTCTTCCTGATCATCTTTGCGGCGATCGGCTCCATCTACGCATACGTCGTCCTCAATATGATCAGGCGAGGCCCGGACGTTTTGAGTCCCCTCCCCGCGGCTCATATCCCGGAGGGGATGAAGCCTTTGTCAGATGATGATCGAAAGGCACAGGCTTAGCGGGACCAAAAAATTTGTTGGAGCAATCTATGGACATCGTCTTTATCTGGGTCGCTCTTCTCGCCCTGACAGTGATCCTCTACGTGATCCTGGACGGCTTCGGGCTTGGGATAGGCCTTCTGTTCCCGTTCACAGAGAGTGAGGATGAGCGCACCGTGTTGATGAGCAGCATTGCCCCTGTCTGGGATGCGAACCAGACCTGGCTCGTCTTTGGCGGCAGCTCCCTGCTTGCTGCCTTTCCCCTGATATATGGAGTGCTGTTCAGCGCTCTTTATATCCCCGTCTTTGCGCTTCTCTTCGGGCTGATCTTCCGCGGCGTGTCCTTCGAGTTTCGGATAAATTCCGTGCGGAAAAATATCTGGGACAGGGCTTTTTTCCTTGGAAGTCTTGTTGCTGTGGCAGCGCAGGGCTTGATCCTTGGCGGCGTTCTTACGGGAATTAATGTAGCGGGGAGCCAATTTGCGGGCGGTCCTTTCGACTGGCTGAATGCTTATTCAATAGCGACGGCCATCGGGCTCGTCGCCGGCTATGCCCTTCTCGGCTCCACCTATCTGATCATCAAGACCACGGGGACGGTCCAGGACCGCGCCTACGGCAAGGCCTTTCGGTCGTCAGTGGTAGCGCTGATCTTCCAAATCATGATGATCGTCTGGACGCCCTTTCACTACCCCAGGGTTATGGTCCACTGGCTTAGTCCGCCCAGGGTCTATTTCATGTGGGTCTTCCCCGCGCTGGGACTGCTGGCCTTCTACGGGATCATCAAAAGCCTGAGGGCAAGGCGTGAGATCATGCCTTTCGCATTCAGTGTTGTTTTCTTTTTTGCAGGGTATCTGGCTCTTTTTGCTTCGATCTACCCCTATGCGGTTCCGCCCGACATAACCTTTCGCGATGCGGCAGCACAGCGGGAGACGCTTGAGTTCACGCTCTGTGGAGCAGCACTCATCCTGCCCGTTGTGTTGGGCTATACGGTATACAAATACTCGGTCTTCAAGGGCAAGGTGGGCAAGGAAGGTTATTACCACTGATCATCGCCAATCGTAGCACGCCAGCGGTGAAAAACGCGCTTGAACACTCCACTCACAAAATCGTCCGGCTGGATAGTTAACCGTTTTTTGGCCTGTTCAAGCTGATAACTTTGCGGTCTCTCGTGTATCTGCGCTATACTTAATTCATGCCATCCTCCTACGACGTCATCATCGTCGGCTCCGGGCCGGCCGGGATATTCGCCGCACTGGAGCTCGTCAAGAAAGCCGGTCTCAAGATACTCATGATCGAGAAGGGGAGCGATATCGACCGCAGGGCATGCCCCATGGTCGAGTCCTCCACTCCCTGCGCTCAGTGCGGTCTTTGCGGGATCCTCTGCGGATGGGGAGGAGCAGGTGCGTACAGCGACGGCAAGCTCACGCTCAACACCGATATCGGGGGATGGCTCAAGGAATATCTCCCCGACCAGGAGGTCGCGTCACTCATCGAGTACGCGGACTCCGTCTATCGTTCCTTCGGCGCGGGCATGGAGATCCACGGAGAAAATCTGGATGCCGTCAATCGTCTCAAAAAAAAGGCCGCCGGCTATAACCTCGATCTCATCCCCGCGCGGATCCGTCATATCGGCACCGAGATGTGCCGGAATGTCCTTAAGAACATCCGTGAATACTTAAGCGGCAAGATCGATCTCCTGTTCGACAAGCCCGTAAGCAGGATCCTGACAACGGACGGGGAAGCGTCAGGGGTGGAAACAGCGGACGGGAGCGTATTTCTGGCGCCTGTGGTGATCGCTGCCGTGGGGAGGGAAGGTTCCTCGTGGCTTTCTGAAGAGGCAAAGCGGCTCGGCCTCTCCCTGCAGACCAATCCGGTGGACATCGGAGTGCGCGTGGAGCTTCCGGCTGCGATCATGAAGGACATCACCGACGTCACCTACGAGGGGAAGTTCATCTACTATTCGAGGCGGTTTCACGACCGGGTGCGCACATTCTGCATGAACCCGTACGGGGAGGTGGTGCAGGAATACAGCGAGGGGATCTTCAGTGTGAACGGCCACAGCTACAAGAACCGGAAGACCGAGAACACGAACTTTGCCGTGCTCGTGAGCACGGACTTCACCAGGCCCTTCAATGATCCCATCTCGTACGGGAGACACATTGCCGGCCTTGCGAACCTGCTGGGAGGCGGTGTCATCGTCCAGCGTCTGGGAGATCTCAAGATGGGCAGGCGCTCCAAACCGGAAAGGATCGCCGAGGGCTCGGTCCGTCCGACCCTCGAGGAAGCCACGCCGGGCGACCTCAGCTTTGTGCTCCCGTATCGCCATCTTTCAAACATCATCGCTATGCTCGAGGCCCTGGACAATATCGCGCCGGGCGTGAACTCCGGCGATACGCTCCTCTACGGCGTGGAGGTGAAGTTTTACTCCATGAAGCTGAAGCTTACGTCAGCACTGGAAACCGAGGTTCGGAACCTGTTCGCGGTTGGAGACGGGGCAGGTGTCACCCGGGGGTTGATACAGGCCTCCATTTCGGGAGTCGTGGCAACGAGGGAGGTCTTGAAGAGAATTCAGAAGTAGGCAGAGGGCCTCGCCAGCAGTTCGGCATTTTTCAGGACGATACGGAGAATTCTCAGGCTGCTGGCCTGTCCAAATCTAGATTCACATGAGTGATCCGCTGGCGCGCTCCGAATATCGGAGACGGACTGAGGACGGGTATCTTTCCAAGCTGCTATAATATCATCAAAAGGAGGTGTTGAATATGGACATTGTCAGGAAGGTTGCTTATTTTGCCATGGAAGTACCGAACAAGCCAGGTGAGGGGGCGTGTCTGCTCACGGCTTTGGCGAATGCGGGCGTGAACATGTTGGCATTCACGGGGTTCCCAAGCGGCAGGAAGGCGCAACTCGATGTTATCCCAGAGGATGTGGAAGCGTTCAAGAATGCCGCCAAAGCGGCGAAGATCAAGACAGGTCCCCAGAAGTTCGGGTTCCTGGTCCAGGGCGATGACCGGACGGGTGCCGTGGCCGACCTGCTCAAAACCCTGTCGGAGAAGAAGATTAACGTTACGGCAATTGACGCTGTGTCGGCTGGTGCAGGCCGGTATGCTGCCATACTCTGGGTCGCTCCGAAGGACAGGAACAAGGCGGCGAAAGCGCTTGGGGCACAGTAGGAGCGCCGTTGCCAAAAATTGCATATTGTTCGAATATGCGAAGGGCTTGTCGGTTGAGGCAGGTCCTTCCCGCATTGTGAGTACGGCGGCGGCAATGCTGACGCCGTACCCGTGCCTCCCGTAATCTTCCGAAGTCCGGGCGGTCGCATCTTGCCGAGAGTACAACGTGCATGTTGTATCTAGCGATTCCCATAGGCCTTCTTTTTGCCGGACTATGCGCGGTGGCCTTTGCAAACTATCGGCGCGACATCCGTCAAGCACGCGAACGCATCTCAGTCGGGAGCCAGATCGTTGAGACACCATGCGGGCAGATCGAGTACGCAGTCGCCGGCAACGGCCCTCCGGTTCTGGTCGTGCACGGCGCCGGCGGCGGCTTTGACCAAGGCCTCGATTTTTCCGGGGCGCTGGTCCAGGGCGGCTTCCGCGTCATAGCCATGTCACGGTTCGGATATCTACGAACGCCGCTCCCCGCCGACGCTTCCGCGGCCGCGCAGGCGGATGCTCACGCCTGTCTGCTCGATGCGTTGAATATCCGGCATGCCGCGATCGTCGGCGCTTCCGCTGGCGCGCCCTCATCGATGCAGTTTGCTCTCCGTTATCCTGATCGCACTGCCGCGCTCGTCCTTCTGGTCCCGGCCGCCTACGTACCGCGGACGGGCGGTGGACCGCCAATGAAGACCCCGCCCGGCCTCGAGTTTCTGTTCAATACGGCCCTCAGGTCGGACTTCCTGTTCTGGGCCGCACCCCGGCTCGCACGCAAGACCGTGATCCGGGCGATTCTCGCAACACCGCCGGACGTAAGGGAGAGCGCGAGCGCTGAAGAACGCGCGCGGCTTATGCAAGTGCTCGACCGCATCCTGCCCGTCACTCCGCGCCGGCTCGGGCTGATCAATGACGCCGCGGTCACATCCTCTTTGCCGCGCTACGAGCTTGAGCGAATTGCGGCGCCTACGCTCATCTTGAGCGTGTCTGACGATTTGTTCGGAACCTTCGACGGCGCCCGCTACAGCGCCGAGCATATTCCGAACGCCCGCTTCATCGGCTACTCGAGCGGAGGGCATCTGTGGGTCGGTCACCAGAAAGAGGTCATGTCCGAGATAGTGTCCTTCCTCAAAATAACGGAAAAGAAAACGTCCACTGCTGGAGCAAACATGAAGCTATAACGCCGTCAAGCCAGACAGCAAAGGTATCGCATCGATCTTTGCCCAGATTTATCCACTTTCGAAGGAGGAGGAGAACAGATATGGACCTCTTCGAGGCAATCAAGACACGCAGGAGCATTCGTAAATATACCGACAAACCCGTGGAAAGCGGGAAACTTCAGGCCGTGCTTGAGGCGGTCCGTATGGCGCCGTCGTGGGCGAACATGCAATGTTGGCGCCTTGTGGTAGTGAAGGACAAGGTCAAGAAGTGGAAGATGAGCGAGCTGTCCTATGTGGAGTCTTTCTTCGCGCCTAAGGGGTACAAATCGAACCCTTCGATGAAGGCCCTCGCTGAAGCCCCTGTGGTCATTGTACTCTGTGCCGATCCCGAGCAGTCAGGCGTTTTGTGGGGCCAGAACTACTATCTCACCGATGCCGGCATCGCGGCCCAGACCCTGATGCTGGCGGCCCGCGCTCAGGGGCTCGGCACTGTCTTTGTAGGAGTCTACGACGAGGACAAGATCAGGGGTCTTCTGAACATCCCGGCGAATATCAGGATCGTGGGGCTCTTCCCCCTGGGGCACCCGGCGGAGGACAAAAAAGAGGGGCCTGCGCGGAGACCGCTCCAGGAGTTTTGCTTTTACGAGCAGTGGGGAGGGAAATGAGTGACGCTCTGGTAGCTATGCTATAATGAAGCATTGTCTTAAGCATAGCCGGACCCAGATAATGATAATTAAGAACCGGATGCTGATCGCCCTGTCTTCATAAGCGCACTTAGCAAGATTCTGAGAAGGGATCTGAACGGATACTGGTGATCATGCAGACGGCATTTTACAAAAAAGGAGAACAATACATGGCACATTCACATGCTATCCGGAATTCGGGTATCGCGCTGTTCATCAGCATTGCAGTCATTCTCTGTATGGGCATCGCCGCAGCGCCGGCAAAAGCCGAGCAAGAGCAAGGGCCATGCGCCGGTGATTTGCAGAAGTTCTGCAAGGGTGTCGAGCCGGGGGGTGGGCGCATTGCAGCATGTTTCAAGGAGCATGAGAAGGACCTGTCGCCCGCCTGCAAGCGGCAGATCGCGGAACTGGTGCATGAGTTCCAAGAGGCATGCGAGGACGACGTCATGAAGCTCTGCTCGGGCATCAAACCCGGAGGCGGCAGGATCTTCAGATGCCTCAAGCAGCATGAGGGTGAGCTATCCCCTGAGTGTAAGGAGAAGATGGAAGCACACCCAAAGCACTAAAAATAAACGATACTGCATCCCGGGATTCACGATCCTTGCGTCTTGACAGTCGGATCCCGGCTTGTCCTGTATAGCGAACTTATGGTTCGACAAAGACTTTTTGAGCAGCCTTACAAGTCCCGCGTCACGGTATTCACGACAGTTTATCTTCAAAACTATGAAAACAGCCTTTGTCTACTCCGATGAATTCGCCGGGTTCGATTACGGGTCCGGCCATCCGCTGAAGCCTTTCCGTTTGAAGCTGACGTATGAACTGATAAAGGCCTGCCGCTTGCTCGCTCCCTCGGACCCGCGTCTGGTCGAACCTCACCTGGCGAGTCTTGAAGACCTGCTGCGTTATCATACCAGAGAATACATCGACATCCTGCGAAAAGCGAATAGCGGCGAATACGTGACGGGCGCCGAATCGTTCGGACTAGGTCCCGGGGACAATCCGATATTTCCCGGCATGTTCGACTGGTCGAGACTCATTGCCGGAGCTTCACTCAAGGCAGCGGACCTTGTCGACAGCGGCGAGGCTGTGATAGCGTTCAATATTGCGGGCGGACTTCATCATGCGCGTGCCTCGCAGGCATCGGGGTTCTGTTATATCAACGACCCCGTGCTTGCCATTAAGTCATTGGTGGAGCAGGGAAGAAGAGTCGCTTATATCGACATAGACGCCCACCACGGCGACGGCGTCCAGGAGGCGTTCTTCGGCACGGACAAGGTCCTTACCATTTCGCTGCATGAAACAGGACATGTGCTCTTCCCCGGCTCGGGATTCGAGCATGAGATCGGAGAGGGCGCGGGGAAGGGATACAGCGTGAACATCCCTCTGCCGCCGGAAACAGATGACGAGCTCTTCATATATGCATTCGCCGAGACCGTTCCAGAGCTCGTCGCCGGCTTCAAACCCGACGTTGTCGTGAGCCAGCTCGGCGTCGATACGTTCCAAAGCGACCCGCTTGCCCATTTGAACTTGACGACGAACGGATTCTGCCTCGCGGTTCGGATGATCAAGTCCCTGGCTCCGAAATGGGTGGCCTTGGGCGGCGGAGGGTATGACATCGCGAACGTTGCCCGGGCATGGACCCTCGCCTGGGCGATCATGAACGATACTGACGCCCCTGATGATATCCCGGAGGCTTTTCTCCGCCAGTATCCTGGTTTTGGATTCCAGAGCCGGAACCTGCGGGATAAACCATTTGTCATAGAGGGGAGAAAGATGGAGGAGATGAAGGCGGAAGTGGACGGGGTGATCGGCTACATTAAGGAAAATGTAATGAAAAGAATCTGAGTATTCGCGTTATAGCTTGTTGTACACCAGCACGGCTATGGCTTTATCGAGCGCGAGTCTCCTCAATAGACCTCCTACAAGCAAAATATTCAGGCACTCTGCTTTTCATGATTTTTGACAACTCAAACATGCACTTTCTGCCTCAGATAAAAAGGAGGAGTAGCACGATCACCGACAAAATAATGATAATAGTTCTGTCGCTCATACCGCCTGCTTGAAGCGCATCGATATGTGACGCAAACAGGTGGACCTGTTTGTCCGAAAGCCCGTCTATTTTCGCAAGCGCGTTCTCCGGGGAAAGACCGTAATCCACTAGGCGTTGCTGGAGAGCTTTGGATTCAAGCGCCTTCTGAATTTTGGCCAGATCGGTCGCTCGGTCAGTGAGCGGAGTCGGCTGGGCTTGGGGAGCCGCGGGCACGAACATCGCCTCAGCAGGGCCTGAGATGAAGGAAATAGCAATCAGGACGACGGAGAAAAAGACGAGATGTCTTTTTGCATATAAAAAAGGAAGTGCGCCTTTCATTAAGGTTCCCTCCTCTCTTAAAATACCGCTCTAAAAAATGAGCTTGATGTAAAGGCCTTTTAGGCCGCTTCATGTTTGATGGCTGACGGATTATACTGCAATACAAAGACCTTTTTATCTTTCACGACCAGCACGAGATGGTTTTTTGTTGCCAGCTCATGAAGGACCTTGTTCCATGGGGCCTTTGCCTTAAGGGTTATCCTTTGCTCCATTTTCGAATCAATGTTGATTGCATAGCCGTCTTGAGACGCCGTCTTCTTGATCCGTCCCAGAACATCGGTAATCTTGCTCTTTTTAGCCTTGACGGCAATGACTCTCCCGTTCAATCTCGTGAACGTATCAGGAATATATACATAACTTGGGTCAGCCCCATGCGCCAATAGCATTTTTACGATATCGATATTTCCGGTACCGGCGGCATCGGTCAAAGCGGTAAAGCCCTTCACGGTCTTGGCATTCACAGTCGCCCCTCTCTCGAGAAGCGTTTTAACCGTGTCTGCATGACTCTCCCTGACAGCGCACATGAGCGGGGTCTGCCCATCAGCCAGAGCCATCTTCATATTGGCGCCCTTATCCGCAAGCAACAGGACAAAGCCGGTATGTCCTTTACATGAAGCAGACAGCAACGAAAAACTTCCCTCCTGATCCGCATCATTCATGTCCGCGCCGTGCTCTATGAGCACTTTGGCGGCATCTGTGCGTCCATGGTCAGCAGCGAACAATAACGGAAAACGCCCGGTCTTATTGCGGCCTTTCACATCGGCGCCTTTTTGGATGAGGAATGTAATAACTTTCATATGTTCATCCTTAAAATCAGGCGTATCCAAGGCAGCCTGCAGCGCTGTCGCTGCGCCCTCATTGGAAGGGACCATGTAATTGACATTTGCGCCGTTTTCTACGAGCGATTTGACGATATTCCCCCGTCCGTTGCTTGATGCCGCCATCAATGCGGTACTGCCGCTCTTGTCAAAATAGTTTAACGATGCCACATCGAGCTTGATCAGCTTATCGAGCAAATTCACGTATCCTTTCTCAGATGCGATTATGAGAGCCGTCCGTCCTTTATCATCTTTCGCATCAATATTAATTCCCGCCTTGATAAACAGATCCACGGCCTCTTCATTGTTTTTCGACACCTCAGCGAGGAAAGCATGCTCGGAGAACTGCACCCCTTTGTGTTCCAATTTCTTTGCAAAATACCAATTCGCGAGGGAACCCCTATAGATGGCTATGGCGCCGATGAGAATCAAAATGACAAGCGCGACTGCTATGTACGTGACTGTTTTCAGATTCCACTTCTTTTTCAACTGAGGAGCTTCTCTGTAACTGCTTTCATCAACTGGAGCGCTGTCGGCTGCCAGTTCAGGGGAAGAACTGTCCGGTTCCATCTCCAGTGCGCTACTGGAAGGCTCCTTATCGTATGCCTCTTCAGTTCCCGTTGTTTCGGGATTTCTTTCATAGAGTAGTGGTTCTCCTGCGTTCTTTTTTTCCCTCAGTATATGAATATCGAGTTCGGGCAATGGTCCGATACCGTCAAGATAGGTGCCTATCTTCTTTTGCCATAAAAAAATGGCAAGATCGACCAGAAGGCCGGCTACCGCGCCAATGAAGACCCACAGGATAACGGCGCCGGACAAGAGGCCGAGCAGGAGACCGAGGCCGCCCAGTGCGACAGGAGGCAGCCACCAGAACATGGCATACGAGGTCAAAGAATCATAAAGCTTTTTTTGTTTAAAGGGTTTTCCTTCAGGTGAGTTTAGAAAATCTTTCCATTCCAAGGCATCTACGTGCAGCTGCTGTTGATGCTTCTTGATCGCGCGAGCGATGTCATGGTGGCCTTTTTCTTCGGCTAGTTGCAGAGCGGTCTTGCCGGACTTGTCCTTTGCATCAAGCTCAATGCCTGAATGCAGGAGAAGATCGATGATATTGGTCCCCGTTTGATCATATGCAGCCTTATGCAATGCCGTCCGACCGTCATCACCTCTTGCATTGATGTTAACGCCTGCTTGTAGAATCACCTCAGCTATCTCTGTTTTACCTTTAGAAGCGGCAACCATCAGCGGTGTTAATCCGTCGCGGGTGATATTTACGTTGAATCCCTCTTTTATCAACTGTTCCACAGCGCTGATGTTCCCACTCTCGAGCGCCTCGGTGAAACTGGACCATTTTTTTGCCGCCGCCAAGGCATAATCAGGATTGTAGCTTTTTTTTGGCTTCGGCGCCGGTAAATCCTTCCCTTCTTTTTTGGGTTTTTTCTGATATCCCTTGGATGGACCCGGCAGTTTATTTTCCATCGAGCGACTCCTCGTTTTTTTATTGTCACACGAGTTTAGTTTAGTATATCCTGAACACGCCTTCCCGTCAACAATCTCCTGATCAAATACGGCACATAGAATGGGCTTCCCGCGATGGTGATTTACCGGGCATGGCTCTTTACGACGAACCGAGAAACGCAAAAGAGATGAAAGTTGCGGTAGAATAATAGCATAGGAGTGCTGATGGCCGCCGATAACCTGTCGGCAGCTTAAGGAGATCTGAATTGCTGATCAGAAAAGAAGAGCCGGAAGATATCTACGCAATACGTCTCTTGAGCACAGCTGCCTTTGGCCGCGAGGCCGAGGCCGATCTTGTGGACAAATTACGAGCTGCGAACGCCATGACGCTTTCGCTGGTAGCAACTGAAAAATGTCATGTAGTCGGTCATATCGTTTTCAGCCCTGTCATCATCGAGTCTGAACGTCAGGTGATAAGCGCGGTCGGCGTGGGGCCCATGGCCGTTTCTCCTGAGCGGCAAGGGTGCGGGATCGGTTCTCAATTAGTGGAGGCGGGATTAAACGAGATCCGCAAATGCGGCCATACGATCGTTGTTGTCCTGGGAAATCCTGAATACTACGCCCGGCTCGGTTTTTTGCCTGCCGGCCAATTCGGCATCAGGTGGAAGATCGACGTACCCAATGAGGTGTTCATGGTCAAAGAACTCAGCGAACACGCGCTCCGGGGCGTCAAGGGCGTCGTAAAATATCGTCCTGAGTTCGAGGTGATTTAATGCCGCAAGCGAAGAGGTCCGGGGCCTTCCTGTTCCTTGCGTTTCGAGGTAAAGAACCTGATTCTCCTTGACATTCCCCATCCATTTGTTGTACATTCTTTTCGTTTTGCATTTTTCCGCACCTTGACCCGGAACCAAGCCGAATAACCCAAAGGTCATCGGACTTTGAAAATCGAGGTTGTTTTAGCGAAGTTTATAGCAGGCGGCGAGATCCTTCGTTTCACTCCGGACGACCGCTGGCGAGAGATTCAGAATGACAGGCCGGGCTCCGCTTACCAAGGCCATGCTGGTTTTTGAAAAATGGACGTTGCGAGTATATTTTCGATAGGAATCATCTTCTTTCTTGTCAGCGCAGTCGCTTCACAGCTACCGCTCTCGAAAGTACGGAACTTCAGCTTCCTCTTCTCCCTGACGGGCGCGCTCTTCTTCCTCGCCGCGGGCGGGTACCTTCTCTTTACTCCGGCATTCACCAGCGCTGAAATCTCCGTTTCATCCATCTTCAGCTTCGCTTTTCATGCTGACGCGCTTTCGGCATTCTTTGTTGTCCTCATATCGTTCATTACCATTTTCGTTTCCCTTTATTCCGTCGGCTTCATCCGGAGTATCACGAATTCCGGGCTCATGGGGTTCCTTTATAACATCCTGATCCTGAGCATGTACGGCGTGGTGCTCTCCGCGAATATCTTCACCTTCCTCGTTTCGTGGGAGACCATGGCCGTGGCCTCGTACTTCCTCATTGTCTTTGAGCGGAACGAGGAGACCGCAAAGGCGGGCCTCTTTACCGTGGTCATGACCCACATCGGGACGGCCTTCATCATCGGGCTCTTCCTTGTGCTGGTGCACTACACCGGCAGCATGGATTTCGCGTCCATGCGGATCGCCGCTACGGGTCTGCCAGAGGGCATCAGGTCCCTGGTCTTCATTTTCGCCGTGATCGGGTTCGGGACGAAGGCGGGCATTGTCCCGCTTCACGCATGGATACCACGTGCCTATCCCATTGCACCATCGAACATCACGCCCCTCATGTCCGGGGTCATGATCAAGACCGCGGTGTACGGTTTCCTCCGTATCGTCCTGGACGTGCTCGGTACGGGGCCTGAGTGGTGGGGGATAGCCGTCATCGCAATCGGGGCTATCTCGGCGGTGCTGGGCATCCTCTACGCGGTCATGGAGAATGACCTCAAGGTATTCCTTGCCTACTCGAGCGTGGAGAACGTCGGTATCATCCTCCTGGGGGTCGGCGCGTCCATGGTGTTCCGGAGCAGCGGGATGCTCATCCTTTCAGGATTTGCCCTTGCTGCCGCGCTCTACCACGCCCTGAACCATGCCCTCTTCAAGGGACTCCTGTTCATGGGAGCCGGCTCTGTCGTGACTGCCACCCGGACAAGGAACATGGAGAAGCTGGGCGGGCTCCTTAAAGTCATGCCCTACACGGGCTTCTTCTTTCTCCTGGGCTCAATTGCCATCGCGGCCCTTCCGCCCCTCAACGGCTTCGTGAGCGAGTGGCTCACGTACCAGGCGCTCCTTCTCGGATTCCAGTCTCCATCCGTCGTAGCGAAGATCGTCTCGCCCCTGGGCGGAGCGGCTCTGGCGCTGACCGGGGCTATCGTCGCTGCCGGGTTCGTCAAGACCTTCGGAGTCAGCTTCCTCGGCATGGCGCGGAGCGAACATGCGACTTCGGCACATGAGTCATCAGCCTGGATGGTCCTGGGCATGGCGCTCCCGGCGTTTCTCTGCCTCGTCTTCGGCGTTTTCCCGCAAATTCCCATCGCGCTCCTTGCGCCTGCGGTTTTTACCATCACAGGGTCCTACGTTGAGCTGCACCAGCAAAGCTTCATCATTACTCCTGGGGTCGCCGCGTCGCTCTCGCCGGCTTCTCTCGCCGTTTCCATGGCGATCATATTCGTCGCTCTTATCGTATTCGCGAGGCTCGCCGGCGGCAGGAGAAAGACCGTGAGCGCCGGTTCCTGGGACTGCGGCATCCCCGGACTCACACCGCGCATGCAGTACACTGCCACGGCGTTCACCAAGCCTCTCAGGATCATTTATAAACGGATCTACCTCCCGAGCAGGGACCTGAAGGTCCTGTACCTGATAAAGCCGTTCTTTGTGAAATCCATCCGGTACGGCGGCGAGATCACCCCGCTCTTTGAGCGATATGTGTATGAGCCTATCACTCGGTTCATTCAGCAGGTCGCGGACAAGGTGAAGCTGCTTCAGTCCGGGAGCCTGCAGCTGTACCTGGGATATATTTTGATAACGTTGATAGTGCTGCTGATATTTGGCCACTAAGACAACCGTTGAATGACAGAGACGTGGACAAGAAGAGACGCATGATGATCATCTGCGATTTGAGGTTTTGAACTTATGGAGTATTTCCAGTTTCTCATCATCATTCTGTTCTCACCGCTGGTGAACGGGGTGATCAAAAAGGTGAAGGCGAACATGCAGGGCAGGAGAGGCCCCGGCGTTCTCCAACCGTACTACGATCTCGCCCGTCTTTTTAAGAAGGACATGGTGGTCTCCTCCGTCACCTCCTGGATATTCAAGGCCGCGCCCTACATCGTATTCGTTTCGACCATGGCCGCGGCCATGATCGTACCCGTCGTATCGATGCAGTTACCCTATGCGGCGATGGGAGATGTGATCGCCCTTATCTATCTCTTTGCCCTCGCCCGGTTCTTCATGGCGCTCGCCGGGCTTGACGCAGGGACGGCCTTCGGAGGCGAGGGAAGCAGCAGGGAAATGACCATAGCGATCCTCGTCGAGCCCATGATGATGCTTGCGCTTTTTACGGCCGCCATATCGGCAGGCTCGACGAATATCGCGGTCATCGCCGGCCAGCAGGGCGCGATCTATTCGCCATCACACCTGCTCGCACTTGCTGCGTTCACCGTGGCCATAATCGCCGAGACGGGGAGGGTGCCGGTCGACAACCCGGACACCCATCTCGAGCTCACCATGATCCACGAAGGGATGATCCTGGAATATTCGGGCCGTTATCTGGCGCTCATGGAATGGGCGCACTACATGAAGCAGATGATCCTTTTTACGCTGGCGGTCGATATCTTCTTCCCCGCCGGGATCGCCGAGGGATCATCTCCTGCAGTGCTTATTCTCCCGCTCGGCATCTATGCGGTCAAGATGCTCGGTATGGCCGTGATTATGGCGGCGGTGGAGTCCACGCGCGCAAAGGTGCGCTTCTTCCAGCTCCCGTCCATCCTCGGCGGGGCCTTTGTGCTCGCGTGCCTGTCGCTCGTGACGCACATCATGATGGGCAAGTGACGCCGTACGTCAGTTTCGATGAATTGCCGGTATTTTTTGAGAGGTGAAGCGACTTGAAGGCATGGATAGAAGCATTTTCGGTCATTGATTATATTTCCGTCGGCATTCTCCTGACGGCCGTGACCCTGAACGCCTACAAGAGCATCGAGTCCTATGTAAAGGCCTACACGATCAATTCCTGGCTCCTGTCGGGCCTGATCGCCGTGGTGGCCGTCCTCGTCGGCGAGACGCACCTCTATATCGCCGCCTTGCTTACGCTGACGACGAAGGGGATCGTCATTCCGCTCTTCCTGCGGCGGATCGTGCGCGAGATGCGGGTCACGCACGAAGTGCAGCCCTACATCAGCAACTCCGTGTCGCTCGCGATCTCGGGCGTCCTCGTTGCAGTGGTGTACGCGTCGCTTAAGGACGGCATCTTCGTCACAGGGTTTTCAAAGAACGTGCTCCAGATATCCATTGCCGTTATCCTCATCAGCCTCTTCATCATGATCACGAGGAAAAAAGCCTTGACCCAGGCGATCGGCCTGCTGTTCATGGAGAACGGGCTCTTTCTCGCCGGGTTCTCCCTGACCTTCGGCATGCCGACGATCATCGAACTTGGCGTGCTGTTCGACTTGCTGATGGGCGTGATCATCCTGGGGATCTTCGCTATCCAGATCAAGCGCGCCTTTGCTTCGGCAGATCTGGACAAGCTCACGGTGCTGAAAGGCTGAAGACAGATGACAGAGAAAATAGATCAGACCGAAGGTAGAGGTCGGAGACGAGGGTTTAGGTGATAGCAATATTGATCATCCCGATTGCGACCGCCATCATCTGCTACGTGCTGGGGAACGCACGCGTGATCGGATACGTGAGCCTCGTCGGCACCGCCGTTCTGGCGGTGTATGCCTATCCGACGGTCGCAGCATCCATCGAAGCGCCCGTTGCGGCCATGGGAGGGGCGTTCTCGATGGACGCGCTCTCCGGATACATCATGGGGCTCGTGATATTTCTGAGCGTTGCCTCGGCGATCTACTCAATCAGCTACCTTGAGCACGAATACGAGACCGGGCTCACTGATCTGCGCGGGGTCCGGCGGTACTACGGCCTGTTGCACCTCTTCATTTTCACCATGCTCCTCGTGACCATGGCGAACAATCTCGCGATCATGTGGATCGGGATCGAGGCCACGACCATCGTCTCAGCGCTCCTGATCGGGCTCGGGTTCCACAAAAGGCCTCTGGCCGTTGAAGCGGCATGGAAGTACATCATCCTCTGCACCGTCGGCATCACCTTCGCGCTGCTGGGGACATTCATCACCTACTACGCGTCTACGGCGGTCACGGGTGCGGAGGGTGCTCTCGATTGGACGGTGCTCAAGGGTGTTGCGCCGCAGCTGAATCCCGAGACCATGAAGCTGGCCTTCATTTTCGTGTTCGTGGGTTACGGAACCAAGGCAGGCCTCGCGCCGGTTCACAACTGGCTGCCCGACGCGCACAGCCAGGCGCCGAGTCCCATCAGCGCGCTGCTCTCGGGCATCCTCCTGAACACCGCGTTCTACGGCATCATGCGTTTTGTCTCGATCGTCGAGCCGTCGACGGGCGGGGCGTTCACCGGCAAGCTGCTCATCATCTTCGGGCTCATCTCGTTAGCCATATCAGCCGTCTTTATTCTCGTGCAGGAGAACTACAAGAGACTTTTGGCGTACAGCAGTATCGAGCACATGGGCATCATATCCCTGGGTATCGGCGTCGGCGGGCCTGTCGGCATCTACGGCGCGCTTCTCCATATCCTGAACCACGCGCTGGCGAAGCCGCTCATGTTCTTCGCCTCGGGCAAGATCCAGTCACGCTTCGGTTCTACGAACATCGCGAATGTGAACGGTGTGCTGACCTCCATGCCGCTCCTCGGGACGCTTACCATTATCGGCGCCTTGTCGCTCTCGGGAACGCCACCATTCAATATTTTTGTGAGTGAGTTTACTGTTCTGAAGGCACTGGTGGACAAGGGGTTCTGGCCCGGCGTGGTCCTCTTTTTGCTCTTCGTCGTCATCGTGTTCTACGGGGTCCTATCGGGATTCGGCAGGATGCTCTTCGGGAAACCCGAAGAAGCGACAGTCGTTCCGGGTGGACATCTCCACACCACGACATTCAACACCGGTAATGCGCTCAGCAGCGGGATCATGATATTTATGGCAGCAGCGGTCATCATTCTGGGCTTGAGCGTCCCTGGCTTCATCGACAGCACGATCAGGACATGCGTTCAGGTCCTTGGAGCAAAATGAAAGAGAGCGTTTTCAGAAAAGCGGTTTCGACGCGAGAGCACCGCAACGAGGTCTACATCGAGGTCAGGAAAGAGGACTTCAAGGATGTCTGTGCGCAGCTTCATGCCAGGCAGCACGCGCGCCTTCGGCTCATGTTCGCGACGGATGAGAGGCAGAAGGACGGTCATTTCCGGGTGTATGTGGTGTTCTCCGCCCCCGGCGAAGACAGGTTTTACTTCATCGTGCTTCCTCTGGCGGAGCAGGAATCATCTTTCCCGTCCATTACGAGCGTGATCCCCGCCGCCCACTGGTACGAGCGCGAGATCAGCGATATGTTCGGTCTCGTGCCGCATGGACATCCCGATCAGCGCAGACTGGTCTTCCACGAATCGTTCCCCGTGCGTTCTCATCCTCTCAGGAAAGATTGGAAGATCGATGAATCGGACATCAGGGAGTGGGGAGAGGGGACGGCGGTAAAGGTTCCCCATCCCTTCATGGAGGTAGAAGGCGAAGGGATCGTCGAGATCCCCGTCGGGCCGGTCCACGCCGGCATCATCGAGCCTGGTCATTTCCGGTTCAGTGCCGTGGGCGAGACTATCTTCTTCCTTGAGCCGCGCCTGTTCTACACCCATAAGGGCACGGAGAAGCATTTCGAGACGCTGGGATTTGTCGAAGGGATAAAGCTCGCTGAGCGTGTTTCTGGGACATCCTCGTTTTCCCACGGCGCCGCATATTGCATGGCAGTCGAGATGATGACGGGGACCGAGATCACTGAAAAGGCCTCTGCCGTTCGGACGCTCCTGCTGGAACTCGAACGGCTCTACAACCATATAGGGGACATCGGGAACATGTGCGCGGGAACCGCGCTCGCCGTGGGTTACATGAAAGGCGCGGTCATCAAGGAACGGCTCATGCATCTCAATGAGCGGCTCACGGGCAGCAGGTATCTGCGCGGAGTGAACGTGGTCGGAGGAGTCACCAGGGACGTATTCGCTCATGCCGACGATATCCTGAAGACCCTCGATATTGTCACCGGAGAATATAAGGATCTGATGCAGCTTTTGCTCGGATCCGTATCGCACATCGAGCGGCTCCAGAACACGGGCAGGCTGTCGAAGGACATCGCCTCTAAGCTCGGCGTCACGGGTGTGGCTGCGCGCGCGTCGGGCCTGAGCGACGACATCAGAAAGTCCCATCCCCATCTCCTGTACGACCGGTTGATCTTCGAATCCCATACCCATGAAAGGGGGGACGTGTTCGCCCGCATGATGATCAGGGGAGAGGAGACGGAATGCTCCATCTCCATGATCCAGGCGCTCATTGAAAGCGGCTATAAGGGCAATCTCTCTGTGCCGGTGGGGGCCGCTTCGGCCTATTCTTCCGCGCTCGGTTACGCAGAAACGCCTCGCGGTTCGCTCTTCTACTGGGTCATGGCTGACAGGGAGGGGAAGCCGCTTCGCGTGAAACTCCGCTCGCCGTCCTACTGCAACTGGCCCGCGGTGCCCTTCGCGGTCCATGGGAACATCGTGCCCGATTTCCCGCTCTGCAACAAGAGCTTTAACCTGTCTTACTCGGGTACTGACATGTAGCGGAAGCAGGACCGAAGGTCACAGGAGAGAAAACGGGAACGCGATCTATATCTGGTACCTGGCTTTAGTTCGCGTAGCGGGAGAAGTAAGAACATGCTGAAAGATATACTACAGAACATAATATCCAAAAAGAAAGTCATCCCTTTTCCCGAGGGATTCAGCGTTACTGCGGATCAGGCGGCGAAGATTGTTGACTTTCAGGGCAGAATTGATAAAATCTTCGGAAGGTCGCTCCGCATCAGACAGGTGGATGCGGGCTCGTGCAACGCCTGTGAATGGGAGTGCACGGCGCTCACCAACCCCATCTATGACATCCAGCGGTTCGGCATCGACTTCGTGGCGTCGCCGCGGCACGCCGACGTGCTGCTTGTCACCGGCCCGGTGTCCCGCCAGATGGAGCTCGCCCTGAAGAGGACGTACATCGCGACGCCCGAGCCGAGGCTCGTGGTTGCCTGCGGCGATTGCGCAAAGGACGGCGGCATATATAAAGGAAGCTATGCGGTCACGAACGGCGTCGCAAATGTTGTCCCCGTTGACTGCTACATCCCCGGATGTCCGCCGACGCCGACGGCGATCTTGCTGGGACTCTCCCAGCTCATTGATAGATGCACCCGATGAACCGTCTATCAACAACAGGCGTCATCGTGATCCGACCGGTTTCCGGTAAAGATGTAGGGATAACCAGGAGGTAGGGACGTGTCCCTTTCACCAATAAGCATCGTGTCCTCGTCTTTTGCAGTGCTGCTGCTCCTGCTCGTGCTGACGCTGTCCCTCCGCAAGAACCAACGGCTCCTCATCAATTATGGTTTTTCCCTCACCGCCATCTCTTCGTTTTTAGCTGTCGTTGCGGGCGTCTGGACCGTGGCAGGCGGTATCACTGATCAGGCTGTTCTGCCAATCGGGTTGCCCGACCTTCCGTTCCATCTGAGGCTCGACCTTCTGTCTGGATATTTCCTCGTGGTTGTCGGGCTCCTTGCTTTATTCGTATCCATCTATTCCATCGGGTACGTCAAGGGGTTTCTCGGCCACCGCTCCGTGACGAACCTGGTGGTTTTTTACGTCTTCTTTCTCGCGGGAATGTTTCTGGTCGTCATGGCCGACGACGCCCTGTTTTTCCTCATCGCGTGGGAATTGATGGCCGCGGCCTCGTACTTCCTGGTGCTCTTCGAGGACGAGCGTCTTGAGAACAGAAGGGCCGCTTTCCTGTACCTCGTCATCGCCCACGTGGGAGCGATAGCGATCCTCCTGTCCTTCGGCATCATGGCTGGCCTTGCCACAGGGTTCAAGGGATTTGAAGGGTATACCTTCGATGCCATGCGCGAGGCCGAGCTTCCTGCGGGATGGGCCACGGTGGCCTTTCTTCTCGCGTTCTTCGGATTCGCGGCTAAGGCCGGCGTGATACCTCTCCATGTGTGGCTGCCCGAGGCGCACCCGGTAGCGCCGTCGAACGTGTCCGCTCTCATGAGCGGCGTGATGCTCAAGACCGCCATCTACGGGATCGTGCGGGTCGTCTTCGACCTCATTGGCGTTTTCCCCTGGTGGTGGGGCGCACTCGTCTTGGTGTTCGGCCTCGTGTCGGCGGTCATGGGCGTTCTGTACGCTCTTATGCAGCACGATCTGAAAAGGCTCCTGGCGTACCATTCCGTGGAGAACATCGGCATCATCCTCATCGGCATCGGTCTCGCCATGATCTTCACCTCGTTCGACATGTCCCTTTTGGCCGCATTGGCCCTCATTGCCGGCCTCTATCATACGTTGAACCATGCGATGTTCAAGGGGCTCCTCTTCATGGGAGCGGGGTCCGTGCTCCATGCCACGCGTGAACGGAACATGGAGGAGATGGGGGGTCTCATCCGCTTCATGCCCTGGACCGCCGTGTTCTTCCTCGTTGGGTGCATCTCGATCTCGGCACTTCCGCCCTTCAACGGATTCGTGTCGGAGTGGCTCACCTACCAGGCTTTTCTGCTCTCTCCTGCGCTTCCCAACCGGCTCCTGGACCTGCTCATCCCGCTGGGGGCCGCGCTTCTCGCGCTCACGAGCGCGCTTGCCGCCGCCTGTTTCGTGAAGGCCTTCGGCGTGACTTTTCTGGGGCATCAGCGCGGCCATCATCAAGGCCGAGTCCATGAGGCAAGCTGGTCCATGCGGATCGGCATGATGCTTGCCGCCGTCACCTGCCTGGGGCTCGGCGTCCTGCCCACGTTCATGATCAGGTGGATGGACCCTCTCGCCGAGGAACTGGTCGGCGGCGCGATCGCGGCTTCGGCATCGGGCTTCGGATGGATGTGGCTCACGCCGATCGCCGCCGAACGCGCCTCTTATTCGGCGCCCATCGCCTTTCTCGGGATCCTGACGATAGTGGTCGTAACCTATCTGCTTCTCCACACGAAGCCGGGCGCTATTCACCGGACGCCGCTCTGGGACTGCGGGTTTGAAAAAGTGACCAGCCGAATGCAGTACACGGCCACGTCCTTTTCCATGCCGCTGCGCAGAATCTTCAGTTTTCTCTTCAGCATCAAAGAGCATACGCGGCAGCTTCCGCCGGCCACGAACCCGGCTTTCCCTGAACGATTGCATTACCATCTCCGGGTGCGGGACCGCTTCTGGGGCTGGCTGTACCAGCCGGTTATAGGCGCAAGCTTCTGGATATCGCGCAGGATAGGACGTCTTCAGCAGGGACGCATCCAGATTTACCTTATCTATTCTTTTGTGACGATCGTGGTGCTGCTGATATTCGTGAGATGAAGGCCTTCTTGTACACCGCAACGATGCATGACTTAAATATTGTACCGTGCTGATCACCGTTGATTCGTTTTTCACGGTCTGAGAACTTTTCCGAGGTGCTGCCGTTGAAGATGTATCTGTTATTCATGGAGATCCTCCAGATTGCCATTGTGCTTTTCATCGCTCCTCTGTTTGCGGGATGGGTGAAGATGGTGAAGTGCTGGTTTCAAGGCCGAACGTCACCCAGCCTGTTCCAGCCCTACCGGGACATCGTCAAACTATTCTCAAAAGACGTGACTCTGGCCGAGAACGCATCCTGGATATTCCGCTTTACGCCTTATCTTGTATTCGGAGTGTCCGTCACGGCTGGCGGGATAATCCCCATCATTTCCACGGACCTGCCTATGGCGGCTACGGCCGATGTCATTGCGCTTGTGGCGCTCTTTGCCATCGCGCGGTTCTTCACCGCACTTGCCGGCATGGACATCGGCACCGCCTTCGGCGGAATGGGGTCGAGCAGGGAAATGACCATTGCGTCCCTCGCCGAGCCCGCCATGCTCATGGCCGTGTTCGCCGTTTCCCTGGTGAGCAAGTCGACGTCCCTGTCCCAGATGGCTGTCGTGATCTCACAAGGGCACACCATCTTGAGGCCGTCCCTTGCCTTTGCCCTGCTGGCGTTCATTCTCATTGCCCTGGCGGAGACGGGCAGGGTGCCCGTCGACAACCCTGCCACCCACCTTGAGCTCACCATGATCCACGAGGCCATGATCCTGGAATATTCCGGCAGGCACCTCGCCCTGATCGAGTGGGCGAGCATGATGAAACTCTTTCTCTTTACGGTCCTGGGGATAGCGTCCTTTTTCCCGTGGGGGATCGCGTCGGATGGCGACATGACGGCGGTATTGGCTTCATTCCCGATCCTGCTGTTCAAGCTCGCTGTGGTGGGTGTCGGACTCGTTTTGATCGAGACGGGCTTGGCAAAGATGAGGATATTCCGCGTAACCGAGTTTCTCGGGAGCGCTTTTCTCTTCGCGACGCTTGGGATGCTGTCGTATTTCATGCTGGAATGAGAATGCGGGAAAAAATATCAATGAGTATCCAACAACCGCACATATAGGCACATTATGTGGTATTTGATTCTTGGGATTTACTTGTGATTCGGGATCGTTAATTCGGAACCAGTTCTCCGCGACGGGGGATCCTATGAACATGCAGATTGCATCTCAGATCAACAGCCTGCTGGCCGCGCTGATCCTTCTGACGGCCTTTGCTCTGGTCGTGCAGCGCAGGATGAATGCGCTGCTGCACCTGTTCGCGTGGCAGGGGTTCCTGCTCGCCGTGAGCACCGCTATCGTAGGTTTTGTCGGCGGGGCGCATCACCTGTATATCTCGTCGATCCTGACGCTTACCATGAAGGTCGTGCTCCTGCCGTACATACTGCATACGCTGATCAAGAGATTGAAGATCCATAAGGAAGTGGAAATGGTCGTGAACATACCCGCCACCATGCTGATGGGGATCGTGCTCGTGATATTCTCGTATCATCTCACCGCCCCCATCAGGGAGCTTTCGACCCTTGTGACCCGTTCCACGCTCGCAGTGGCCCTCGCTACGGTCATGCTCGGCTTTCTGATGATGATCACCCGAAAACACGCAGTCACCCAGATCATCGGGTTCCTCGCGATGGAGAACGGGCTCCTGTTCGCCGCCACCAGCGCGACCTACGGCATGCCCCTGGTGGTGGAGCTGGGTGTCGCCCTCGACCTGCTGATCGCGGCGTTCATATTCGGAATGTTCTTTTTCCACATCAGTACGACGTTCGACAGCCTTGATGTGGATCAGATGGCGAGGCTGAAGGAAGAGGACTGATTGAAGGCATGGTTGCTGCAGTCGGGCCGGAGCGACATTGATTTGATCTTTGGGCTTGACATTATGCGCTGTTCATCGAGGTTTTGATGGCTTTATTGCTTTGTTTAGCCGTTCCACTCATTGCGTCCCTGGCGCTGGCGTTTATCGGCGACCGGCGGCTTGCGCCCGAGGTGAACATTGTCGGCTCCGCTGCCACGCTTTTAGCGAGCATCGTGCTGGCGTTCGAGGTTTATGAGCAGGGGACGATACTGGCATGGGAGAACTTCTTTTTTGTCGACGCGTTCAGCGTCTACCTCACTGTCCTTACGTCCTTTGTCTCCATGACCACAGCGATCTTCAGCAGGAGGTACATGCGCCGCGAACGCGAGCATGGCACCATCGGCCATCGGAGGATGCGCTTCTACCACGCCATGTTCCAGCTTTTCATCTTTGCCATGCTGCTCTGCCTTCTTACCAATAACGTGGGTATTCTCTGGATCGCCATGGAACTGGCCACCCTTTCCACGGTCCTCCTGGTGTCCCTCTACCGCACGCCCGCCGCGATCGAGGCGGCGTGGAAGTATTTCATCCTGTGCGGCGTCGGCATCGCGCTCGCGCTGTTCGGGACGGTGCTCCTGTATTTTGCCGCGGAAAAGGTGCTCGGCGAAGGCGGAGCGGCGCTTCACTGGACGAACTTGAGCCAGGTGAGCGATCAGCTCGAGCCGACCATCCTGTCACTTGCCTTTGTGTTCCTCATGGTCGGATACGGGACCAAGGTAGGGCTCGTGCCGATCCACAACTGGCTGCCCGACGCCCACAGCGAAGGCCCCACGCCAATATCGGCTGTGCTCTCCGGGCTTCTTCTGAACATCGCGCTCTACGCGCTTGTCCGGTGCAAGGTGCTGGTGGATGGATCAACGGGTACGCACCACTCGGGAGACATCATGATGGGCTTCGGCATCATCTCGATCATCGTTGCATCGTTCTCCCTCCTGAGGCAGAAGGACATCAAGCGGCTCTTTGCCTATTCGTCGATCGAGCACATGGGCATCGCCACTTTTGCCTTTGGCCTGGGCGGGCCGGTGGCCACGTTCGGCGCATTGCTTCACATGCTGGTTCACAGCCTGACCAAGTCGTCCATCTTCTTCACCGTGGGACATGCATCGCAGATGCACAGGTCCCAGGAGATGGAGCGGATCAAAGGCCTCGTCAGGGGAAACCCGCTGGTAGGATGGGGGCTGGCGCTCGGGGTGATGGCGATCGTGGGGATGCCGCCTTTTGGGGTGTTCACAAGCGAGTTCCTGATTCTCACCGCCGCGATCAAGGACGCACCGCTTTTGGCGCCCTTTCTGCTCCTGGGGCTCGGCGTGTCCTTTGCCGCGCTCTTCAGGAGGGTGCAACCCATGGTTTCCGGAGAAGTCCCGGACTACCAGAAACGCCTGAAGGCAGCACACGTTCCGGTCATATTGCATATGATCGTGGTCCTCATCCTCGGCCTGTATATGCCGGCATTTCTGGCCGGATGGTTCCAGACGGCGGTTGGGCTTTTAAAGTGACAAAAGGCAGGGGTACGGGACGATAATATTGAATGTCAAAGCAAGAAGATCAAATTGATGCCAAAGAGTCAAGCGCCCGTAGGTTTGACATTATCTGTTGTGAACGG
>Ga0187777_10000104_pt1 | contig 60093 bp, 53 predicted proteins | sample 1015_Q2_SP5_10_M_FD_132416 | JGI IMG/M metagenome (GOLD analysis project Ga0187777, IMG submission 132416) | Tropical peat soil microbial communities from peatlands in Department of Meta, Colombia - 1015_Q2_SP5_10_MG | ecosystem: Environmental > Terrestrial > Soil > Wetlands > Peat | place... | reverse complement strand
TGGAGATCGCAGCCTCGGCGGCGGTAAGCGCTCTTTTCTCGCCGGAAGCTTCGCCGGTACCCATCATCGCTTTGCCCATCTCGCGCATGACCGCACGCACATCGGCAAAGTCGAGATTGATCAACCCTTCCTTGACCATCAGATCGGTAATGCAAGCGACGCCCGAGTAAAGTACCTGGTCGGCCATCGCGAAGGCATCGGCAAATGTGGTCTTTTCATTCGCCACCCGGAACAAATTTTGGTTCGGGATAATCAGCAGGGTGTCCACGACTTTCTGAAGCTCGGCGATACCGGTTTCCGCATAGCGCATGCGGCGCTGGCCTTCGAAGTGGAACGGTTTGGTCACTACGCCGACCGTCAAAATCCCAAGCTCGCGTGCGATTTTTGCAATGATCGGGGCGGCACCCGTACCGGTCCCGCCACCCATGCCGGCAGTGACGAACACCATGTGCGCGCCCGTCAGATGATCGCGAATCTCGTCGATCACTTCTTCAGCCGCGGCGCGACCGACTTCCGGCTGTGAGCCGGCGCCAAGACCTTCGGTGACCTGGGTGCCCATCTGGATGATGCGCTCGGCTTTGGACATCGTGAGTGCCTGGGCGTCGGTATTGGCGACGACAAAGTCGACGCCTTGCAGGCCAGCTACAATCATGTTGTTGACTGCGTTGCCGCCGGCGCCGCCAACGCCGAACACAGTGATGCGAGGTTTCATCTCGCGAATGTCTGGGATCGTAAGGTTGATGGTCATGTTTGCCTCGTGATTGCACGGGCAGCAGGCCTTGCGTTGCGCCGCGGGCGCCAAAGCAAATGCAAGCCGCCGCCGAACTGGGCCGGTCCGCCACCGGCCGATTCGTGGGGTTGATGAAGGGTCAGAAGCTTTCGCGCAGCCATCGTCCGACCCGTGCCATATAACCGCCAGTCCCTGTCATCAATTGCCGCGTTCGCCGCGGTTCGAAGTGTTCGAGATGAGCTGCTTGTGGATAGACAAGCAGACCTGCCGCGACCGCAAAGGCCGGACCCTTGGCCGCCTCGGGGAGGCCGGCCAGCCCAAGCGGGCGGCCAATGCGTACTGGTCGCCGCAAAATGCGCCCGGCGAGATCGGCGAGGCCGGTGAGCTGGCTCGCGCCGCCGGTCAGCACCACGCGTCCGCGCGGCTCCGCCGCAAACGGCGAAGCAGCCAAGCGGTCGCGCACCATTTCCAGGATCTCCTCGACGCGGGGCCTGATGATGCGCACGAGCGAAGCGCGCGAGACGAACTGGGGCGGCTCGCGCTCGTCATCCTCGACCGGTGGCACCGTAATCATGTCCCGTTCATCCGCGCCTCCGGCCAAAACACTGCCATAAATCGCCTTGATTCGCTCAGCATCGGCAACACCGGTGTTGAGGCCGCGGGCAAGGTCCATGGTCACGTGATGGCCGCCGAGGGCAAATCCGTCGGCATGCAGGAACTTACCGCCGGAAAAGACTGCCAAAGTCGTCGTTCCGGCCCCCATATCGATGGTCGCCGCCCCTAGATCGGCCTCATCATCAGCGAGCGCGGCAAGGCCAGCCACATAAGGAGAAGCAACCATTGCCTCCACAGAAAGATGGGTGCGTTCGACGGTGAGCATCAAGTTCCGCACCGTTGCCACGTCAGCGGTCACCATGTGCATATCCACGCCCAGGCGGTGGCCGAGCATGCCACGCGGCTCCCGGATACCGGTGGCCGCATCGACGGTGTAGCCGATCGGCAGGGAATGAAGGACGGCGCGCCCATCGCGCACCGAATGCCGGCTTGCTGCGGCCAGCACGCGGCCAATATCAGTTTCGGTTACGCCGCCGCCGGCAAGGTCGATAGTGGCGATAAAGCGTTCGCTACCGAGCCTGCCGCCCGACATCGATACCACCACCGACTGGAGCTGGACCCCCGCCATGCTTTCGGCAATGTCGATCGCCTGGCGGACCATTTCCTCGGCCTCGGCCAGATCGACCACCGAGCCCGACTTCATCCCGCTCGCCGCCGTGTGGGCAAAGGCCAACAGACGCACGCCGTGGCTGCGGCGACGCAATGCATCTTGCGGTGCCTGTGGCTCAAGGCGCGCGATCAGGCAGACGACCTTGCTGGTGCCAATATCCAGCGCAGCGACGACAGCTGCGCGTCTGGGCGAAACCGGCTTCATCTTCGGGGTAAGGCCGAAGCGCAGCACGGTCATGCCTCGCCTCCCTTGCCCGACTTGGTCTTCTTGGTTTTTTCAGCATCCTTAAGTGCCTGCTCGCGCGCAGCGGCGGCGGCATCGGACTGGCGCACGGTGACGCGGTCGGGCAGCCTCAGGTCGACGGTTACTATGTCGCGCGAGAGAAGTTTTTTGTTGCGATCTAGATCGACAAGGATGCCGAGCGCACGTTCGGCTTCACTTTCCGGCAGCAAGACCTCGACGCCGCCTTTCAGGCGAAGATTCCAACGGCGCTCGGCCACCAGGACCGAGGCCTCGGTCATATGCGCGATCATAGGATAGCGCGCGACCAGTGCCAAAAAATCCTGTCCGGTCTGCTCGGCGCCCTTCCCCACGACCAGCGGCAGGCCTGAGAAGCGCGGTGGCACCACAGATTCAAGTACGGTGCCGTCGGCGGCGATCAACGCAATGCGCCCATCTCTCTGCCAGCGCGCGAAAGGATTGCGCTCTCTGATCTCAATGCGCAGCCTGTCGGGATAGAGCTTGAGGACAGTGGCTTCGGAGATCCAAGGATTGGTCAACAAGCGCGCGCGCGCGCGCGCAGCATCGAGAAACAATAAAGAAGAGCGATCGGTGATACCGACAAGCTGGAGAATTTCGTTGCGACCAACTTCCTTTTCGCCGGCGAGCGCAATCTCGGAGATCCGGAAGCCGAGACGGTTGGCGGCCGCGTCGCAGAGGTTCTGAACATTCTCGATGATTTGCGGACCGTGACCGCCCTGGATCGCGCCGAAGCCCACGCTGGCAAGCAAAAGCAAGGCAGCCGCCGATGAACCGGCTCCGCGCGGGACGTTCAAATCGACGAGCGCGCGGCCCCACCGGCGCAGCGGTCTCGGCCAGCGCCACTTATGCAACCCGAGCCATGAAGCAGACGATGGGCGTCGTTTCGGCTTCAGCGATTGAGCAAGACGTCCCCGACCTTCCATCGCGACCTGCACTTTAGACGTTATGCCCTCTTGGGCGGCAAGCTCCGCCGCGGGCATGATGTCTGCCATGCCCGGGTATCCGGCTTCCGTTGAGACCTTCCCCGTCCCCTGGAGGCCGCCGTCAGCGGTGAAGTCCGCGCGCACGACATCGCGGCAGCCGAGCGCGCGGCGCGCCGCCAGTGCCTAGTCTTCGGGCTTATTGGTAAATGATCAGTAAAATTTGCAGGAACGGCCCCTTGTGGCGGCTATTTTGGCCGCAGCGAGCAAACTCATCACACCTGGCCACCTCACCGTTCCAAAGACGCGTCGTCGACCATCCAGCGCACGAGGTCGTCAAACTTGATTCCGGCATGGGCGGCAAGTTCGGGAACCAGCGACACTTCCGTCATGCCCGGCTGGGTATTCACCTCGAGACAGAACAGCCCTTTTGTGCCATCAAGACGATCATCGTAACGAAAATCGGACCGCGTGACCCCACGGCAGCCGAGCGCGCGATGCGCCGTGAGCGCAAGTATCTGAACCTCACGATAGATGGCGGGCGCGATTGGCGCCGGCAACAAATGTCTTGAACCACCCGGCACGTATTTGGCTTCATAGTCATAGAATTTGACGGCAGGCACAATCTCGATCACGCCAAGCGCTTGCTCGCCCATCACGGCGCATGTGAGTTCCTTGCCGGGAATATACGGTTCAATCAGGACTCGTTCGCCATAAGGCCAATCGGGTCGCGTCAATTCTTGCGGCGGATGTGCGTGATCGTCGCGCACGATGAACACGCCCACACTCGAGCCTTCCGCGACGGGCTTGATCACGTAAGGCGGCGGCAGCAAATGGCGCGCCGCAGCTTCCTTGCGTGTCGTTAACACGCCGTCCGGCACAGGCACCTGGGCGGCCTTGAGCACAACCTTGGCCTTGTCCTTTTGCATTGCCAGAGCGGAGGCGAGCACACCAGAATGGCTGTACGGAATGCCAAGAACCTCGAGCAGGCCTTGCAGCGTGCCATCCTCACCGGGTCGGCCGTGCAATAAATTAAGCGCGACATCGGGTTTGAGAGCACGCAGCGACGCCGCCACGTCGCGGTCGACGTCGAGTCGGCTTACACGATAGCCAACGCGCTCCAAGGCGTCAGCGCAGGCGTTGCCCGAGCGCAAGGAAATCTCGCGCTCGGCCGACCAGCCGCCCATCAGAACCACGATATGCTTCATCGATGCCTGACCTTTGACGTCGCGGTCACCATTCCTGATTCATCTCCCGGTCTCCAGTGGTTACCTGCCGGTAGCCACGCTCCATGACCGCGCAATTCGGTAAAACGCTGCCAAACCAGTGAGCGCAGCAGCCATCATCGCCGCCGCAAATACCACGGGCACAGCGGAATCGTGGATCGTATCGCGCGCAAAACCTGCCAGCGCAGGAAAGATTGCCATCAACGCATAGTACCAGGTGAAGTAGATTCCCATGCCTGTAGCACGGTTTTGCTGGCTGACGACCGCTGCCGGCAAGGTCATGATGGGTCCCGCCGGCAAACCGATTGTCATTGCGGCTACGGCAAGGGTGGGAATCGTTGGTGAGGCTCCACCAGCAAGAAATATCGCTGCAATTCCGGAGATGGCAAAGCCGGACGTCATAACGAAAGCAGGTCGTCTAAGAAAGTCGGCGAGAAGTCCGCCAACCGGTAAAAAAACGATGAGGCTCCAGCCAAGCCAACTCACCGTAGCATTGGCGCTGCTCAACTCGTAGCCATGCGCGACTAGATGCGCGGGGAGGAAACTAACGAGCAAGATATAGCCAACGTTGTAGGTTGCCCACACGAGTCCAGCAATGGACACCAACGCCCATTCCCGCGATGAAAGTTTAATTTCGAGTTCTGCCCTGGGCCTCTCAGCGGCACCCGGTGGATCGGAATAAAATACAGCAATTGCCAATAGGCATGGCAGGCAAATCAAGGCGGCTACACTCATGACCGCTGGCCAGCCAAGCCATCTCGCCAGCGGAACGAAGCCGAGTAACCCAAGGGCAATGCCAAGAGGCCAGCTCGTCACAAGAATGGCCATCGCCGTTGCGATTTCACGACCGGAGAACCAGTCGGCCGCCATTTTGGTGAGCAGTACGTTCATGAGCACCGCGCCGGTGCCGCTCAGTAGGCGGCCACATGCCACCGCTGGGAACCAGCCGCCTATTCCCATGATCGCGCCGCCCACAACCATCATGGCGAGGCCCGCGACCACCACACGCTTCGTGCCGAAGCGTTCGCCAAGCATGCCACCTGGAAATGCGATGAAAACGCCGGGCAGCAGGTACAACCCGATCAGCGTACCGACCGCCGCGTATTCGATCGCCAGCGCATCGACCAGGATAGGGCCAACTGAGCCAACGGACTGAAACTGAAGGCCCATGGTCGTCCGCGCCAGGAACAGCAGCGCAAGCATGAACCAGCGGTTCTCAGCCATTTGCCAAGCCTATGCCGCAGGCACTCCGATCCGCTTGATTTCCCATTCCAGATCGACTCCCGAATGCGCCTTCACCCGCTGGCGCACGGTTTCGCCCAATGTCTCAATGTCAGAGGCGCTGGCGCCGCCAAGATTGATCAGGAAATTGCTGTGCAGCTCAGAAACCTGCGCGCCACCAACGGTGAGCCCGCGGCAACCGGCGTCGTCCACCAGTTTCCACGCGCTATGGCCCGGCGGATTTTTGAACGTGGAGCCGCCCGTGCGATTGCGCGGCTGGCTCACCTCGCGCTTTTTCTTGATGTCAGCCATCTCAACAGCGATCTCATCAGGATTGCCGGCGCGGCCCTGAAAAACCGCTGTCGTGAAGATTACATCGTCGCCTACCCCGCAATGGCGATACGCAAAATCCATCTCCCCGTTGCTGAAAGTGCGCACATTGCCTTGCCGGTCGACGCCACGCGCCTCGACAAAGATGTCTTTGGTCTCGCCACCATACGCACCGCCGTTCATGCGCAGCGCCCCACCGATGGTGCCGGGAATTCCGCTCAAGAATGCCAATCCTGCCACACCGGCTGCTTGTGCCGCACGCGCGACCATCACATCAAGCACAGCTGTACCGGCAGTGACCCGCTGATCTTCAATCTTCACCTCGGAGAAGCTGCGGCCGAGCCGGATCACCACCCCTGGCACACCCCCGTCCCGCACGATCAAATTCGAGCCAGCGCCTATAACAGTGACGGGAATTTCGGCAGGCAGATTTCGCAAAAAAAATGCGAGGTCATTTTCATCTTCCGGCATGAAAAACGCTTGCGCCGGCCCCCCCACGCGAAACCAGGTGAATTCCCCGAGTGATTGATTGGCCAATAGTCGCCCACGCAATTCGGGCATTCTCGCTTTGAGCTCGGGCACAATGTCGGGGAAACTCATGATGCCTTCAATTCTTCCGGAAGAGCACAGGCCCATTGCGTAATTGACCCGGCGCCGAGGCAGACCACGTAGTCGCCTGGCTTGGCCAATGCTTTAATGAGCGGCGCGAGTTTCTCCGGCGCTTCCAGGGGAATTGCCTGCTTGTGTCCGTGGGCGCGCAACCCGGTGACCAGTGCGTCCCGGTCAGTACCCGGAATAGGTTGCTCGCCGGCTGGATAAACCGGTGCAATGATCACCGTATCCGCGTCATTGAAACACGTACAGAATTGGTCGAACAGATCGTGCAGACGCGTGTAACGATGCGGCTGCATGACAGCGATCACCTGACCTTTCGCGCTTTCGTGCGCGGCGCGCAAGACGGCTGCAATTTCCACTGGATGATGAGCATAGTCGTCGATGATCACTGCCCCGTTCCATTCTCCGGCTTTGGTGAACCGCCGCCTGACGCCGCTGAACCCGGCGAGCGCCGTCCGGATGACATCGGCCTTCAGACCGAGCGCATGTGCGACAGCCACTGCCGAAGTCGCATTGAGCGCATTGTGACGGCCAGGCATCGGCAAAGTAAGTCTGTCGATCGTGTGCGCGGTGTTGCCTTTCCGATCGGTGAATAACACCGAGAATTTGGACTGGCCGTCCTGGTGATCGATGTCTACCAGGCGCACGTCAGCCTGCGGATTCTCGCCGTAGGCAAGGATGCGGCGATCCTCCAGTTTGCCGACGAGCGCCTGCACAACAGGATGATCAGTACACATCACCGCGAAACCATAGAACGGAACGTTCTCGACAAATGCGCGGAATGCGTCCTGCACGGCCTCGAAGGTACGAAAATGATCGAGGTGCTCGGGATCGATATTGGTCACGACGGCTATGTCGGCCGGCAACTTGAGAAATGTGCCGTCGGATTCATCAGCTTCTACAACCATCCACTCGCCTGCACCAAGCCGTGCATTGGTGCCGTAGGCGTTAATGATTCCGCCATTGATGACCGTTGGATCGAGACCGCCGGCGTCAAGCAACGAGGCGACCAAAGAAGTCGTGGTCGTCTTGCCGTGTGTGCCTGCGATCGCAACGCAGCTTTTCAGCCGCATCAATTCGGCGAGCATCTCTGCGCGACGCACGACCGGCACCCGCTTCGCGCGAGCTGCGATGAGTTCTGGGTTTTCGCGTTTGATCGCGGAGGATACGACCACCACATCGGCGCCGTTGATATTTTCGGGCTTGTGGCCAATGACGACCTTGACCCCTTTCTCACGTAAGCGCTTGACATTGGCGCCTTCGGCAACATCGGAGCCGGTCACGCTATAGCCCAGGTTTGCCAGCACCTCGGCAATGCCGCTCATCCCGATGCCACCGATGCCGACGAAATGCACCGGACCGATGTCGCGCGGCAGTTTCATTGGTCGCCCATAGCCCTGCACCATGCGCAGCAAATGCGTATTGGCCATGTCTTGCAGGAGGTGCAAGGCCGAAACAAGGCCATCGGCGAAGCTATTGATTAATTTCTTGCGACTTTCAACACCAGCTCCGCCAGCCTTTCGGCCGCGTCGACGGTCCCGCACCGTTTGGCGGCCTGCGCCATGCGGGCAAGCCGTGGTGGATCATTTGAAAGTGCAGTGATTTCTTTGGCCAGTCTTTCGGGGGTGAAGTCATTCTGTTCAATGCGAACCGCGCCGCCGGCCGTTTCCAGAACGCCTGCATTGACGAACTGGTCCTGATCCAGCGCATGCGGCAGCGGGACCAGAACGGCAGGTCTGCCAATTGCCGAAAGCTCGGCGACCGTCGAGGCGCCGGAACGGGAAACCACCAAGTGTGCCGCCGCCATGCGCGTCGGCAGGTCGTCGAAGAACGGTGCGACCTCGGCTGCGACGCCAAGCCGGCGGTAGTTTGCACGCACCGCTTCGACGTCCTCCGCGCGCGCCTGCTGAACAACGCTCAGTCGCATGCCGAGCGCGGCATCAAGCAATCCTATCGCCGCCGGTACGATCTCTGACATGACACGCGCGCCCTGACTGCCGCCGAACGCAAGCAAACGAAGCTTATTGTCAGGCGCATCATAGGGTGTCGCCGCAGCCGCGACGACCTGCGGGCGCACGGGATTTCCGGTGAACGTGATTTTGTCGCGCCAGTGACGATTTATACTCTTGAGCGAGGGGAACCCCGTAGCGATGGCCGTGACGCGCGCCGCAAGCAGGCGGTTGGCCCGGCCCATGACTCCATTTTGCTCATGCAGCACGGTCGGAATGTCGTGCAAGCTCGCCGCGAGAAGCGGCGGCACCGTCGGGTAGCCGCCGAAGCCGACCACCACGTTCGGTTTGATGCGTGCGAGAAGCGTCCAGGCCTTGACCGTACCGAGCGTGAGGAGAGTTGCGGTGCGCGCCAGTGAAATTGGATTGCGACCCCGAATCGTTGCACTTGGAATTAAATGCACAGCGCGAGCGGGGAATTTGAAATGCGCGGCGCGATGGTCTGTAGCGAGATCAACAGTGGCACCGCGGCGGCCGAGCGCGACCGCCAGGGCCTCGGCCGGAAAAAGATGACCGCCGGTGCCGCCGGCCGCGAGAAGGACGAGCGGCGCACCGCTCGCAGGCATCAGACCTTGCTCCCGGCCACCGCGAGGTCAGGCGCAATCATGGCGGCGCGCGGCTGCTCCCGCGTCAGCGCCAGCAACATCCCCATTGCATAAGCGAGTGAAATCATCGAAGAGCCGCCATAGGAAATGAAGGGCAGCGTCATGCCCTTGGCAGGAATGAGATGCAAATTAACCGCCATATTGATAGCCGATTGCGTCGCGAACAAGATGGTGAGGCCGGCGGCGGCAAAACGCGTGAACGGATCGTCGTTGCGCATCGTGCGCATCAACATGCGTATGACGATGAATGCAAACAGCGCGACCAAGGCGAGACAGAGCACGACGCCGAATTCCTCTGCCGCGACCGCGAACACGAAGTCAGTGTGGCTCTCCGGCAGAAGACGCTTCACCGTGCCCTCGCCCGGCCCCTTACCGAACCAGCCGCCGCGTACGAAGCTCTCGGTCGCGATATCGATGTTGAAAGTATCGCCCGATGCCGGATCGAGGAAACGCTGAATCCGCCGCGCCACGTGCGGAACCGTATAGTATGCGGTTAAAAGTCCGGCGCCGGCGAGGCCCGCTATTCCGCCCACCCATACCATCCGCATGCCCGCCATAAAAAACAGCGCACTCCATACCAGCACGATCAGCATGGTCTGACCAAAGTCTGGCTGCGCCACCAGCAGGCCAATGACTGCCAGCAGCAAGAAGAGTGAGAGTGCATTGGCTGGCATATCGGGACGCTTGGCTGATTCACCGAAAAGCCATGCGACCAGAATAACGAAGGCTGGCTTGAGGAACTCCGACGGTTGGATGTTGATGCCGGACAGCACCAGCCAGCGCCGCGCGCCCTTGATCTCTGGTCCGAAATAAGGTGTTGCCGCCACCATGATCACGCTGACCGCGAATACGACCAGGGACAGCCTCCGGATCTGCCACGGATTGAGAAACGACACGCCCAGCATCACTGCGATGGCAGGCAACAGATAGAGAATGTGGCGATTGACAAAATAGAAGGGGTCGAGGCCCAGACGGCCGGCCACCGGTGGACTGGCGGCGAGCGAAAGGACCACGCCGGCCAGCATCAACGCGCCAATCGCGGCAAGCGTGAGCCGGTCGACCGTCCACCACCATTCACCAAAGGGCGTGCGTTGGGCGCGCGAGAGCATTCCAAATCCCCGTGATGCTCAAGCTGACGCCTCGCGGTTTAGGAAGCATTAACAAAATGGGCGCGATGACCGCCCTGGGCGCACTGAGCCAAGAATGCCCTTACTCGATGACCTCATCGGCGCGGGTGAAAAGCGTCGGCGGCATTGCGATGCCAAGCATTTTTGCGGTCTTCAAATTGATGACGAGCTGGAATTTTGTCGGTTGTTCAACCGGCAAGTCGGCAGGATTAGCGCCTTTGAGAATCTTGTCGACATGGTTCGCTGCATGCCGGTACTCATCGGACAGGCTTGGTGCATAACCTATTAGGCCGCCCAACTTCGGGAATTCGACAAAATTGGCAATCGCGGGCAACCGGTTTGCCGTCACGAAGTCGGTCATGCGTTTGAGCTGGATGAAAAAGATGGGGTCCGCAATGAAAAGAACACCGTCAGCACGCTCCCGCACAACCGCTGCAAAGACATTGTCAAGGTCTGCTATTGATCGCACCTCCAGGGGACGAATTTGAAGCGACAGTGTTCGAGCCGAGGCTTCCGCTGCCCTGAGTGCTGGCTGGTGCGAGGAATTGTTCGGGTTCCAGAGCACCGCCAAATTGGAAAGTGCAGGGTAAATCTCCTTGAGCATTTCCACATGTTTGGCGCTCATCTCGGAAATCATCCGGGTGGTCCCGGTGAGATTTGCGCCGGGCCGCGCGAGGCTTGCGACCACTCCGCTTGCTAACGGATCACCCATGGCCACGAAGACAATGGGAATCGTCCGCGTGGCACGTTGGGCGGCCAAGGTGGCCGGAGGCGCCAAAGTTATGATGAGATCAACCGGAATATGGACGAGTTCGAGCGCCATTTCTGACAGCTTGTCGAGCGCGCCTTCGGCCCATCGAAATTCGAAACGGATGTTCTTGCCCTCGACATAACCTAGATCCTTCAGGCCCTGACGTATGGGCTCAAACTGGGAAGGAGGGTTAGGCCACAGCACTCCAATCAACGGCGCTTTTGTGGGCTTTTGAGCATGTGTCGTCAGCGGCCACCCGACCGCGCAACCAGCAACGACCTTGATGAAGTCTCGCCGGCGCACGCGGCCCTCCGCCAGTGAAGTTTAGTTCAGGACGCCGCCAGTCTCGAAAACCTACCAAAAGATAGCGGCCATGTCCGCCACACGTCAAAAGCATGTCCGCAATGGCGTTCCGTTATTAGAGTGAACGCACGTTCGGAATCGCCCTTACAATGTCAGTGAAGGCTTTGCCGCGCACTTCGAAGTTCGGGTATTGGTCAAACGAGGCGCAGGCCGGTGACAGCAATACCACCGGTTCTTTCAGGCCCGACGCCTGCGCGTCGCGCGTAGCCGCGGAAACCGCCGCTGATAAAATGCCATTCATCTCATGCGGGACTTTGCCGTCCAGCGTGCCAGCGAACTCTTTAGCCGCTTCGCCAATCAGATAGGCCTTGCGGATACGCGGGAAGAATTCGGCAAGGCTGACGATGCCGCTAGTCTTTGGCCTTCCGCCGGCGATCCAGAAAATATCGTGAAAGCTCGCCAGTGCCTTGGCCGCGGAGTCCGCATTTGTCGCCTTCGAATCATTGACGAACAGCACATTGCCCTTGCGGCCTATCTGCTGCATGCGGTGCGCAAGGCCCGGGAAGCTTGCGAGACCTTGCAGAATTGCAGTCAGGTCAATGCCAAGCGCAACGCAAGCTGCGACCGCGCATGCTGCATTCTGCGCATTGTGCACGCCGCGGAGGGAGCCGATACCAGCGAGTTCGGCTACCAACTGAGCTTTCCCGCCAACAGCGTGCAAAATTCGGCTGTTCTCGGCGTAATACCCATCGCGCACCGCCGCGACGACGGAAATGCGTTCGACTTTTTTCCCCGCGCGTGCAACGCGCTCGGCAGCGGCGCGGCTGTAGCTATCGTCGACGCCGATAACGGCAGTACCATTCTTCTCGACGCTTCCTGGCAGCCGTTCCTTGATGGCAGCATAATTTTCCATGCTGCCGTGCCGGTCGAGATGATCTTCACTAACGTTGAGCAGAATGCCGACTGTAGGACGCAGCGAGGGCGCGAGATCGATCTGATAGGATGACACCTCCAGCACGTAGATCCGATTCTTCTTGAATGGCTCGAGTGCCAGGACTGGTACGCCGATATTGCCGCCCATTTGCGCATCTCGGCCAGCACTCTTGAGCAAGTGTGCGATAAGCGCCGCGGTGGTGGATTTGCCATTGGTGCCGGAGACGGCGATCAGCGGACAGGCAGCGCCCGATTTGGCGCGCTCGCGGCAGAACAATTCAATGTCGCCGATAACTTCGACGTTAGCCTTGCGGGCAAGCGCCACCGCCCAGTGCGGTTTGGGATGTGTGAGCGGCACGCCTGGCGCCAGCACCAGCGCAGCCGCATTCGACCAATCGAGATTGCGCAGGTCCTGCGCATTCAACCCGGCCGTTCTGGCTTCCTGAATTTTTTTCTCGTCGTCGTCGAAGGCAATAACTTCCGCACTGCCTTCCTTCAGCGCGCGCGCCGCCAGCAGACCGGAATTGCCGAGGCCAAAAACCGCGACTGTCTTGCCCTTGAACGTCGTGACTGGAATCATCTCAACTTCAGCGTCGCAAGGCCTGCGAGCGCCAGCACAACGGCTACGATCCAGAAGCGGATCACGATCTGCGGTTCGGTCCAGCCGAGCTGCTCGTAGTGATGGTGGATCGGCGCCATCCTGAACACGCGCCTGCCGGTGAGCTTGAACGAAACCACCTGCACGATTACCGATACGGCTTCCAGCACGAACAGGCCGCCAACGATTGCAAGGACGATTTCGTGTTTGATCGCGACCGCAACTGCGCCGAGCATGCCACCAAGTGACAGTGAGCCGGTATCGCCCATGAAGATCGAAGCTGGCGGGGCGTTGTACCACAGAAAGCCGAGGCTGGCGCCGATCACAGCCCCGCACAGCACCGCGAGCTCGCCGGTGCCGGCAACGTAATGGATTTGCAGATATTCGGCGAACACCGCGTTGCCCGCGAGATACGAAATCAGGCCAAAGCTCGCCGCCGCAATCATCACCGGCACGATCGCCAAGCCGTCTAGTCCGTCAGTGAGATTGACCGCATTGGCAGCGCCGACCATGACCACCGAGCCCAGGAGAACAAATGCCCAGCCGAGATTGACGACCAGCTCCTTGAAGAAGGGGAACACCAGCGAGGTCGCGATCGGGGGACGACCAAGGTTGACAAGTGCTGTACAGGCCATAACGGCAATTGCCGTCTCCACGATCAGGCGGGTGCGGCCGGCAAAGCCAGCATGAGTCTGCTTCGATATCTTGAGATAGTCGTCATAGAAGCCGATCATTCCAAAAGAAAGCGTGACGCCGAGCACAACCCAGACGTAGGGGCTTTTCGGGTTCGCCCACAACAGCGTCGACACCAAGAGACCGGACAGGATCATTAAGCCGCCCATGGTCGGCGTACCGGTCTTGGTCACAAGGTGCGACTTTGGCCCGTCGTTACGGATTGGCTGGCCTTTGCCCTGCTTGATCCGCAGCAGGTCGATGATCGGACCGCCAAACAGAAAAACGAACACCAACGCCGTAACGATAGCCCCACCGGTGCGGAATGTGATGTAGCGGAAGACATTGAGAAACGAGATTTTGTCCGAGAGCTCGGTCAGCCAGTAGAACATTGAGTCGAACCCTCGGTGTTCATCCCTGTGGCGCTTGTTCGAGCGCAACCTGCCTGGGGAACTGTTTTTCCAACGCTTTTACGATCGGGCCCATTTTCGAGCCGAGCGAGCCTTTCACCATCACCGCGTCGCCCGCACGCATCGCGCCGACCACGGCCGCCTCCAGGCTCGCCGCCTGATCGGCATAGCCGCCCCGGACGCGCGAGGGAAGGGCCTCCCATAAGGCGCGCATCAATGGCCCGGAACAGAAGACAACATCGATTCCAGCGGCTTCAATTGCTCCCGCGAGCGCGCGGTGCATGTCCGCACCCGACGGCCCGAGCTCCAGCATGTCGCCAAGCACTGCAACACGCCGGCCGCGCCTGCTGATCGGCGCCTGGCCGAGCAAAGCAATTGCGGCGCGCATGGAGGCCGGGTTGGCGTTGTAACTCTCATCGATCAACAGCGCACTGCCGCCGGGCACAGCCAGCACGATGCGTGCGCCCCGCCCGGACGCGGCCTTGAGATTGTTGAGCGCGAGCGAAGCCAGTGCCAGATCGGCGCCAACAAGTGAAGCTACCGCCAGAACAGCGAGCGAATTGAGCACAAGATGACGCCCTGGCGCGCCAAGCTTGTACGTCACAGCTTGTCCGAGGATATTTGCCTCAATAGTCGAGGACTCTCGTTGCAGTGACACACGCAGCAGCCGCACGTCGGCGCTCTTATCCTCACCGAATGAAACCACGCGTTCGATCCTTGCTGCCCTGGCGGCGGCCGCGAGCTGCGCAAATTGCGCATTGTCGCGATTGAGCACGGCAGCACCGCCCGGCTCGACACCAGCGAAAATCTCCGCCTTGGCATCGGCGATTTTGTCCAGCGAGCCGAAATACTCCAGATGGACGGGCTCGATGCCGGTAATCACGGCGACGTGGGGACGTACCAGTTTTGTGAGCGGCGTGATTTCGCCGGCATGATTCATGCCGATCTCGAATACGGCATATTTCGCGCTTGTCGGACACCGTGCCAGCGACAACGGAACACCCCAATGATTGTTGTAGGAAGCCACCGAAGCGTGAGTTTCGCCATCGGCGGAAAGCGCCAGCCGCAGGGCCTCTTTCGTACCGGTCTTGCCGACCGAACCGGTGACGGCGACAACCTTGGCATGTGAACGCACGCGCGCGGCACGTCCGAGCTGGCGCAAGGCCTCGAGCACGTCGGGCACAACCAGCAGCGGCGCGTTGGGGAAGCGTCCACGCTGACTGCGCGCGACCACGGCAAAACCGGCGCCCCCTTTCAGCGCATTGTCGACGAAGTCGTGACCGTCGCGATTCTCTCCCTGAATGGCGAAGAACGCTTCGCCTTTCGCCAATGTACGACTGTCGATGGAAATGCCGGACAGCTCCGTCGGCAGAGCACCCGCACGCTCGGCATTCATTGCCGCCGCCATAGCGTCGAGTGTCCAAAGCGCACTCATGCCACTTTGCCCTGCAAGGCAGCGGATACTGCCTCGTGATCTGAAAACGGAAGGACACGGTCACCGATGATCTGACCGGTTTCGTGACCTTTGCCGGCAATCAGCAGCACGTCCCCGCTCTTGAGATCCGTGATGGTCTTTCGGATTGCATCCGCACGGTCGCCAATTTCGATGGCCCCCGGCGCGTCAGCGAGAATCGCGGCACGAATTGATGCCGGGTTTTCGCTTCGCGGATTATCATCGGTGACAATTGCACGATCAGCGTTCTCCACCGCGATGCGGCCCATGATCGGACGTTTTCCGGCATCGCGGTCACCGCCGGCGCCAAAAACGACGATCAGCTTGCCGCGCGCGTAGGGCCGTAGGCTTTCGAGCGCCTTCTTCAGGGCATCCGGCTTGTGCGCGTAATCGATGAAAATCGGCGCACCATTGTGAGTTCCGGCAAGTTCGAGCCTGCCCTTGGCGCCGGTGAGTTTTTCCAAGGCCGCAAAGACCCGCGCTGGTTCCGCGCCGGTCGCAATCGCAAGCCCCGCCGCGAGTCCGGCATTTTGCACCTGGAAGGCGCCGACGAGCGGGAGCCTGATCTTATACGTCCGACCACGATGCGCTATGGTCACGGCCTGCGTGAAACCTTCAATTGCGCCGTCAACGAATTTGATGTCCTCGCCCTGTTGGCCGACCGTCATGATCTTCAGGCCGTGTTTCCTGGCCGCATCGGCGACCTTTCCGGAATAGCAATCGTCAACGCCTATCACCGCAGTACCGCCAGGCGCGACGAGATCCTCGAATAACCGGAGCTTGGCGGCGAGATAGGCCTCGATGCTCGGGTGATAGTCGAGGTGATCGCGCGACAAATTGGTGAAAGCACCGGCCGCAATACGCACGCCGTCGAGGCGGTGTTGATCGAGGCCATGCGATGATGCTTCAAGCGCGAGATGGGTTACACCCTCGCGGGCAAGCTCCTCGAGTGTGCGGTGCAGCTCGACCGGATCGGGCGTCGTCAAAGAGCCGTAGCGCTCGCCCTTGGGCGACACTACGCCGACCGTACCGATACTCGCCGCCTGATAGCCAAGCATGGCCCAGATTTGCCGCGTAAACGCAGCGACCGACGTTTTGCCGCTGGTGCCGGTAACGGCGGCAACCGTTTCGGGCTGGCGTGCGTAGAAATTTGCTGCCGCCAGCGCTAACGCGCGCCGCGCGTTTTTCACAGCGGCAAAGGCAACATTCGCGGGCAGGCCTACCGGTTTCTGTTCGGCAGCGACGGCAACTGCTCCGGCGATCGCAGCTTGCTTCGCAAAATAGGCGCCATCCGCCTTGGCGCCAGCAATGGCGACAAACAGAAACCCCGGCTTGACCTTTCGACTGTCGGCGGCAACGCCCGCAATCTCGGTCGCACCTTGGCGCGCATCAATCGACGCCTCCGGCAAAAGATCGCGCAGCTTCACCGCGTTTCCTTCGCGCTCACCAGCAGCATTTGGTCGGCCTTGGGCAGATCGAAGCGCGGCGGGATGTTGAGCAGAGGCGCTACCCGTTCAATGACCTGAGCGCCGACCGGCACAGCGTTCCAGCCTGAAGTGCTGAACCCGTGCGTTTCGGGCAGGCCCTGCGGTTCATCGAGCATGATCAAAAACTGATAGCGCGGCTTGTCGGCAGGCAATATGGCGGTGAAACTGGTCAAGACTTTGGTCTTGGAATACCGCCCGCCGACCACCTTCTCCGAAGTGCCGGTTTTGCCGCCGACATAATAGCCCGGGATGTTGGCTCGAGTCGCGGTGCCTTTTTCCACGTTTAGACGCATCAAATAACGCATTTTTTCGGCTGTTTCCGGCTTGATCACCTGCTTGGCAAGGCGATCGGCTTCGGCCTGGTCGCGTTTGAGGAAGGTCGGCGGAATCATCTTTCCGCCATTAACCAGCGCCGAAATCCCCATTACCGCTTGCAGCGGCGCCACCGACAGGCCGTGGCCGAATGCAATTGTGACGGTGTTGAGCTCACCCCAGTGTTTGGGGACGAGCGGTTCGGCGCTTTCCGGCAATTCGGTGCGCAATCGGTCAAGCTGGCCGAGCTTTTTCAGGAACGCTCTGTGATAGTCGACGCCCAGCGAAAGCGCCATCCGCGCGGTGCCAATGTTGGACGAATAGGTGAAGATTTCCGGTACCGACAGAACGCGTTTTTGCGCATGGTAGTCGTTAATTTCGAACTTGCCGTAGCGCAGCGGCAGTCGCGCATCAAACGATGACGATAAAGACACGCGGCCGCTGTCGAGCGCCATTGCCAGCGTCAGCGCCTTGAAGGTCGAGCCCATTTCGTAGACGCCAGTAGTCAGGCGGTTGAGCCGGTTAGGATCGTTGGCCTCTCGCGGATTATTCGGATCGAAATCCGGCTCTGAAACCATCGCGACGATCTCGCCGGTATTCACGTCGGCAATTATTCCCGCCGATGCCTTCGCTTTATATCTGTCGCGAGCAGCAATGAGCTCCTCGCGCAGCGCGTACTGGACACGCAAATCTACCGCCAGCCTGACTGGCCGCTGAAGTTGGTCGGTGGCCAAGCCCGCCATGTGTAGTGCAGCGAGCCCCTGCCCATCCAACCACTTCTCGATGCCTGCAATGCCCTGGTTGTCGATGTTGACGTGACCGATCTCATGCGAGATCACCGGTCCGTTTGGATAGACGCGCTTGTTTTCCGTCAGAAATCCGACACCGGGGATGCCAAGGTGGTGAATCTCCTGTTGCTGTCTCGGTGTTATTTCCCGCTTTAGCCAAACGAAGCCGCGCTTTGACGACAGACGTTCACGCACTTCTCCGGCATCGAGATCGGGAAGAACCGCGGTGAGCAATTCAACTGCTTCATCCACGTCGATTGTTTTGCGTGGCTCGGCAAACAGCGATGGCGTCTTCACGTCGGTGGCAAGGATTTCGCCGTTGCGGTCGAGAATATCGGGCCGTGCGGTGGCAACTGCATCCTGCGCCACGCTGCGGCGGCCACCGTGGCTCTCGCCGACATTCGCGAACATCACCAGACGGAGCGCAATAATTGAAAAAATCCCGGCAAAGGCAAGAATTGCCAGCCCAAGCCGTGCCTTCGCTTTCACGTTGCGGTCAACGTTGCGGCCGTAGAGCAGCGAGCGCAAGACCCGCTGCCAGCGACTTCCGTGAAATTTCCACGACGAATGCATTAAGGTCACCGTGGTGCAGTCGTCGGCGGCACGCTACCCGTTGCGTCGGGGGCGGCGGACGGGACCATGACATTGACAGTTGTGTCACCGGGTGCAACCGCCGGCGGACGCTCAGGCAAGCGGTCGAGGCTATCGAATTGACTAGCCTCGATCGGTCGGAGAACCAGATGCCGATCCGCCAATCCCTGGATACGGCCAGGAGTGTCGAGCTTTGCCCATTCGGCTCGAAGGATTGCGATCGCATTTCGCTCCCGACGCAGTTCACCACGCAGTTTGGCGACCCGTTCGGCCTGGAGGGTCGAATCGAACTTGATTTTGTACACATAAGACGCCGCCAAGATCAGCGCGCCGATAACGAGAATATTGAGCAGGCGCATGATTCACCGGCCTTTGAGCACATCGGCAAGCTGCAGCAGGCTTGGCAGCAGGCCTGAGGGTGCATCGGTTCGCGGCGGAACTGCTGTACGTTCAGCTGCGCGCAGTTTGGCGGACCGGGAACGTGGATTGCGCGCGACTTCATCCGCATCGGCGGTCACGGGACGCTTCGTGAGGATACGGAAGGTCGATGCTGATCGAGCTGTTTCCGGTGCGTGTCGCGAACTGCTCTTGGTCTTGCCTCGGTCGGCAAGAAACGACTTGACGATACGGTCCTCGAGCGAGTGAAACGACACGACCACCAGGCGGCCGCCCGGTTTGAGGATACGCTCCGCGGCGGCAAGTGCGCCCACGAGTTCGCCGAGCTCATTATTCACGAAAATGCGCAACGCCTGGAACGTGCGCGTTGCCGGATGGATACCGCCGGGACGTGAGTGGACAACCGACGCTACGACATCCGCAAGTGCGAGGGTTGTATCGATGCGCGCACTGGCGCGAGACCTAACGATCGCGCGTGCGACGGCGCGCGAATGCCGCTCTTCGCCAAGCGTGAAAATGATGTCGGCGAGATCGCGCTCGCTCGCAGCATTGACCACGTCGGCTGCTGTCGCACCATCATTGTCCATGCGCATATCGAGCGGCCCGCCGAGCCTAAACGAGAAGCCGCGTCCGGCGGTGTCGAGTTGCATGGAAGAGACGCCGAGATCAAGCACAACACCATCGACTGCATCGTAGCCGGCATCGCGGACAACGGCGTCGAGATTGGAAAAACGATCCTCGATCAGAGTCAGGCGACCTTTTGCCTCTTCGACAAGGTCGGCGCCGAGAGCGATCGCGCGTTGGTCGCGGTCAATACCGATCACCTTGCAATCGGCGGCCGCGAGGATCGCACGCGTGTAGCCGCCGGCACCAAAGGTGCCGTCGATATAGGCGCCGCCATCACGAACCTTGAGGAAATCGATTGCGGGGCTGCCGAGCACGGGAATGTGGAGGGCCGGTCCGCCAGCGACAGCCGAGCCGCCGCTGCCCGCCATCATTCCCGTGCTCCAAGCGCGTTGCGCGCTGCCGTCTCGGAACTCAGCTGCCCTTTGAACTCGCGCACCTTTTGGGTGGCCTCCGCGAGTTCGGTCTGGAATCGGCTGGGCTCCCAGATCTGAAACTTGTGACCGAGTCCGACAAACGCCACCGCCTCGGTAATCCCGGCATGACGTCTGAGGTTCTCGCTCAACACTACGCGCCCCTCGCCGTCGATCTTCAGCGTTTCGCTGGTGCCATACAGCGCCAGGGCGAAATGCTCGCGCTGGTCCGAGAACGGGGCATACCGACTGATCAGGGCCTCGATCTCCGTCATCAGCGCATTTCCGCCGGCATCGATCGCGGGGCGATCCAACGCCGGATAGCAATAAAGGCCTTCGAAGCCATCGCGGGCGAGCAACGCGCGAAATGGACTGGGGATCGACACGCGTCCCTTGGAATCGAGCCGCAGCGTGAAATTCGCCACGAAGCGATCCATATCCCGCACTCCACGCTGACTGGACGCGACGAACGGTGGCCAGGAAGGGCAAATGACACTTGCGAGAGCGGGCCGGGCGTCGCGCTGCGCCGCCTTCTGAAAGGGTCATGTCCCAATTTGGGAATATATGGGATATCATGGGATTAAATGGCCGTCAAGAAATCGGCCCAAATCCTCCCGGCGTCGCACCGTTGCGGCAGATCAACGCCATTAACGGCGGTTAAACTTAAAGAAACGTTGCCGAACTGCGGGCTGCGCGGGGGCTCACTGGATATGTGGATCGGACTGTTCGCCGATATTCACGCGAACCGCGAAGCGCTTGAGGCGACCCTTGAACACGCCCGCACTCGCGGTATCGGCCGTGTCATCTTTCTCGGCGACTATGTCGGCTATGGCGCCGACCCAGGCTTCGCGGTTGACACGGTGATGCGCGAGGTCGAGCAGGGCGCGGTTGCGTTGCTTGGCAACCACGACGCCGCTATCCGGGATGGCACCGCCGGAATGAATCCGATCGCGGCGGAAGCGATTGACTGGACGCGCCCCCAGCTCAATGCCGAACAACGTGAGTTCCTCACCCGATTGCCCTTTATTTTCGAAGACAGCAACCGGCTGTTCGTTCATGCCAGCGCGCACGCGCCGGGCGATTGGGAATACATCACTGACGTCGCAAGCGCATCCCGCAGTTTCATGGCAACGCGCGCGCAGGCAACTTTCTGCGGCCACGTGCACATACCGGAACTCTATCACTTGTCGCCGACTGGAAAGCTCGCCGGCTTCCAGCCGGTGCAGGCCGTGGAGATTCCTCTGCTCACTCATCGGCGCTGGCTCGCCGTGGTCGGCGCGGTCGGTCAGCCGCGGGATTACAATCCGGCTGCCTGCTACGGCGCACTCGATATCGAACGCAACGTGCTGGTCTACGTGCGGGTGCCATATGACAATGAAGCCGCCGCCCGCAAGGTCCGCGCTGCTGGACTGCCGGCGATCTTGAGCCATCGCCTGCTTGTGGGAGCCTGATACGTGACTCCGCGCACACTCGAAGCCGGACAATTGATCGATGGCTTTCGTCTTCTTGAGCCGCTTGAGTCGGGCGGAATGGCGAGCTTCTGGCGCGTCGCACGCGAACGTAATGACTTGCCAATGGTGATGAAGATCCCGTTGCTGCGGCCGGGTGAAGATTCTCTCACCATCATCGGCTACGAGGTGGAGCAGATAATCCTGCCTCGCTTGACCGGCCCGCATGTACCGCGCTTTATCGCGGCCGGCGATTTCGAACGGCCCTATATCGTGATGGAATTCATTGAAGGCCTGACGCTGAAATCGCTAGTCGAGAAAGTGCCCTTGCCGCCGGATGAGGTTGCCGCGATCGGCGCCAAGGTTGCCTTTGCCCTGCACGATATCCATCGCCAGCACGTGATCCATCTCGATCTCAAGCCGAGTAACGTAATATTGCGGGGTGACGACGCAGTGTTGATCGATTTTGGGATGTCGCGGCACGACCAACTGCCCGACCTGGTGCAGGAAGAGATGGAAGGCCTAGTTGGTACGGGTGCTTTTATCGCTCCCGAGCAGATCCTGTACAACCGCAGCGATCCACGCAGCGATTTGTTTGCATTGGGGGTCATCCTCTATTTTCTGGTAACCGGCAAGTACCCATTCGGCGAGCCGCAATTACTGAGCAATTGGCGTCGGCGGCTGTGGCGGGATCCCGTCCCGCCGCGCGGCCGCAATGCTGCCATGCCATCATGGCTTCAGGAAATCATACTCCACTGTCTGGAGGTCGATCCCAACGCACGCTACGCCACGGCAGCCCAGCTTGCCTTCGATCTGCAGCACCCCGATCACGTCGTCCTTACCCACCGGGCTGCTCGCAAGCGACACGATGGCGCCCTCAGCGTTGCCCGGCGCTGGCTCCGCACAAAGTGGAATCCGCCACATCAACAGCGCCGGGCAGTGAGCAGCCACCTTGCCAATGCGCCAATCGTGATGGCTGCAATCGATCTCGGACCCGGGCATGAGCTGCTGAGCCAGGCGCTCGCGCTCGCGGTGCGGCGCGTGCTCGTAACCGAGCCAAATGCCCGGCTGGCCTGTGTCAACGTCCTGAAGCTCGCGCGCCTTGCGCCCGATGAGACCGAGGATGCCCAAGGACGGGACCCGCATCTCGGGCGGTTAGTGGAACTCAAGCATTGGGCGCGCTCGATCCCCGTCGCGCCCGAACGCATTACCTATCACGTGCTCGAATCAACCAATCCCGCTGCACAGATCGTCGACTATGCCCGCCACAACCGCGTCGACCACATCGTGATCGGAGCACGCGGAAGTTCAATGTTGCGCCGGTACCTCGGCAGCGTTTCTGCCCACGTTGTCGCCGAGGCACCCTGCACGGTGACTGTCGTCCGCGTGCACGGGAACGAAACAGAGGTCTTGACAAACAGCGGCGACGCGCAAGGCGCCTAAATCCCGAGTCTCATGCCGCTGCTCGGCGCGCAAGGTAACGTCCGGGCCGGTGCGCCGAACGTTTGCAGCCTTGCTTTTTTGATCGGGGGGTGAATGATGCCGGGCCCCGCCACAAGCACAGGTTTTGTCCGGCCCATGTCTGTTTTTTCGCCGGATTCCTTCATTGTCGCCGCTGTTGCGCCCTCGCCCAATTTTGACGAGCGAAAGGACGGACGTCCGCCGGACATGATCCTCTTGCACTACACGGGGATGAAGACCGGTGACGAGGCGTTGCACCGACTTGCCACGCCCGCGAGCAAAGTATCCTGCCACTATGTGGTATTCGAGGATGGCCGGATCGTTCAATGTGTTGCCGAGGAGCGACGCGCCTGGCACGCCGGCGAGTCCTGGTGGGCCGGTGAAACCGACATCAATTCGCGCTCCATTGGCATCGAGATCGTCAATCCAGGACATGAATTCGGCTATACCGATTTTCCACTCCGGCAGATTGCGGCGGTTATCTCGCTCTGTAAGTCGATCATAACCCGACGCGGGCCCATCAGCGCCGACCGCATCCTCGCTCATTCCGATGTTGCGCCCGGCCGCAAGCAGGATCCAGGCGAAAAATTTCCCTGGGGTCTGCTGAGTGAATCTGGCATCGGCCATTGGGTCCGCGCCGCACCGCTCGATCTTGAGGGCTCCGGGCTTAAGCCCGGTGACCGCGGCGAGCCAGTAACGCGGCTGCAGCGCATCTTGCGATCCTATGGCTACGGGATCGTGGAAACCGGCATCTACGACGAGGCCACCCGCGAGGTTGTCACGGCATTCCAGCGTCATTTTCGGCAAGCGCTAGTCGACGGTATCGCCGACCCATCGACGCTTCTGACCTTGCGCGCGCTCATCGAGACACGACCGGCGCCACTGGCCTGATGGGCTTTTTTAAGCTTGTTGCGCAGCAAGTCTTGACGCCCTGCCCTGTAATCCCCATTCCTATCCCGTCAGTCGGCCGGACGGCCGCTCCGCGCCAATGCCGAAAGGTGGCCGGGGAGGAAAGTCCGGGCTCCACGGACAAACGGTGCCGGATAACGTCCGGCGGGGGATCCGATCCCCCAGGGACAGTGCCACAGAGAACAGACCGCCTCGGTGTGTTGCGTTTTAGCCGCGGCAAGGGTGAAACGGTGCGGTAAGAGCGCACCGCGTTTCCGGCAACGGAAGCGGCAAGGCAAACCCCACCGGGAGCAAGACCGAATAGGAATGACGTCGGGGCGCAAGCCTCGGGCCCGTCCAGGCCAGTCATTCGGGTAGGTTGCTTGATGCGCCGGGCAACCGGCGTGCAAGAGGAATGGCTGTCACGTCCGCGGTTCGCCGCGGGCCATACAGAACCCGGCTTACAGGCCGGCTGATACGTTGTAAGGGGGCTCGGCGGCAAAACCGCCGGGCCCCCGCCAATTTTGTGATCTAAGTGTTCTGGTTGCCTATTTCCTATAAGCCGCGACCACCGCTTCACCATCGGCGCCGGATTTTTTCAGTCAATCAGCTGTGGGCTGGTCACCGACTTTCATTTGCGCATGATGGCGTTGGCTGCGGCCAGCACGCAATAGAATTTAGAGTCAGATCTGCCGAGCTTTGGAGTAGCACGTCAGAGCGGATCAACGCCTTTTGCCCTGAGAGTCGCTGCCGCGGCAGGCGCGGTAAGAAAACGGATGAGTGCCTTGGCTGCGTCCGGTTCCTTGGTGGACGCGCTCAACCCGGCGGCGAAGCCGATCTTCGTTTGCAATTCTTCCGGAATTGGACCGACAACGTCTACGCCAGGGACGTCGGAAATTCGCGTCGCGACGACGACCACCATATCCGCCTCGCCTCGCGCAACGACTTCAACGGTATCCTCCGCAGGCATCGGCTTGAGCTTGCCTTGCATCTCGGCCTTGATGCCCATGCGGCCGAGCAGACCTACAAAATAAATGCCGCTGGCGCCTTTGCCGGGGAACGCCACTGCTTTCGATGCAAGAAGCGCATGTTTGAAGGCATCGACCGTTGCGATGTCCGGCTTGGGCGCACCCGCGCGCACGGCAACGCCAAGGCCAGCCTGGCCGATATCGGCGCGGGGGCCGACAACCGCGCCATCCTTGATGAGCGCATCAACGATCGGTGGATTTCCGACCACGACGTCGAAGCGCTCGCCGGCTTCGATCTTTTCCTTGACCTCAACATTAACTCCGAAACGCAGGTCGACTTTGTTGCCGGTCGCCTTTTCGAACTGCGCGCAAAGCTCACGCACTGCCGCCCGCGGACCGTTGCCGCTCAGAACCTTGATCTCAGCCGCCTGCGCAGCTGAAATCGCCATCAGACCAGCAGCCAATGCTAACAACGACTTCACGGCGGCACCACCCAAGCTCGAGCCTAGCAGGCTTGTTTTGTCCCCGACAGGCCGGACATAGTGCACTCGGGGCGAACCATGACAAAAAAGCCAGCCGCGCAAGTTTGGGACTTCTGGATCGACCGCGGCGGCACATTCACTGATGTGGTCGGGCGGCGGCCTGACGGCTCGTTAGCGGCACACAAGCTGCTGTCGGAAAATCCCGAGGCCTATTCCGATGCCGCCGTGCAGGGGGTCCGCGATTTGCTCGGTCTCAAAGCCGGCGCAGCAATACCCGCCGGCTGCGTTGGCGCCGTGAAGATGGGTACCACGGTCGCGACAAATGCCCTGCTCGAGCGCAAAGGCGAACGCATGCTCTTGCTGATCACCAAGGGATTCCGCGATGCCCTCAAGATTGGCTACCAGGCGCGTCCGAAGATATTCGCCAGGCAAATCATCAAGCCCGACATGCTCTACGAGCGCGTGGTTGAAGTTGACGAGCGCGTGCGTGCCGATGGAACAGTCGAAAAGGAACCGGATGCCGCGGCGGTGCGCGCTGATTTGGTGGCGGCAAAGGCTGACGGCATCAAGGCCGTCGCAATTGTGTTCATGCATGCCTACCGCTTTCCGGAGCATGAGAAGCTTATTGCGGAGCTCGCGCGCGAAATGGGTTTTGTGCAAGTCTCGGTAAGCCACGAAGTTTCGCCACTGGTCAAACTGGTCGGCCGTGGCGATACCACTGTCGTAGATGCCTATCTCTCGCCAATCCTGCGCCGCTATGTGGCTCAGGTGGACGAAGACCTGGACGCGGAAAGTTCGGCTGCACGTCTGATGTTCATGATGTCGTCCGGTGGATTGACAGCAGCCAAGCTTTTCCAGGGCAAGGACGCAATCTTGTCAGGGCCGGCCGGCGGCGTCGTCGGCATGGCGGAAACCGGACGGCAGGCGGGTTTCGATCGGCTGATTGGCTTCGACATGGGCGGAACATCCACCGATGTTTCCCATTTCGACGGTGAATATGAGCGCGCATTTGAAACGGAAGTTGCTGGCGTGCGCATGCGCGCGCCGATGATGCTCATTCATACAGTTGCGGCCGGCGGTGGATCAATTCTGCATTTTGACGGCGCGCGTTTCCGCGTCGGGCCGGACTCCGCCGGAGCCAATCCGGGCCCGAAATGCTACCGACGCAATGGACCGCTGGCAGTAACCGACGCCAATGTGATGGTCGGCAAGCTCATTCCTGACTTCTTCCCGGCAATTTTCGGCCCTTCTCAGAATCTGCCCATCGACGCGCACGCGGTGCGTAATGCCTTTACCGATCTGGCGCAGCAAATCGGGGGCCGCAAGGCCGAAGAAGTCGCCGACGGCTTCATCAAGATTGCGGTTGAGAACATGGCGAACGCGATCAAGAAGATTTCGGTGCAGCGCGGCTATGACGTCACCCGCTATGCGCTCAATTGCTTCGGCGGCGCAGGCGGCCAGCACGCATGTCTCGTCGCCGATGCGCTTGGTATGACCCGCGTGCTCATGCATCCATTTTCTTCCCTGCTCTCAGCTTATGGCATGGGTCTCGCCGACATACGTGCCACGCGTGAACAGGCGATCGAGCTGCCGTTTGGCGAGAACGCGATGAAGGCCATCGCGCGCATCGGCGCTTCGCTCGGCACTGAAACGAAGGCCGAAGTTAACGGTCAAGGCGTTCCTGCCGACAAGATCAAGGTGCATGTGCGTGCACATATTCGGTATGCGGGCACCGACACCGCACTTGCGGTGCATGCCGGCAGCGCTACTGCGATGAAGCGCGCGTTTGAAAAGGCGCACAAGGCTCGTTTCGGATTCATTGATCGCAAAAAGCAAATGGTGGTCGAGGCGGTATCGGTTGAGGCTGTTGGTGGTGGCGCGAAATTCAGCGAAAAAACGCTCAGGCGCTCTCGCGCTGCCTTGTCAAAGCCGGCGCGCCATACGCAATTCTTTTCCGGTGGGGTGTGGCACAAAGCCAATATCTACACACGCGACCAGCTTCACCCCGGATCACGCATCAAGGGCGCCGCCATCATCATCGAGCCACATCAGACCATCGTGATTGAGCCTGGCTGGCAGGCTGAATTGACGGCAAAAAATCATCTTCTGCTGACACGCGCCAAAAAGATCGAGCGGACGCACGCCATAGGCACTCATGCCGATCCGGTCATGCTGGAAGTGTTCAACAATCTCTTTATGTCGATCGCCGAGCAAATGGGAGTCTCGCTGCAAAACACCGCTTATTCGGTCAATATCAAGGAACGGCTCGACTTCTCGTGCGCGGTCTTCGCGCACGACGGCACGCTGGTGGCAAATGCACCCCACATGCCGGTGCATCTTGGCTCAATGGACCGCGCGGTCGAAACAATCATCCGCGAAAACGAAGGCCGGATCCGCCCAGGTGATGTTTACGCCATCAACGCACCCTATAATGGCGGCACCCACCTGCCCGACATCACCGTTTGCACGCCGGTGTTCGACGACAGGAAGAAATCGATCCTGTTCTGGGTCGCTTCTCGCGGGCATCACGCAGATGTGGGTGGCATCTCGCCCGGATCGATGTCGCCGAATGCCACCACCATCGAACAGGAGGGCGTCCTGTTCGACAATTTTAAACTGGTTGATCGTGGCCGCTTCCGCGAGAAGGAGCTGATGGCGGCACTGACCGACGCCAGGTATCCCGCGCGCAATCCAGTTCAGAACAACAACGACATCAAGGCACAGATTGCGGCGAACGAGAAAGGCGTGGCCGACTTGCGCAAAATGGTCACGCAGTTCACGTTGCCGGTGGTGAAAGCGTATATGCAGCATGTACAGGACAACGCGGCCGAGAGCGTACGGCGCGTGATCGACCGTCTGCATGATTCCGAATTCAGTTACGAGATGGATCAGGGCACCGTCATTAAGGTGAAGATCACGGTGGACAAGAACAAACGTGAGGCAACCGTTGATTTCACCGGCACCAGTGAGCAGCAGCCGACCAATTTCAACGCGCCGGAGCCGGTAACGCGCGCAGCCGTGCTCTATGTGTTTCGGGTCATGGTCGACGACGACATTCCGATGAATGCCGGATGTCTGCGGCCGATCAATATCGTGATCCCCAAGCGATCAATGCTATCGCCCGAATATCCCGCTGCCGTGGTCGCCGGCAATGTGGAAACCTCTCAGGCAGTGACCAATTGTCTGTTTGGCGCATTGGGTGCGCTCGCCGCAGCGCAAGGCACCATGAACAATCTCAATTTCGGCAATGCACGTTACCAGTACTACGAAACCATCTGCTCCGGCTCACCAGCCGGGCCCGGATTCAATGGTACCGACGCCGTTCACACCCACATGACGAATACGCGTCTCACTGATCCGGAAGTGCTGGAGTTCCGTTATCCCGTGGTGCTTGAGGACTTCCATATCCGTGCCGGATCCGGTGGCCGAGGCCAATGGCACGCCGGTGACGGCATTCGCCGCACCATCCGTTTTCTCGAAAGGATGGAATGCACGGTCCTGTCCGGCCATCGGCGCGTGCGGCCGTTTGGTCTTGCAGGCGGCGAAGCGGGACAAATCGGTGAAAACTGGGTGCGGCGGAGCGGTGGGCATATGGTGCGTTTGCAGGGGTGCGACGCTACCGTTATCGATAAGAACGAGGCCATTATCATCCAGACGCCTACGGCCGGAGGATATGGCCCCGTCGGGCAGCCGCATTGAGCGTTAATTGTAGTGAGTTGTGGCGTCAGCGTTAAACACCATCGCGAGTGCGAGTCTTTACACATGCGCGCAAGCATTATTTCCGTATTGTTTTTCAGTGTTGTCGCCACACCGGTGCAGGCACAGGTTTATCCGGTCGAGGGACGCTGGGGCCAAAGCGCGAGCGCCGATAAAGGTACGATTGACTGCGACGGCAAACGTGTAATCGAGTTCATCGGCAGTCAACGCACCGACAGCAATGGTGGGGTGCCGGCCTATCGCAATCAGTCGGTGACGTCGGTGGGCCGATCGACCTACCGTATCGTCGATGAATTCACCACCGGACAGATCAGCATCGGCCACATTACTTATGTCCTGCGGAAGGTCGATGCCGATCACATCGAAATCAACATGCAGGATGGCGGCTCGTTGAAGCTGCAGCGGTGCAAGTAAAGCTTCGTCTACCTACAGGGGGTCAGTTCCGCGCGATAATTTCGCGCTCACCGCGATGAACTGGCGTCGCCCTGGTGATCTTGCCACGTCCGCGCCGCAGGAGAATTGTAGGCCGCCGCTTTTTAAGTGTGCTCCGGCGCCGGCGGCGGGGACGTGGGCGGCCAATGCATAGCGATCCGATTTGTCCGAGCCGCGCATTTGCGGTGTGTGTGTGTTCCCTGGCGATCAGCAGAGGCATACCAAGCAGCTGGCTCCAGGCGCGCCATTCAGCCAATGCCTCGTCGGCTTGCGATGTCAGATAAAGCGGCAAGGTCAGCGATGGATCGCTGTGCTCGAGAACGACGGCGAGCATGTCCTTGGCCTCAACCTCGCCGCCCGGGACCAGGTGTAGCGAGATGCCGTCAAAGGCAGTAACCGGCATATTGAGTGCCATGCGCATGCCGCGGAGCGACCGGCGTAACACCACGCGTTCGCGATGAAGCTCAATGTCGCGCACCCGCCCGTCGGCGGTGGCATCGCTCGCGGAATACCGCACGGGCAAGCCGAATGGGTCGAGCCGCAGGGCGCGGCCCGACCCGGCGCATCCGCCACTTCGCATTTGACGCCTCAAAACTCTCCCGCGCCCGGATTATGTGCCGGGTCGCACGGCATTCATGGCAGAAACGCATCCGAATCCGCTTAATGTTCTGGGTTAACCGGCCGTAGCGACGACGGCCTTTGCGACGCATGATTGACGGCCCATTGCGAACCATGATTGACGAGGTGTTGCCGCAGCCCTTCGAATTGTCCGGAACTGCGGTTGAATCGCCTGCCAGCCACGCCCATGTGACAAGCACCAGATGCTCGCTCCGACCTCCTCCCTCCTGGACCTGACTGCCCTGACCGACCGCGCCGAGCGGCTGGTCAAAGCGGCGCGCGCTGCCGGAGCCGATGCTGCCGATGCGGTCGCCGTACGCTCAATGTCGCTTGCCACTGAGGTGCGCGACGGAAGGGTCGAGGAATCCGAGCGAGCCGAGGCTGACGATCTTGGTCTGCGCGTGTTGGTCGGCCGCCGTCAGGCAGTCGTTTCGACCAACGATACGGCGGAGAAGGGTAGCGCGGCGCTGGCTGCGCGAGCCGTCGCGATGGCGCGCGCAGCGCCGGAGGATGAGTTTGCTGGCCTCGCCGATTCCGGCTTGCTGGCTCACGATTTTCCCGATCTTGATCTTGTCGATCCAGAATTGCCGTCCGTCCAAGCCCTCGAAGCGCAAGCGCGCGCCGCCGAAGAGGCGGGCCTCGCCGTGAAGGGCGTGAGCAAATCAGGCGGCGCATCTGCCTCGGGCGGCGTTGGCGGCATCGTGCTGGTGACGAGCCATGGTTTTCGCGGAGCTTATCTTGGTTCCAGCCATGGTCTGTCGATGACGGCGATCGCCGGTGAAGGTACTGGCATGGAGCGCGACTACGATTACTCTTCGGCTCTGCACGCCTCCGATCTGGAACACCCGGATAAAATCGGCCGCAGTGCAGGTGAACGAGCGGTCGCGCGGCTCAACCCGCGTAAAGTGTCTACCCGCAAGGTGCCGGTCGTGTTCGATCCGCGCGTTTCCGGCACGCTCGTATCGCACCTTGCCAACGCGGCCAATGGCGCATCGGTCGCACGCAAAACCAGTTTTCTAAGGGACAAGCTGGGCGCCAAGCTTTTCGCAGGCGGAATTCGCATTATGGATGACCCCTTGCGTAAGCGCGGGCTGCGTTCGCGGCCGTTCGACGGCGAAGGCGTCGCCTGCAAGCGGCTCGCCATCATTGACGACGGCGTGCTTTCATCCTGGCTGCTCGACAGTGCGACCGCACGTGAACTGGGCTTCGTCACCACCGGACACGCCCAGCGCAGCGCATCGTCGGTGCCCTCGCCGGGTCCGAGTAATCTTCATCTCGAGCCCGGCCGCCTAAGCCCCGATGCCCTGATCGCCGATATCGCGGATGGATTCTATGTTACCGACCTGATCGGCGTGGGCGTCAACATGGTGACTGGTGATTACAGCCGCGGTGCTTCGGGCTTCTGGATCGAAAACGGCAAGCGTACTTACCCGGTGAGCGAAGTTACCATCGCCGGACATTTGCTTGAGCTGTTCAGTACACTGACCCCGGCAAACGACCTTGAATTCCGCTACGGCACCAACGCGCCGACAGTGCGCGTGGAAAGTTTGACCGTTGCCGGCCAGTGACGCAATCGCATTGCGCGAACCTCTCGAAGCTGTGATGCGCGAGGCCGGTGAGCTCGCGCGCAGAACCGCCCGTGGACCATTTAAACGCTGGACCAAAGGCATCGACCAGTCGCCGGTGAGTGAAGCCGACATCGCGGTCAATGAATTGCTGCACGAGCGGCTCGTCACGCTCGCACCCGGGGCCGGTTGGCTCTCGGAGGAGTCGCATGATCCTCTACCCGACCGCGTCATGCCGCTCGCATGGATAGTGGATCCGATCGACGGGACGCGCGCATATATTTCCGGCCGCGCCGATTGGACCATCTCGGTCGCGCTCGCAGAACACGGCCGCGCTTTGATTGCTGGAATTTATGCGCCGGTGACCGATGAGATGTTCTCCGCCGTACGTAATGCGGGCGCCATACATAACGGTCGTCCCATCAATGTAAGCCCTGGTGCGACGCTTGCCGGCGCCAAGATCGCGGGACCCAAGCGCTATCTTGATCGCCTTTCCGCCATGACGCCAGCAACCTTGGGGCAGCCCAAAGTGCACTCGCTCGCCCTGCGGCTCGCGCGCGTTGCGCTTGGCGAGATCGATGTCGCATTCGCCTCACCTGGCAGCCACGACTGGGACCTTGCGGCGGCCGATCTTTTGGTGCACGAAGCCGGCGGACTGGTCACGGACCTCACCGGCCGGCCGCTGAACTACACCAGGTCGCAGGCGTCGCACGGCGCGTTGATCGCTGCTGGATATGCCCGGCATGGGGCCCTAATAGAGCTTGTGCGGGACCACCAAGTCGAATTCGCGTAGATTTCGCAGAATAATCCACACCGGCGCCGGTTCTCACCAGGGATTAAAACGATGTCCGCACAACCGTCGGGAACAAGCAAACAATTGTTGCATCTTGTCCTCGGCGGCGAGCTGACCAAGCTTGGCAGCCAGGAGTTCAGGGACCTCAACAAAGTCGACATCGTCGGCGTATTCCCGAACTATGCCGCGGCCTATGTCGCCTGGAAGGCGAAGGCACAACAGACGGTGGACAATGCGCATATGCGCTATTTCATCGTCCACCTGCACCGTCTGCTTGATCCCGAAGCCGCAGGAGGCCGATAGACTGTATGCGGATGCCGTTGTTCCGTTCGCTTGTTACATCGCCCGCCTTCCAGGAAATCGTCGGAACGGCGGGAGCGTGGTATTTGCGAGTAGTCTGGAAAACCAGTCGCGTGATCCTGGAGCCACCCGACATTTACGATACTGTACAGACGCCCGCGATCATCGCCCTCTGGCACGGCCAGCACTTTATGGCGCCGTTTATCAGGCGGGGCCCGCACCATCCTGCGAAGGTGCTGATTTCGCGTCACCGGGACGGTGAGATCAACGCACGCGCTGCGCGGCGTCTGGGTGTTGGCGCCATTCGCGGCTCAGGCGCCCACAATGGCGAGTTCCACCGCAAAGGCGGCGCCGCCGCCTTCAGGGAAATGCTCGACGCGCTCAAGAAAGGCTACAACGTTGCGGTGACCGCCGACGTTCCAAAGGTCGCGCGCGTTGTCGGTCTTGGCGTCGTAAAATTGGCGCAGCATTCCGGCCGCCCGATTTATCCGGTAGCGATCACGACCAGTCATCGTATCGAGCTCAACAATTGGGACCGCAGCTCAGTCAATCTACCCTTTAGCCGGATTTCAATGGTGGCGGGCACGCCGATGTTTGTTGCAGCCGATGCCGATGATGTAGCCTTGGAAGCCGTGCGCAGTCGGCTTGAAAGCGAACTCAACCGCGTGACGGCGCGCGCTGTTGAGCTCGCCGACAAAACCGGGGGCGACCAACCGTGAGCAAGGGGATGCCAGTAACGCTACGCGCGTACCGGTTACTGTCAGCGATGGCGGCGCCGCTGGCCTTATTGATACTGGCGCGCCGGGTCAGACGTGGCAAGGAACACCGCCAGCGCCTGTCCGAGCGCCGGGGCGAAAGCCGCGTCGCACGGCCGGAAGGTCCACTGGTCTGGCTGCATGGGGCGAGTGTAGGCGAGCTTGCCAGCATGTTGCCATTGATTGAGCGAATCCGTGCGCGCGCTCTCCCGGTGCTGGTGACCTCGGGCACCGTCACCTCAAGCGGGTTGGCGGAGCAACGCCTGCCTCGTGGCGTCGTTCACCAGTTTGTGCCAATCGATGTACCGCGTTTCGTGCGACGCTTCTTCGATCACTGGCGGCCTGATCTCGCCTTGTTCGTGGAATCCGACCTCTGGCCGAACATGATGATCGAAGCTTCGGTGCGCCGGGTGCCGATGGTGCTTGTCAACGGACGCCTGTCGGAAAATTCATTTCGGAGATGGCGCCGTGTACCGAAGTCGATTGCCGACCTGCTCCGGCGACTAGACCTTTGCCTTGCGGGCACTTCAACTGATGCTGCGCGCCTTGGTGAGCTCGGTGCACGAGAGGTCGTTACCACCGGCAATCTCAAGCTTGATGTGCCGGCACCACCCGCGGATCAAGCCAAACTAGAGGCGCTGCGGGGTGCGATCGGAGGCCGTCCAGTCATCGCCGCCGCCTCCACCCATCCCGGGGAAGAAAGCGCAGTAATCGAGGCCCATTGTCGGCTGCGCGCCAATTTTCCCGGCCTGATCACGTTGATAACCCCGCGCCATCCCGAGCGCGGCCGTGGCGTCGTTGAAATCGCGGCGGCTGCCGGCTTGAGCGCAGCGCTGCGCTCTCGCGGAGAACTGCCGAAACGGTCAACCGACGTCTATGTGGCAGACACGGTCGGTGAACTTGGGCTGGTCTATCGCCTCTCGCCGGTAGTGTTCATCGGGGGTTCGCTAGTCAGGCACGGCGGTCAGAACCCGATCGAAGCTGCTAAACTGCGCACCGCCATCTTGCACGGCCCGAATGTGTGGAATTTCGCAGATATTTATGCGGCACTCGATGCCGCGCGCGGCGCTGAACCAATCAACGATGCCAATCAGCTCACCGCTCATTTTGCCGCATGTCTCGCCAACCTCGATGCTTGCGCGCGCATCGCTGATGCGGGACATGCAACCGTCGAAAATCTAAGCGGCGCTCTCGACCGCACACTGTCTTCACTCGACCCTTATCTGATGCAACTCCAATTGAGGAACCAGCGCCGTCATGCGTGAGCCGGCCTTTTGGTGGCGTAATCCTGGCCTCGCAGCAGCACTTCTGAATCCGCTTGGGCTAGCCTACGGCGCACTGGCGGCGCGTCGGATGACGAAAAAGGGCACACAGGCGGGAGTGCCGGTGCTGTGCGTAGGCAATTTCACGGTCGGCGGCGCGGGCAAGACGCCGACTGCTATGATGCTGGCGCGGATGCTCGCAGACGCCGGCGAGCGCCCGTTTTGCCTTAGCCGCGGTTATGGCGGTAACACAGTGGGCCCCAAGCTGGTGGACGTTCATGATTTGGCGGCCGAGGTCGGTGACGAAGCACTCCTGCTGGCTCGCGTAGCGCCGACAATTGTCACGCGGGACCGTGTTGCTGGCGCAAAACTTGCTCGCGCCCAGGGCGCCAGTGTCATCGTTTTGGACGATGGCTTACAGAATCCGTCGTTGGCAAAGGACTTTAGATTGGCGGTGGTTGATGCGCGGCGCGGCATCGGCAACGGCTGCACATTTCCCGCCGGACCATTGCGTGCACCGCTGGCTACACAACTCGCATGCGTTGACACGCTACTGGTCGTTGGCGAGGGCGCCGCTGCCGATAATATCGCTATGCAAGCACGCGGGCGTGGTCTTCGGATATTTCGCGGCCGGTTGGTACCCGATCCAGCCGCGGCTGCGACGCTGAAGGGGCGCAATGTGCTGGCCTTCGCTGGTATCGGCGACCCAGAAAAATTCTTTGCCACCGCCGCGGCAGCCGGCATCGCCATCAAAGTACGGCGGTCATTTCCAGATCACTATCGGTATACAGCCGAAGATGCGGGGGAACTCGTCATGCAAGGCGAGCGAGAAGGTCTTACCCTCCTCACCACCGAAAAAGACCGCGCACGGATGACTGGCGAGGAGGTGCTTACGGCGTTGGCTACGCGCGCGCACACATTGCCGGTAACAATGGTTCTTGAACAATCCGATGAATTGCGGGCGCTTGTAATATCGAAACTCCAGCGCTAGCTGGCTGCTATTTCGATGCGTGCGGTTTTCGGTGCCGCTGCAAGACCGCCTCAGGCGTTGCATAAGCTTCCTGCAATTCGACACTCCAGTACTTAAGCTCCTCAAGCGGAATCGGCACTCCGCTCACCGCGCAGCGTACAAACGCGCCTGGCCGCACCACGCGGAAATCGCCATCGAGGTATTTCACCTCGGCCTCGCCATTTGTCGGCGATGATCGATCATAGCGATTGAGCACCAGCGGCCTCCATTCGATGTCCACCAAACATAGTCGTTCGGGCGCGGCAGCGAAACCCTCGAATAAGGCCTACGAGCCGAACAGATTGCCCTGCCCGCCGGAACCGCTCCTGGTCCCGCGCCCGCGCGGCTTGGCCCTTCCGGGTTGCGAAGCAGAGCCACTGTCGGCCGTCGCGGCGACGCGCCCATCGGCAAACTCGATGTCGAGCAGCATGCCGCCGCCGACCGCGGCTGCCGACCTTAGTGGGTGTCCTTCGTCGTCGCGAACGAGAGCAAACCCACGCGCAAGCACGCCTCGGTAGGAATAGGCCGTCAGCAGCTGACCGGCGCTGCGCAGACGCTGCGCACGATGGTCCCGAAAGATCCGGAACGCTCGCCGCGCACGATCGCCGAATGCCGCCGTCAGTTCCCGGCATCGGTCAATGCGGTGCGACAGTAACCGCGGTGAGAGCCGCGCCGTCACGCGCGTTAAATGCGTGTGGTGGATCTGCGCGTTGGCGCGCAACGCACGTGGCAAACGCCCGATACACGCGTCCAACCGCTGACGCGGAACTGCCAAAAGCTCGTCGAGCGCCGGCAACGCACGCGCGAGCAAATAGAGTTCCTTGCGATTGCGCTCGAGATTGCGTCGCCAGCACGCAAGCTTGCGGGCTCCGAGGCCTGCAAGAGTCGTCATGAGTTCGACACGCACCGGCACCGCCATCTCGGCGGCGGCCGTCGGTGTTGGAGCGCGACGATCCGCGGCAAAATCGATCAGTGTCATATCCGTTTCGTGACCAACGGCCGAAATGAGCGGGATCATGCTAGCGGCAGCAGCGCGCACAACGATTTCCTCATTGAAAGACCAGAGGTCTTCCAGCGAACCACCGCCACGCGCGACAATGATGAGCTCGGGGCGCGGCAAGGGGCCATGCTCCGGCAACGCATTGAAGCCCCGGATTGCAGCCGCGACTTCCGCGGCAGACGTGTCGCCTTGCACGCGCACCGGCCAAACCAAGACCCGGCGAGGGAACCGGTCTTCCAGACGATGGAGGATGTCCCGGATCACGGCGCCGGTCGGCGAGGTCACGACACCGATCACGCTCGGCAAAAATGGCAGCAGTTGCTTGCGCGCCTCGTCAAATAGGCCTTCGGCGGCAAGCTTCTTCCTGCGCTCCTCCAGGAGCTTCATGAGCGCGCCGATACCGGCGGGCTCCAGGCCATCGACGACGATTTGATAAGTCGACCGTCCGGGATATGTCGTCAACCTGCCGGTGACAATCACCTCAAGCCCTTCCTCCGGCTTGACGCGCATCCGGCCATAGGTGCCTTTCCAGACTACTGCTTCAAGGCGCGCATTTTCGTCCTTGAGGGCAAAATAGACGTGGCCCGACGAATGCGGACCCTTGAAACCGGACACCTCACCGCGCACGCGCACATAACCATAGGCATCCTCAACCGTGCGCTTGAGCGCCGCCGACAGCTCGGAGACAGTCCATTCCATAACGTTGTTGAGAGCGGGCTCAACCATAACGATCGAATCTCTTGCGAGGGTAACGTGCCATGCTACACCAAACAGCGATCATCCCCTAAAGACCGCAAGCGCGCTCCATGAATATCCTCATTCTCGGCTCCGGCGGACGCGAGCACGCGCTGGCCTGGAAGGTCGCGGCGAGCCCGCTTACCGACAAGCTCTATTGCGCCCCCGGCAATGCCGGTATCGCACGCGAAGCCGAATGCGTGGCACTGGACCTTGCCGACCACAAAGCGGTGATCGCATTCGCCCGTGAAAAAAAGATCGACCTTGTGGTAGTCGGGCCCGAGGTGCCGCTGTGCGCCGGCATCGTCGATGATCTTGAGGCCGCTGGCATCAAGGCCTTCGGGCCGACCAAATGGGCGGCGCGGCTGGAAGGCTCCAAGGGTTTTACCAAGGACTTGTGCAAGGCCAACAACATCCCGACCGCAGCATACGAGCGCTTCAAGGGCGCGGCTGCGGCGAAGGACTATGTCCGCAATAGAGGCGCGCCGATCGTGGTGAAGGCCGACGGGCTTGCCGCCGGCAAGGGCGTTGTAGTGGCTGACTCGGTCCAAGAAGCCGAAGCCGCTATCGACATGATGTTCGGCGGCGGCCTTGGCGCGCCAGCCTGGGAAATTGTGATCGAGGATTGCCTCGTCGGTGAAGAGGCCTCGTTCTTTGCGCTTTGCGACGGCGAAACCGCGATCGCGCTTGCGTCGGCGCAAGATCACAAGCGCGTCGGCGATGGCGACAGGGGGCCGAACACCGGGGGGATGGGCGCATACTCGCCCGCACCGGTCATGACCGCTGACATGGAGCAGCGGGTCATGGAGAAAATCATCCGTCCCACCATGCGCGCGCTTAATCGCGCGGGCGCGCCCTATAAAGGCGCGCTGTTTGCGGGTCTGATGATAACCAAAGAGGGGCCCAAGCTCATCGAATACAACGTGCGTTTTGGCGATCCCGAATGCCAGGTGCTGATGTTGCGCCTGATGTCGGATCTGGTGCCGGCACTGCTGGCGGCACGTGACGGACAATTGAAAAATTTCGATTTGCGCTGGTACCCGGACGCCGCGATCACTGTGGTGATGGCGGCAAAGGGCTATCCGGGAAACTACCACAAGGGCTCTGTTATTGAGGGCCTCGATGCCGCGGCGCAAGTTGAGGGCGTGGAGATTTTCCACGCCGGCACCAAGGCCGATGGCGCCCGGATTCTCGCCAACGGTGGACGCGTGCTTAATATTTGCGCCAAGGGGACGACCGTGCGCGAGGCCCAGAGCCGGGCCTATGCGGCGGTCGATCGTATCCGCTGGCCGGACGGCTTTTGCCGCCGCGATATCGGCTGGCGCGCGATCGAGCGGGAGAAGTAAGCTATCAGTTTCTGTCATGGCCGGGCTTGTCCCGGCCATCCACGTCTTGCTTTGATAAAGCGAGATAAGACGTGGATGCCCGGCACAGGGCCGGGCATGACGTGGAGCGTACATGCCTGACCTCGCCGATCTCTTCCCTGGTTTCGCGTCGCATTGGATTGACACATCAGTCGGCAAGATCTTTGTGCGCGCGGGGGGCAAAGGGCCGCCGTTACTCCTGCTGCACGGTTACACACAAACCAACGTGATGTGGCACCGCATTGCTCCCGCACTGGCGCCGGGTTTCTCGCTCGTAGTTCCGGATCTGCCTGGTTACGGCTGGTCGGCGGTGCCGCAAGCCGATCAGACCCACGCGCCTTACGACAAACGCTCCATGGCGAAAGTGATGATCGAGGTCATGGAAAAGCTCGGTCATGTGCGCTTTCGCCTTGCGGGTCACGACCGTGGCGGCCGTGTCGCTTATCGGCTCGCGCTCGATCATCCGGGACGTGTCGACCGCATGGCAACGCTCGACATCGTGCCGACCTACGACATGTGGCACAGCATGGACCGCAACATGGCCATGAAGGTTTGGCACTGGCCGTTTCTGGCACAGCCGGCGCCACTGCCGGAAATGCTCATTTCCAAGACGCCGGTCGAATATTTGGAATGGAAGATGGCAAGCTGGACCAAGGCCAAGAATCTATCCGCCTTCGATCCGCGTGCGCTTGATCACTACCGAGCGGCTTTTTCCGACCCTATGCGCATCCACGCCCATTGCGAGGACTACCGTGCCGGCCGCTACGCCGATCTTGCCAACGACGAAGCCGACCGCGCCGCCGGCAAGACGATCGACTGCCCGTTGCTCGCGCTGTGGGGCGGTGTCGGCATTGCCAAGGAAACCGGCGGCCCGCTCCAGATCTGGAAGCAGTGGTCGCCGAAGGCCACGGGCAAGCCGATTGACTCCGGTCATTTCCTCACCGAGGAAAATCCGGATAGCACCGCCGCCGCGCTTCTGGAATTCTTTGCCGCCTGACGGCTGGAGACCAATTTATGCATCCCACATTGCGGCTCTACGAAGATGTGCTCTCGAGTGCGGAAAACGTCGTATTCAAGCTGCCCTCGCTGCCGCGATTCATCTTCGTCGTACATGGTACGGCCGCGATTGGCGGCAAAACGCTCACCGAAGGCGGGGCCTGGCAGAACGAGATAGCAGTCACCGTGAAGCCTGGTCCGGCCGGGGTCACCTGCTGGCGCTGGGAGCTTGCACGCGGTGATCAGGCCAGCACCACGGCCAATGCGCCCGGCATGACGACGCATGAGAAGTTGACCGCCTTTCTCGAAACGCTGCCCAAGGGCGAATTGCTGATGCGCGGCGACAGTGTCGCTTTTCCTCCAGGCGGCTGCGCCTATCTGCATCGACACCAGGGACCGGGCATCCGCTGCCTGATCGAAGGCGGCATTCGCATCGACACGCATGGCCGCTCAACCTCGTATGGTCCGGGCGGCGCCTGGTACGAATCGGGCCCCGATGCCGTTTTCGCGCAGGCAGCAGCCGATAGAACCAGCCGCTTTATTCGGGTGATGATCCTGCCGCGCGACCTCGCTGGAAAGAGCTCCATCCAGTACGTCAACGAGGAAGACAAGGCGAAGCCGAAGTCGCAGCAATACAGAATCTACGCCGACGCTCCGATTTTGTTTGAAGCGAAGAAGTGAGTCAGTGAGGTCGATGACATCGATCGATCGCCAGCAAGCGTTTTCCGGCACCAAGGAGGCGACATCCACGCTGCGCCTCGATGTGCCGCGGCTCGAAAGCTATCTCGCCGCGGAAATTCCCGGCTTCGCTGGGCCGCTCGGTGTGAAGCAATTCAAAGGTGGCCAGTCGAACCCCACCTATTTGCTTGAGACGCCCGCGCGGCACTATGTGCTGCGTCGCAAGCCGCCGGGCAGGCTGCTGCCCTCGGCGCACGCGGTCGACCGCGAATATCGCGTTATCCTCGCGCTGCACGCGCAAGGCTTCCCGGTTGCCGAGCCGCTGGTCTATTGCGCCGACGAAAGCGTCGCCGGCACGGCCTTTTACGTGATGGCCTTTGTCGACGGTCGCGTTTTCTGGGAGCCGCAGATGCCGGGATCCAACCGTGTCGAACGGTCGGCGGTCTACGATTCGATGAACGCGACAATCGCCCATCTGCACGGCCTCGACCCTGCCAAGATTGGCCTCGTGGATTTCGGCAAAGGCGAAGACTATGTGGCGCGCCAGGTCGAGCGCTGGTCGAAGCAATATCGCGCCTCGGAGACCGAGGAGATCGACGCCATGGAGCGGCTGATCGAATGGCTGCCGAAGAATATCCCGAGGAGTGGGCCCGTGCGGCTGGTGCACGGCGACTACCGGCTCGACAATCTGATCGTTGCGCGCGACCAGCCGAAAGTCGTCGCGGTGCTCGATTGGGAACTTTCCACGCTCGGCGATCCGCTGGCCGATTTTAGCTATCACCTCATGGCATGGCACATGCCGCATTCCGAAAGCGCAGCGGGCACCGCTTCGCTGGTTGGACACGATCTGGCTCGGCTCGGCATTCCATCGATGAGTGCGTACGTCGATAGTTATGTCGCGCGCACGGGCCTCGATCCGCGCCCTCACCTACCTGTTTACCTCGCCTATAATTTCTTCCGCATCGCTGCCATTCTGCAGGGCATCATCGGCCGCGTGCGCGATGGCACCGCAACTTCTGAATTTGCACCTGCCAGGGCCGAGATGATCCAGCCGCTTGCCAACAAGGCCTGGGAATTTGCGCGGCAAGCCTGACGCTCGGGTACAGTCAACAAACCCTTTCCCGACGTGCCGGCATTTGGCGCATTAGCAACGCACAAAATTGACACCCGGCCAGTAGGGTCCGGCCCCATCCAGGAATTCGTCCATGTGCGCGGTCGCGATTGGGATTCAGACGATCATGCCGAAGACCGGGACATCACCGCAGGAGCGGCCGCCGCAACCGGCCAACGCGCGCGACGCTGACAACGCACAGCCGCCCCGGCAGGCTCCACCTCCGCCCGGCATGGGCAAACTGGTGGACAAGACAGCCTAGCCCTCACGATTCATCGTTACATTAAATGTCAGCGGCGCGCCTTGAAGAAATCTTTGAGCAGCGCGGCGCATTCGCTTTCATTGATGCCACCATAGACCTCGGGCCGGTGATGGCATGTCGGCGCGGCAAAGAATCGCACACCGTGTTCAACTGCACCGCCCTTCGGATCGGATGCGCCGAAATAAAGCCTCCGGATGCGGGCGAATGACATCGCCGCCGCGCACATGGCGCACGGCTCCAGCGTGACATAAAGATCGCAATCGGTGAGCCGATCACTGCCGAGAACGGCCGCAGCCGCGCGAATAGCAATAAGCTCGGCATGTGCGGTCGGGTCGCGGTTGCCGATGGTGCGGTTACCGGCCCGCGCGATCACGTCGCCGCCGCGCACAATGGCACAGCCGACCGGCACCTCGCCGCGCGCTCCGGCGGCGCGGGCTTCCCCGAGGGAGATCTGCATGAATGGGGATGGCACCATTGTTTCTCCGTCATGCCCGGCTTTATGCCTGGCATGCACGTCTTTATACACATTCTACGAGGAAGACGTGGATGGCCGGGGCGGGCCCGGTCAAAGAGAGCTCGGATGTCCGGCAACAATCCTTCCACAACTCCGGGCGAGCGGATCGCCAAGGTGATCGCGCGCGCAGGGCTTGCCTCCCGGCGCGAGGCCGAGGCCTGGATCGCGGCGGGACGAGTTTCAGTCAATGGCGCGTTGATTTCCTCGCCTGCACTCAACGTCATGGCAACAGACCGCATTGCCGTTGATGGCACACCGCTGCGTCCGCGCGAACGGACACGTCTTTTTCTCTACCACAAGCCTCGCGGCCTGGTGACAACGCATTCTGATCCGCAGGGGCGCGAAACGATCTTTCGTGCCCTGCCCAAGGGCCTGCCGCGGCTTGTCAGTGTCGGACGGCTCGACATCAACACCGAAGGTCTGCTGTTGCTCACCAATGATGGCGGACTTGCACGCATTCTGGAATTGCCAGCGACCGGCTGGCTCCGCCGCTATCGCGTGCGCGCGCTTGGGCGTGTTCGCCAGGATGCGCTCGATAAGCTACGCGAAGGTGTAACCATCGAGGGCATCCACTACGGACCGATCGAAGCAACCCTCGATCGCGAACAAGGCGCCAATATCTGGCTTACCTTTGGTATCCGCGAGGGCAAGAACCGCGAGGTGCGTAAGGTTCTTGAATCGCTCGGGCTCAGGGTCAACCGACTGATCCGCGTAGCGTTTGGGCCATTCGGGCTCGGTGAGCTCGATGATGGCGAAGTGAAAGAGGTCGAAACGGCGGAGTTGCGCACTAAACTCGGCGAGCGGATTGTCGCCGAAGCACGTGCCGATTTTGATGCTCCGCCGATGGAAATGCACGACGTTGGACTGGCAAAAAGGCTCCCCTCACCTTCCGAGCCGTTTCGCGAGCCGGGTGAGAGGCCGAAGCAAGCTGTTTGGAAAAAACACACAAAACCCCGTCGCCGCGACCGGCCAGGCGGTCCGCGACCTTCGCGGCCAAGGGCAAAATAATGCGCGTCGTCGGCGGCAAATTGCGTTCGCGCCCGCTCGCTGGTCCGAAAACGAACGCAGTGCGCCCCACCGCTGATCGGCTGCGCGAGGCCTTGTTCAACATCCTCGCCCATTCCTACGGCGATCCTGTCACCGGCGCACGTGTGCTCGATCTGTATGCGGGCACGGGTGCGCTGGGGATTGAAGCGATTTCGCATGGAGCGGCCTATGCCCTGTTTGTGGACCAGGGCGTAGAGGCGCGCGCGCTGTTACGTGACAACATCGCGGCGCTCGGTCTCGGAGGCGTGACTCGCATTTTCCGGCGCGACGCAACCCGTCTCGGACGGGCGCATCCATTGGAGCCTTTTTCGCTCGTGTTCCTTGATCCACCCTACGGCAAGGGCCTTGCCGAAAAAGCGCTCGTGTCCGCGCAGGCGGGTGGCTGGCTCCGTCCGGGAGCACTGATCGTGGTGGAGGAGGCAGCGGGCGTCGGCTTCAAGGCGCCGGACGGTATTAAGGAACTGGAGCGCCGCAAATACGACGACACGGAGTTCGTCTTTTTGCGAGCGGCTTGAGCCCGCCCAGGAAAATCAACGCCGCCCGAAAAGCCGCTCGATATCGCTAAGTTTCAATTCCACGTAAGTCGGCCGGCCATGATTGCACTGGCCGGAATTGGGCACCGCTTCCATTTCGCGCAAAAGCGCATTCATTTCATCGGGCTTGAGCCTGCGTCCGGCTCGCACCGAGCCGTGGCAAGCCATCGTCGACGAAACATGCATAAGCCGGCGTTCCAGCGGCAGGGAATCCTCCCATTCAGCCATATGTGCCGCGAGATCGGTAACGAGGCCTCGAGCATCTATATCACCCAGCATTGATGGCATTTCGCGCACCGCCACCGCGCCGGGACCGAACGGCTCGACGATGAGACCGAAACGCGCGAGTTCATCAGCACGTTCGCAAAGTCTTGCGACGTCGGCCTCATCAAGCTCGACAATTTCCGGGATCAGTAGGATCTGCCGCGCGATGCCGGATTTCGCAATTGCCGCCTTCATTCGCTCGTAGACGATGCGTTCGTGCGCGGCATGCTGATCGACAATGACCAGCCCGTCACGCGTCTGTGCCACAATATAGGTTTCGTGAAGCTGTGCGCGCGCCGCGCCGAGTGGTCGATCGATTTGATCTGTGGCGGGCTCGAAGTTGACGACCGCGGCGTCTGTAGCGGGCTCGCCAACATCGAATGCGACCTGTGCCGGCTCCGCCAATCCGAGTGCGGCACCGCCGCGGGTTGGCAAGGGGCCCGCCGGCCGCGCCAGCGACCGCCGCCAATCATGCGTTCCGCGCCGTGGCGCGGTGGCCGGGCGAAAAGTCGCAATGGTCGCACTTCCGCCGGTGGTCGCCGCGCGCTGCCCTTCGCGGGTCAGCGCATCCTTGAGAGCGCGAACGATAAGGCCACGCACCAGACCGCTGTCACGGAACCGCACTTCCATTTTGGCCGGATGCACATTGACGTCGACCTCGCGCGCATCGAGGTTGACGGATAGCGCGACCAGCGGATGCCTGTCGCGCGGCAAATAGTCAGCATAGGCCGCGCGCACTGCGCCATACAAAAGCTTGTCGCGCACCGGGCGGCCATTGACGAACAAATATTGTCCGAGCGAGTTGGCACGGGAGAGTGTCGGAAGCCCGGCAAAGCCCGTGACGCGTACACCTTCGTGCCCAGCATCCAGCACCACGGCATTCTCGCGGAAATCGGCCCCGAGCACGTCGCCCAATCTTGTAATCTGGCCGCCTTGAGCCACGGACACCCATGTAACCGAGGCGCGATCTTCGCCTGCAAGCGTAAACGCTACATCCGGACGGGTCATAGCCAGGCGCCGAACGACCTCACGCACCGCCTCTGCCTCGCTACGATCACTTTTCAGAAATTTCAGCCGCGCCGGTGTGGCATAGAACAGATCGCGCACTTCCACGGTGGTGCCCTTCGATAGAGCAGCGGGCTTCACCGCGGACTTTTCACCGGCATCGACGGCAATGCTCCAGGCGTGCGACTCGCTGGCGTGGCGCGTAGTGATAGCCAGCCGGGCCGCCGCACCGATCGAGGGCAGCGCTTCACCCCGGAATCCCAGCGTGCGGATTGACAGCAGATCGTCGCCTTCGAGCTTTGATGTCGCATGTCGCTCAACGGAAAGCTCGAGATCGGCACGGGTCATGCCCTCGCCGTCGTCAGTGACGCGGATCAGCCGGCGGCCGCCACCATCGGTGAGTACGTCAATGCGTCGCGCGCCCGCATCGAGCGCGTTCTCGACCAGTTCTTTCACGACGCTCGCCGGCCGCTCGACCACCTCGCCGGCGGCGATACGGTTGATGATAGCCCCAGATAGTTGCCGGACGGGCATGGCAGACGCCTGATTCGGGTGCCCGACTTTATCGGCCCGCCGTCCACCTCGCGAGGCGGCAACGCAAGATGCCCCCCGTTATTCCCGGCCTTAATCCCAGCCCGGTTTGGTACGCCGCAGCTTTTTGATGGTGGACCGGTGCTTTTTGGCTTCCAGCCGCTCGCGGCGTTGCGCTTTCGGTACCTTCGTTTGACGGCGGGGCGTCGGTTTCACAGCCGCCTGCCGGATCATTGCAACCAGCCGGTGGCGCGCGTCCTCGCGGTTGCGTTCCTGGGTACGGTGCTGCTGCGCGATAATGACGACGACACCGTCCTTGGTCAGCCGCTTGCCCGCAAGCCGCATCAACCGCAGGGCCACGTCATTTGGCAAGGACGGCGATTGGCGCACATCAAAACGAAGCTGAACGGCTGACGATACCTTATTGACGTTCTGACCGCCCGGCCCGGACGCGCGCACAAAACTTTCCGAGAGCTCGGATTCGTCGATCGAAATTGTGTCGGTGATGCGGATCATAATCCGACAGGCGCTGCATCAGGACATCAAATATTTCTTTGCCAGCATCTTACCTTGCTCCACGGCTGGCTGGTCGAAGGCGTCGACTCCAAGCAAGTGCGCGGCGATGATCGTCTCCAACATAAAATGCATCATCAATTCGCCGAGACTTTCTTCGTTGAGCTTCTTGAGATGAAACGTTCGCACCGGACAGCCGCTTTTTGCGAGCGTCTCGGCAGTCGCGCGGCCTTCGGCCGCCACCAGATCGCCAATGGCTTTGCCCGCGAACCCCGGTTCGCCCGCAAGCTTCGCCAGCTCGCCGTCAATACGCGGGCCAAGCCCCGCGCCATCAATCGTAATCACTGTGAACAATTTGTCGCGAGGGCCATCGATAAACAACTGAAGCTGGCTGTGCTGATCAACCGGTCCGAGCGCCGCCAGCGGCGTGGTGCCCTTGCCTTTCTTGCCGAGACTTTCCGCCCAGAGCTGCACGTACCAGTGCGAGAAGCGCTGGAGTCGGTCGCAATAGGCCATCAGCACGCTGATCGATTTGTTCTTGCTTTCCGCGAGTGTGACCGACAGCGCAGCGCCGACGGCAGCCGGCACCTGATCTGCCGGCTTTTTGGCAAGCACTGGCGCAAGGGCAAGGCCAGCGCCCTCACGCACGGCCGCAATGTCGAGGCCCAACATTGCCGCCGGGAGGAGTCCAACATTGGTGAGCGCGGAATAGCGACCGCCGACATCCGGATTGTGGTCGAGCACCGGCACGCGATACTTGCCGAAAAGATCGCGCAGGCCATTCGCTTTCCCGGGCCTGGACGGCTCGCTGATTCCCAGGAAGATATCGGGAATGCGCGTCTGCAAGCCCTGGTCTTTCACCACGGATAATGCGGCGATGGCCTGCATGAGCGTTTCGGCGGTCCCCCCGGACTTTGAAATTGCAACGAAGCGCGTGGTCGCATGCGGCAGCTTGGCAAGCATTGCTCCATAACTGTCCGCATCAAGGTTATCGATGAAATGCAGGCGCGGCGCAGCGCGCAATGCGCCGACGCCCGGCACTCCGAAGCCGGCGAGCTGCGCCAGGGTCTGTCCTCCGAGACTGGAGCCGCCGGTACCAAGGATTACGATGTCAGCCGCCCTGTCCGCGAGCTGGCGTGCGGTGGCCTGCATCGCCTCAAGATCGTTGTGGGTTTCCGGCAGGCGGAGCAGCGCCAAGGAGCGGTCGGCATGTCGGGCGCGTAACCAGTCGAGCACGCCCTCAGCGCGGCCCAAGGCCATTTTCAGCGCCGTCGCGCCGACGCCGTTTACCCCGATACGCTCTTCGCGCGCGCTATCGATCGATTGGACGAGGCCCATGCCGGTATTTGCCTAGAGTCGGGCGGACGGCGCAACGGCGGAAAACAACGCGACGGCTATTCAGCGGTTCCGGTCGAGGTCAGTCCCTTCGGCCGGCCGGCAACCGTCACTAGCATGCCGCCGCCATAGAGACGCCGAGCCACCCGCTTGGCATCTTCGATAGTCACCGCGTCGATCAAAGCTCCGCGTCGCTGAATATAGTCGATGCCGAGATTGTCGATCTGGATTTGCGTGAGCTGTGCCGCGATCTTGGCGGAAGTATCAAGCCCGAGCGCGTAGGAACCCTTGAGGAACGACTTTGCGGCTGCGAGCTCGTCGGGCGTCGGACCCTCATCTCCCATGCGCTTGACCTCTTGCTCGATCACGGCGAGCGCATCGGCCGTGCGGTCGGCGCGGGTGGCTGTGCCCCCGAGCATGACGGCGGCGCGCTTGAACCAGACCAGACTGTCGGACACGCCATAGGCCAGTCCGCGTTTTTCGCGCACCTCTTTGTAGAGGCGCGAGGAGAAGCTGCCGCCACCAAGAATATGGTTGACGATATATGCAGCCATGAAATCGGGGTCGTTTCGCGCGATGCCCTGTCCGCCAAAGGTGACCACGGCCTGCGGCACGTCAACGTTGATGACAATCCGGCGTCCAAGCCCGGCTGGCACCGCATTTGCCACCGGCTTGAGATCATTCTTCGGCGGCAGGCCCGCGAATGCGCGATCGATCAATGTACCGGCCATTTTGGCATCCACGTCGCCGACGATCGACACCGTCAGCTCGTTACGCGCGAACACGCGCCGCACATAGTCGCGCAGATCGTCGACGGTAATGCGCGGCATGGTCTCCAGTGTGCCCTTGGTTTCGCGACCGTAAGGGTGGCCTGGAAAAGCGGTTTGCCACCAGCGACGACTCGCAAGGTCGTTGGGATTGGTGGTGTCACGCTGAAGCGATGCCAGCTCCTGCCCGCGAACCCGTTCCACCGTGTCGGCATCAAAACGCGGGCGTGTAAGCGCCAGATTCAAAAGATCGAAAGCCTCGTCACGGTGTTCGTTGAGCGAGCGGAGGGAGCCGTGCAGATAGTCGCGTCCGACCTGGAAAGTCATTTCGATTGCGCGGTTTTCCAGCCGTTCATGAAATGCCTTGCTATCAAGGTCGCCGGCGCCTTCGTCCAGCATGTCAGCGGCGAGATGAGCGGTACCGGCCTTGTCCGTGTCATCCTGGCTGGCCCCGCCGTGAAAGGAATAGTTGAGTGTCACAAGAGGAACGGTCTTTTCGCGCACCAGCCAGGCTTGAATTCCCGAGGGACTGACGATCTTTTCGATCGTCATTGCCGACGCAGCATGTGCGCCCCCGATCAATGCGGCTGCAACACTGACAATACAGAAGACCAGCCGGCTCATGATCGCTTCTCCGCTTGCGGACTTGTATCCTTGATCAAATAGCCGGTGACGGAGCGGCGCTTGTCGAGCCATTGCCGGGCGGCATCCCGCACCTGTTCAGCGGTAACTGCGCGAATACGATCAGACCAGCGCCGCACGTCATTGACAGTTGCGCCCGTCGTCAGCGCGGTGCCGTACCAGCGCGCCATGCTGGCCTGGTTGTCTTGCACATAGACAGCATCTGCAATCAATCGGGTCTTGGCGCGCTCCAACTCTTCATCGGTTACGCCTTTGTCTATCAGTTGCGCGATCACCGCGTCCGTTTCCGCTTCGAGCTGAGGCAGCGTGATACCCGGACGCGGCGAGCCGTGAACGCCGAACTTGGACAGGTCCAGTTCATTTGAGTCGTACCAGGCCTCGGCCGCCACTGCGACCTTCCTGTCGACAACAAGCGTGCGGTAAAGGCGGCTGTTGGAGCCACTGCCAAGAATATGCGCCAGCACTTCGAGCGCGTCCGATTCGCCGCGCTTGGCCGTAGTAAAAGAGGGCACCAGATACTCGCGCTGCATGGCCGGCATTTCGACGCGAGGATCCGCGAGCGTGAGCGACCGCACCGCTACCGGTGGAGGCTCCTGTGCCCGCACCCGTGGGCCGAACGTGCCATGGCGGGCAACCTTGCCGTAGGTTTCTTCTGCCAGCGCGCGGGCACGCGCCGGATCAATGTCACCGGCAATCACAACGATCGCATTGTTGGGCGCATAGAAACGGCGATAGAAGCCAATAGCGTCGTCGCGTGAAAGCTGTTCCATCTCGTGGCGCCAGCCGATCACCGGCTTGCCATAAGGATGATTGAGAAAAAGGGCCGCATCGATCTGTTCGGTGAGGCGGGCTCGCGGATTGTTGCCCACGCGCTGATTCTGCTCCTCAAGAATGACATTGCGCTCGGGAAGCACTACTTCGTCAGTCAATTGCAAGCCGGTCATGCGGTCCGCTTCGAATTCCATCACCGTCTTGAGCTGCTCGCTCGGCACCCGCTGGTAATAGCCGGTGTAGTCCTGCGCGGTGAAGGCATTCTCCTGCCCGCCGATGCGGGCAACCACCTGCGAGAACCTCCCCGCCGGATTTTTTGCGGTGCCCTTGAACATGAGGTGCTCAAGGAAATGCGCCAGCCCCGATTTGCCTGGCGTCTCATCAGCCGCACCGACCTTGTACCAGATCATATGCGTAACCACCGGCGCACGGCGATCGGGAATGACGACCAGCTCTAGTCCGTTGGCCAGCGTGAAGTCGGCGACCTCAGGGCCGGCCTGTTCGGAGGCAAGCGAAGTTGATGCGAGCGCGGCAACAAGCGCAATCAAAGAGACATTTATTTTTGCAAGCACGATCCTGGACCCGGGTTATGTTGCGATTGTGCTGCAGCACTGTGTTTATGTACGCCGTCAGCTCCGCAACAAGGCTGGATCAGCGCATCGCCCACGCTTATCGGGTTAACTCGCCACGGGTGGTGTAATTGTCGGTCGGCTTCGGAGCCACGCCCTTGCCGACACCGTACGGCTGATCCGGCGAAGGAGTTTGATAGCCAACGGGCGGATCCGTCAGGGAGGCGCGCGGTGGTTCGCCTGTAAATTTAGCCGTATCTTCCTTCTTGCTAAACAAACCGAAAAGCCCGGTCGTGGTACCCAATTGTGAAGGCGACAACTGGCTGTCATAACCGGAAGGCGGTGACACATAGCCGTTGTCTCTACTTACACTAGCCTGCTTCTTCTGGTTCGGGCGGGCGCCTGGCGTGAGTTGATCGGGTCGCAGCTGGTTCTGCTCGCGCTCGCGTTCGTCGCTGACGTTGCGATCTCTTTCCGTGGCCTCCTGAGCCTTGAGGCGTGCGACATCGGGATCCTTCGGCCATGACGGATTGTCGGCGGTGATCGCACCGCCTTTCTCGGGCGCCGGCAGATTGCGGCTGGGCGGGATCACGAGTGGCGCGCGCTCCTGGTAGTTGATGGTCGCCTCACCGTCGCGTTTAAACCCGAGGCCCTCCATGATGCTGTTATAGATCTTTTCGTCGATGGAAGGTTCGTCGTCGGCCGCACGAGCTGGAGTTGCCCCCCCGAGTACGGCGCCGAGCGCCAACCCGCAAGCCGCGCACGCAATGGAAATTTTTTTCAGACGTATCATGTTCATCCGGACCAGGACCTCGGGAACCACCAAATTGCCGCGACTCTTGCGGGGGATCAGGGCGCTTTTGCGGCGCGGCCCCCGGTTACCGATTCATACAGCAGGCCGAAAACCCCGGCAACGATAGCTACATCCGCTAGGTTAAAAACATACCAGTCGAACCGCCAGGCCACTGTAGAAATGTGAAAAAACACGAAATCGGCAACCCAGCCATAGGCCAAACGGTCGATGGCGTTCCCTATGGCTCCGCCGACGATCAGACCCAATGAGAGCGCGGTGAGTCGGTCCCTGGCGCGTGCCAGCCAGATCCAGAGCAGCAAAACCGCAGCCGCTTTGAAGGCCAGCAACGCCCATTGCGCGAGCGGCCCCTGGGTCTGGAACAGGCCATAGCTGATGCCTGTGTTGCGGGTGAGAACGATGTCGAAGAATGGGCCGAGCCGCACTGGCCCCTTGGCAGCGAGGTCGTACACGAGCACAAGATAGATCTTACTGAGCTGGTCAAGCAGACAGGCCACCGCGGCCACAGCAAGCCCGAAGCGGGTCTGAGGGCCGATGAGATAGGAACGAGCGCTCATAAGGCCAATCGCAAGTTTTCCTATTCCGCTGCCTTGCGCATGGCTTCCCATTCGCGCAGTGCCTGCGCATCGCGCGGCGAGACATCCGGATATTCAGGGTCGGCGCCGATAGTAGTCAGTATTTTCCACGAGCGCGCGCATTTTTTGCCTTCGGCGAGATTGGGAACGACTGCGACACCTGCCACGTCCGGCAGACGAAACCCGCCAGCGGGCCCATCGTCTTCGACGAGCGTCGCCGCCGAAGTGATGCAAATTTCGGCGAGATCGCAGTCGATCACAGCCTCATACAGTTCGGTGTTCGACACGTGTATGATCGGATGCGCCTCCAGCGAGGAGCCAATGCGCTTTTGTGCGCGCTCGATCTCGAGAGCGCCTGTGACGACGCGTCGCACGGTGCGAATCTTGCGCCACTTCTCAGCCAGCTTGTCGTCACGCCATGCGGCAGGCACCTCGGGGAAAAGTTCGAGATGCACCGATTTTACGTCCTCGCCATAGCGCGAGAGCCATGATTCTTCCGCCGTGAAACAGAGCATCGGGGCAAGCCAGGTCACCGTGCAGCGAAACAGGTGATCGAGCACGGTGAGACACGCCTTGCGCTTCACCGACGAGAACGGGTCGCAGTAGAGCGTGTCCTTGCGGATATCGAAATAAAACGCGGATAGATCCGACGTCATGAAGCTCGATAGCGCAGCAAAGATGCGCTTGTAGTCGAACTCGGCGTAGGCCCTGCGCACCAGGGCATCGAGCTCGGAAAGCCGGTGCAGCATCAACCGCTCCAGCTCCGGCATCTTGTCGAACTTGACCCGGTCCTCCTCATGGAAGTGCGCAAGACTGCCAAGCATCCAGCGCACGGTGTTGCGCAGCTTGCGATAGGTTTCCACCGTGGTTTTGAGAATTTCAGGGCCGATGCGCAGGTCGTCTGCATAATCTGACGCACAGACCCACATGCGAAGAATGTCTGCGCCGGACTGCTTGATTACGTCCTGCGGCGCGGTGAAGTTGCCGAGCGACTTCGACATCTTGCGGCCTTGTTCGTCGAGCACAAAACCGTGCGTAAGCACAACATCAAAAGGCGCGCGGCCACGGGTGCCGCAGCTCTCCAGGAGCGACGAATGGAACCAGCCGCGGTGCTGGTCCGAACCCTCGAGATACATCACGGTATCTTTGCCGCCGTCGATCCTGCGCTTGATGCCGGCGAGCGTCGGAAAGTGCCGCGGGTCTTCCAGCACGAAGGCATGCGTGGAGCCTGAGTCGAACCAGACGTCGAGAATGTCGTCGACTTTCTTCCAGCTGTCGTTGGCGAACTTGCCGAGGAATCGCTCGCGCGCCCCCGGCTTGTACCAGGCATCGGCGCCTTCTTTCTCGAAGGCCTCGACGATGCGCAATTCCACTTCGGGGTCTTGCAGGATGTCCACCGAGCCGTCCGGCTTTTCCTTGACAAACACCGCAATCGGCACGCCCCAGGCACGCTGGCGCGAGATCACCCAATCCGGACGTGACTCAATCATCCCGGTGATGCGGTTTTCGCCCTGCTCCGGCACCCAGCGTGTGACCTTGATCGCCGATAGCGCCCGACGGCGCAGCGTGTCGCCCCTCTTCACGATGTCTTTATCCATCGCGATGAACCATTGCGGCGTATTGCGGAAGATGATCGGCTTTTTCGAGCGCCAGCTGTGCGGATACTGATGCTTGAGGCGGCCACGCGCGATCAGCATGTGTGCATCGATCAGCGCCTTGATCACCGCCTCGTTGGCGTCGCCTTTTTCGCCTTTGTCGTTGATGACGCGCTTGCCAGTAAATCCGGGCGCGGCTTCAGTAAAGGCGCCATTTTCATCGACCGTGTAAGGGATAGCGGTACTAATATTGCGCGTTTCCAGTTCATGCCTATTTGCGACCCAGATATCGAAGTCATCACGTCCGTGCCCCGGTGCGGTGTGCACGAAGCCGGTGCCGTCCTCGTCGGTAACGTGTTCGCCGGCGAGCAGCGGGACCACGAAATCGTAGCCCTTACCGCGAAGGGGATGGACACACGTCATCTGTTCAAGGACGCCGGCTTCGATGGCGCTTACTTTTTCAAAAGCCGAGACGCGCGCTTGCTTGAATACGTCGGCTGCGAGCTTGTCGGCGAGGATCAATATGTCACCGACTTTCGTCCAATTGTCGGCTGGTGCGTCGGTTACGCGATAGACGCCATACGTTATCCTGGGCGAAAAACTGATGGCGCGATTGCCAGGAAGCGTCCACGGCGTAGTAGTCCAAATGGCGACAGAGGCATTCCAGTCGATCAGGTTGAAGGCCAATGCGGTTGCCTTCCGGTCGGCTGATGACTCCAGATCAACAGCCTCGACTGGAAACTTCACCCACACCTGATCGCTGGTGTAGTCCTCGTACTCGACCTCCGCCTCGGCGAGCGCGGTTTTCTCGACAACCGACCACATCACCGGTTTTGATCCCCGATACAACGTGCCATTGGCGGCGAACTTTAACAGCTCGCGCGCGATCTGCGCCTCGGCGAAGAAATCCATCGTCGTGTAGGGATGCGCCCAGTCGCCCTCAACACCGAGGCGCTTGAACTCCTCGCGCTGCACGTTGAGCCAATGTTCCGCATAGGCGCGGCATTCCCGGCGGAACGCGACCATCGCGGCAGGATCGCCCAGATTGGGCTTCGCCTTCTTCTTTGAACGGTAGTTTTCTTCCTCGATCTTCCACTCGATCGGCAGGCCGTGGCAGTCCCAGCCCGGCACGTAGTTTGAATCGAAACCGAGCATTTGCTGGCTACGCGTCACCACGTCCTTCAGGACCTTGTTGAGCGCGTGACCGATATGGATGTTGCCGTTTGCGTAAGGCGGCCCATCGTGAAGGATGAATTTTTCACGGCCCTTGGCGGCGGCGCGCAGCTCGCGATAGAGGCCGGCTTTTTCCCAGCGCGCGAGAATTTTCGGTTCCTGCTGCGGCAAGCCGGCGCGCATCGGGAAGTCCGTCTGCGGCAGGAACAACGTTTCCGAATAGTCGCGCTCAGGCTTCGACATGGCGGGCTATGTAGCAGGCCGGTTGGCTAAATGTCACCCAGCAGCGGGAATGCCTTGCCGGCACGCTTGAGAGCATCGCGGGCCTGGGCGACGTCCGCCATCATATGGCGCTTGAGTGCCTCGATCGATTCGAATTTCTGCTCGTGGCGGATCCAGCCGATGAAGGCAACGTCTATTGTCTTGCCGTAAAGATCTCCGTCAAAGTCGAACAGGAACACTTCGAGCAGCGGCGCACCGTCATCGAACGTCGGCCGCCGGCCGAAGCTTGCCACGCCATCATGACGCTTGCCGGCGATATCGACGCGCACCGCGTAGACGCCGTGCTTGAGGCCGCAAGATGCATCGAGCTTCAGGTTGGCGGTGGGAAAACCGAGATCGCGCCCGCGCTTGCCGCCATGAATGACTTTACCCGACACGAACCAGGGCGCGCCCAGAAGCTCCGTCGCCTCCACCACCCTGCCGGCCGCCAGAGCCTCGCGCACCGACCCGGATGACACGGGGCGGCCTTCGTCTTCGAGCGGTGGCACGATGTCGACGGTAAAGCCACGTCTCGCGCCTTGCTCGGTGAGAAACGCCGGGGAGCCTGCACGGTTCTTGCCGAAGTGAAAATCAAAGCCGATCGCCGCGCCACCGATGCCCAGCGCGTCAACGAGAATATTGGCAACGAAATCCTCCGCCGAGGTCCCCGCCAATGCGGCATCGAAACTCATGACGATAGCGCCATCGAGCCCGCTCGCCGCCAGCAACCGCAGTTTTTCACGCTCGGGCGAAAGCTGGAACAACGGTTCCTGCGGCCGCAGGAAAAGCCGTGGATGCGGCGTGAAAGTCAACGCCGCAGCCTTGCGTCCCATCGAGCGAGCGCGCTTGAGCGCAGCGCCGATCACGGCGCGATGTCCGCGATGCACCCCATCAAAATTGCCGATCGCCACCACGGCGCCGGCAACCGGCCCGCCGTCGATCCGCTGCGCGCCGCCGCGCACGACATGGAAGCTCTTTGCAGGCACTTCGGGTTTGCTCATCGGCGTGACAGGCAATTGCAACAGATCGCTATCAGGAACGTGTACCTCAGTAATAGAGGGAAGATTTCGGACGCGGCTACGGTTAGCGCGCCGTTAACAAACTTTCAAATTAACGGGTTATTCAAGGCCCGCTGGTATTTGTCGCCAGCTTGTGGGGAGAGCCCAGCGCGGGCGGATAGGCCATGGCTGTCGATCTGACAAGGCCGGTTCTGGTCGTAGACGACTACAATACGATGATTCGCATCATGCATAACCTGCTCAAGCAGCTTGGCTTCGAGCATGTTGACGATGCCAATGATGGTTCGACCGCGCTCAACAAATTGCGCTCGCGACCCTATGGCCTTGTCATTTCCGACTGGAACATGGAGCCGATGACCGGTTTTACCCTGCTGCAGGAAATGCGCGCCGACCCATCCCTGGCTGAAATTCCCTTTATTATGGTCACGGCGGAATCCAAAACCGAAAACGTGATCGCGGCGAAGAAGGCGGGCGTGTCGAACTACATCGTCAAGCCATTCAACGCACAGACGCTCAAGAGCAAGATCGACGCGGTATTCGCGGAAGCCGAAGCTCCCGCCCCGGCGGCCTGAGCGCTACCACCGCAACTCTTTCATCACCGCTTTCGGCATCCCGCCGGCCGCAGTGAATGCGGCCGTCAGCGCAGCGTCGTCGGGCTGCTCGCGGCTGCCCAGCTCCTCGGCATGGATGCCCGAGGTCACGAACAGGAAATCGACACCGAAGGTCCGGGCGCCCTTGAGGTCAGTGCGCACGGAGTCGCCGACCGCCAGAACGCGGCTGAGCGCAATCTTGTGGCCTGCTGTTGCTTCCGCCTTTGCCAGAGCCGTCTCGTAGATCGGACGATACGGCTTTCCCGCATAAAGCACGTCGCCGCCCATGATTGCATAGAGATCCGCAATGGCACCGGCGCAGTAAACGAGTGTCGAGCCGCGCTCGACAACAACGTCAGGGTTGCCACAAACCATAAAGAGTTTGCGCGCCAGCATGGTTTCGAGCCGGCCGCGGTAGTCCTCCGGCGTCTCAGCTTCGTCGTCTTCCAACCCCGAGCAGACCACGTAGTCGGCGCTTTCGAGCGGCGCAAATTGCACATTGAGCCCGTCGAAGATTGAACGGTCGCGCGCGGGGCCGAGATGATGCAGTGTTTGGCCTCGCCGTTGTTCAATCACGCTGCGGGTGACGTCGCCGGAGGAAACAATTGCATCGTAGGTCTCGCGCGGCACATGCAGGCGCTCGAGCTGACGCGACACGACCCCGCTTGGCCGCGGCGCATTGGTAATCAGAACCACCACGCTGCCACGGGCGCGGGCGCGCATCAGCGCGTCGCAGGCCTGCGGATTTGCGGTCATGCCATTGTGGATCACGCCCCAGACGTCGCACATCAGTACGTCGTAGTTGGGCACAATCACCGAAAATTTCGATGTGAGCGGCGGCAGCGCGGTATTCATGCTTCGGCCGAAGGTAAAACGTCAACCGGTTGCCGCCAAAGCGCCTGGACCCTCGTCGACCAGCGGTTTTGCGAGCTCCGTGACCGAGCCTTGCAGTGCCTCGGCTCGCACCGGCCGCGGCGGCGAGAACAGGAAGCCCTGGCCGAAGCGCACATCGTAGTCGAGCAGATCCACCACCGTCGTCTCGTTCTCGATCCGCTCCGCGATAAGATCGATTCCAGCCCGTGCCAGCAGGTCCGACAGGTCTTCCGGATCGATGTCGCTCTGCATGCCGACAACCTTGTTGAGCAGCAGTTTCGCCGGCACCTTCAGGAAGCGGAAGGAATGGTCAGCCAGCTCGTTCGGCACTATATGCAGGTCGGTGAAATGATCCATGGAGAAACGGAAGCCACGCTGGGCGAGAGCTGCTAGACCTTCGCGTTCGATCGCGCCAAACGAACGGTAAGCCTCTTGCGTGAATTCAAAAGTCAAAGAAGACGCCAGCGCACGATTGGCATCCATGAAATCGAGGAACTGCTGGAACATCAGAGCATCGTTGAGCGTGGCAGAGCTTAAGTTACAGAACAGGCCCACGTCGCGGCTCTTCATCAACAACCGGCGCATCACCTGCACGCAGCGGAATATCGCGAGATTGTCGATCTTTGGCATCAGGCCGATGCTTTCGGCGATATCGATGAAGTCAGTGGCCGGGATGATATCGCCATTTTCGGTACGCAGCCGAGAGACCGCCTCGTAGTAGCGCACCTTGCGCTGTGGAAGCGTCACGATGGGTTGGAGATAGAGATCGATGCGGTTCGCGTCGATCGCTTTCGAAATCAAATCGGCAATGCTTTCCCGCGAAAGCCCGCGGAACCGCTCGAGGCTGCTGACAGTATCGCTCTCGCTAACCGCAGGGGTATTCTCAACCGACCTCACGGTCTCGGGTTTGGGTGGAGGCGCAGGCGCGGCGACGCGCGTTGATAAGGCGCCTTGCTTCTGCAACGCGGCGGCGTGAGTAGCAACAGTCTGCGCGATCTGCTTGACCAATCCGCCGAGTTCGCCGATCTCGGTCGCCAATGGATCAGCCGCTGCGCGCGCGCGGTTTGCCGGCGAAGCAATCTTGGCTTCCAATGCGTTAAGGCGGCGTGAAATCTCGGCGACCTGGCGCGCGAGATCGGCCGTTCCGCGGGAGAGGTCGGCGATCTGATCACCGAGATCGCCGCGGTCGCGCAGCCGGTTGCTCACAGTATTGAACAGCGCCATGCCGGTGATTGCGGCCAGCGCCACGATGGCCGATGTGCCGGCCTCGGCATTGAAGCCGAGGTAGAGCACCGCACCGATCGAGCAGGCGATGAGCACCATGCAGACCGCAATGAAGATCGCGCTGATCCGACGCATGTGATTTATTCTGCCACCCACCGTCACCGGCGCAATGCCGCCAAAGTTGTTGATTCGCGCGGCCCCGCCTCAATGTCCATCACGCCAGGGCCCCGCGCAACACGAAGTCCTGCTATGGTAGCCCGAAATCGTCCCTTGTTCGCAGGAACTTAAGGCCATTGTGGACCGCTAAGCCGATGCCGGCGTTCCGCCGTTTTCCGTTCCTGGGCCGGATCGCCGCAGTTCCGGGACAGGTTCTGGCGGCGGTTCTGCTGCTGCACGCGGTTGTATGGACGGCGTTACCGACCCTGCTCTACCCCAATTTGCCGCTCGATCTGATCGAGGCGCTGATCTACGGCCGGGAATGGCAGCTGGGCTACGACAAGCTGCCCCCGCTGCCCTGGTGGCTTGTCGAAACTACCTATCGGCTGGCCGGCCATGACTTTGCCTACTACCTGCTGGCGCAAATCGCCGTGGTGGCAGCGCTGTGGCTGGTCTGGCTGACCGCGCGGCCGCTTGCCGGTCCGCTCGGCGCGTTGGTCACCGTCCTGATTGTCGATGGCCTGCACTACCTCAACTTCACCGCCGCCAAGTTCAATCACGACGTTATCCAGCTGCCCTTCTGGGCGCTGGCGGGATTTGCGTTCCATCGCGCATTGCGCGGGGGATGGCTCGGGCACTGGCTGCTGCTTGGCCTGGCTATCGGGATATCGCTCTGGGCAAAATATTTCGTTGTGGTGCTGGCAGCGCCGCTTGCGCTGTTCATTTTGTGCGACCGCGAGGCACGCAAAACGCTGGCGACGCCGGGCCCCTATCTGGCGGTGGTGGCGGCGCTCATCACGATGGCGCCGCATCTGGTCTGGCTGATGCAGAACGATTTTCTGCCCTTCACCTATGCCGAACATCGCGCGACGCTCTCGCGCGGCTTGATCGATCACGTCTGGCATCCGCTGCAATTTGCGCTCGGCCAGCTCTTTTTCCTCGTCCCCTCGATCCTGATTGCACTGCCCCTTGTTGTCCCGCGCCGGCGCGGCAACGATGAGCCGATCGCGATCGGCGCCAACGCTTTCGACCGCCGCATCGTTACCTGGCTCGCGTTTGGACCGGTCACGACAGTGCTGGCGATGGCGGCGATCAGCGGCCGCGGCGCCCTGGCGATGTGGGGCTATCCAATCTGGCTGTTCGCCGGGCTGTGGGTTGTGTTGATCGCGCGCCGGGTATTTGACGAATTGCGCGTCGCACGCGTTCTGCGCAATTGGGCGGCCGTGTTCGCCGCCTTTGCCATCGCATTCATCGCCAGCTACGCCGTGCTGCCTTACTACGATCACCGCTACCGGGCGGTGTTTTTTCCGGGCGGCGAGTTAGGCCGCGAACTGTCACAGCGCTATCGCGCCGCGACCGGGCGTCCGGTCGTTTACGTGATCGGCAGCATGTGGGATGGCGGCAATGTCGCGCACTATTCTCCCGACCATCCGCGCGTGCTGATCGACGGCAAGCCCGCGCGGGCGCCATGGATCGACCTT
>Ga0187777_10000103_pt1 | contig 60139 bp, 51 predicted proteins | sample 1015_Q2_SP5_10_M_FD_132416 | JGI IMG/M metagenome (GOLD analysis project Ga0187777, IMG submission 132416) | Tropical peat soil microbial communities from peatlands in Department of Meta, Colombia - 1015_Q2_SP5_10_MG | ecosystem: Environmental > Terrestrial > Soil > Wetlands > Peat | place... | reverse complement strand
CCGTCGTAGGCGCATCACGCAATCCCAGTAGCGTTGGTGGAAAAGTGTTCCGGAACCTGCTGTATAACGATTTCGGGGGCGCTGTCTTCCCAGTAAACCCGAAGGCGTCCGCGGTAAACGGCGTCCTCTGCTACGCCTCGGTGTCCGATATCCCCGGAGATGTTGACCTTGCAGTCATTGTCGTACCCGCGCCGATGGTCCTGGATATCGTCGATGCCTGCGGCCGAAAAGGGGTCTGGAGCATCGTGGTCATCTCGGCGGGGTTCGGCGAGAGCGGTTCCGAGGGGAGGGAGCGTCAGCGGCTTCTCCGAGAAAAGGTCCTCTCCTACGGCATGCGGTGCGTCGGACCCAACTGCCTGGGCATCATGAACACGGACCCGAGGGTGAACCTGAACGCGACCTTCGCGAACACCTGGCCCCCACGGGGCAATCTGAGCATCGGCTCTCATAGCGGAGCGCTCGGCCTTGCCCTGCTCGATTACGTCAAGAGCAACAATCTTGGTATCGCGCACTTCGCGAGCATGGCAACCGGATGGATGTCTCTTCCAATGATCTGCTCGAGTTCTGGGAGGATGATGAGAATACCTCGGTCATCCTGCTGTATCTCGAGACCTTCGGCAATACTCGGCGCTTCAGCCGAATCACCCGCCGTATTTCTCGCAAGAAGCCGATCGTCGCCGTTAAGGCGGGCAGGAGCGATGTGGGTGGCAGGGCTGCCAGTTCCCATACCGGCGCGCTCGCTGCCTCGGACGATGCCGTGGACGCGCTTTTCAGGCAGGCGGGCGTGATCAGGGTGGATACCATCGAAGAGATGTTCGACGTCTCGAAGCTGCTGGCGGGGCAGCCACTGCTTTCGGGACGGAACATCGGGATCCTGACGAACGCGGGAGGTCCGGGGGTTCTTGCTGTCGATGCTGCCGTCAATTGGGGACTGTCCGTTCCAACTCTCTCCGAGGAGACGCAGAAGAAGCTTGCCTCGTTCCTGCCGAAGGAGGCCGCCCTCGCGAATCCCGTCGACATCATAGCCTCGGCCACCGGCTCGCAGTTCGAAGAGGCGCTCGGCGTGATGCTGGGTGACCCGGCCCTGGACGCCGTACTCGTTATCAATATTCCGCTCCGAGAACCGGAGGAGGTAGCGTCTGCTATCAGGAAGGCCATGGCCGGCTACACGGGTAAGAAACCTGTACTAGCCTGTTTTATGATGTCCGGCGCTTCAGAAGTCGACCTGCATTACGGTTCCGGCCGGGTCCTCCCGGTCTACATGTTCCCGGAGGCCGCTATAAAGTCTTTGGCGCTTTCCTGGCCCTATGCCTGCTACAGGCAGCGCGAAGAGGGGCATCTCAGAGAGTTTGCTGATATCGATGAAGAGGAGGCTAGACGTTTCCTCAGGTCTCATGGGGCGTACTCCGAGAAAGGTGGCTGGCTTGCACCCGAGGTCGCCATGGGGCTGCTCCAAAGATACGGGATCCCTGTCGCAGCGACAAGGGCGGCATTCACTCCCGATGAAGCCGTACAGGCTGCCCGGGAGACCGGCTACCCAGTCGCAATGAAGCTGCGCTCGATGTCAATCACGCACAAGACGGACGTCGGCGGCATCGCACTGGGCCTCCAGAACGATGCGGATGTGATGAATGCGTTTATCGGGATGCGGGAGCGGCTGAATCTCGCCGGGTGCGCGGACGCCATGGAGGGAGTCATCATCCAGCCGATGATGAAGGGCGGCCAGGAGGTCATCGTCGGGATGTCTCAGGACCCGGTCTTCGGACCGCTTCTCATGGTCGGCATCGGCGGAGTGCAGGTCGAGCTGATCAAGGACGTGGCATTCTCGCTCCACCCTCTCCTTGACAGAGACCCCGATTACCTGCTATCCCAGCTCAAAGGCCTGCCGCTGCTGACGGGATGGCGGGGAAGCACGCCGAAGGACATGGATTCGCTCAAGGAAGTACTTCTCCGTTTCTCGGCGCTCGTTGACGATTTCGCCGAAATCGCGGAGTTGGAGATAAATCCGGTTATGGTCTTCGATGCGGGAAAGGGAAGCTCCGTCGTTGATGCTCGCATTTTCTTCAAGGGTGAGCATCACCGGTAGGCCGTACTTTAATCCCGGGCAGAGTATTTCTGATTTATCAGTTCTTATACAGACCAGTGTCATGAAAACAAATTGCTGCTTGTTTTTTCGTCATTACGACTCAAGTGGGAGTCCAGTCCGATCTTGGATCTCGCCTTTTTAAACTTTTGTACGAAGAACCCTTATCTTGTTAAGTGTGGAGGAAGTTAAATGAAGAGGTTTATTCTCGTAGCAGGCTTGCTGATGCTTATTGCTCTAACAGGATGTACAGGGAACGATGGTACAAACGGAGCAGCCGGAACGAACGGCACCAATGGTACAAATGGATCAAATCCACCTGTGTATGCGAGCGAAATACTCAAAGCTGCAAATCATTTAGTCAATACACAAAATAGCGACGGGGGATGGAATTGGCAGATTACGCCTGACAGTCCGGTAACCCCTGCTCTTCCAAGTCCGTATAATACGCTCGGTGTAACGGCACAAGGAGTTTTGGATGCGTACAAAATTAGTCCGCAGGCCCAATATCTTAATACGTGTGTAAATGCGTATGGGCTAATGGTAATAAATTCAACAAACGCAAATCCAAGCATCCACAGAATAAGAGGAACTGACATAACATTCCTCGTCGAACTTTCAGAAGTGACAGGAATTGCGGCATACGCAAACTTTGCCAAGACCAGATATGAGTCAGCTTTGGCGGAGTTCGGTGGAGGCAACGCAAAAGGTTTCTTGCCACATATGTTCAAGGTGTGAGAGTAGGTCAAGGTCTTCCCGATATTGTTGCGTGGGATATTAATCTGTATGTTCAAGGTGCCCTGGCGCTCAACAGATATTTTCCGGGACAGGGATTTGATGCAGATGCCGCGGCAATGGCAGGAGTAATATACACAGCGCTTTATGTTTCAGTACCTCCCGCCGTAACCCTTGTGTTCGATATCAGCAGCAAACCCACAGGAACACCAACGAATGACTATTGGCTGGCTGTCAGTGGAGCACTTGAGGCATTCGTGACGACAGCAACGTATACAACTGAGAGTACTTCCTTAATCACCAATCTGCTGACAGATCAACAACAAGATGGTTATTTTACAGGAAATGCAGACAATGATCAGACTACGGCGTATGCTGTCACGGCTCTGGTAAAAGCTGGCAACCAAATTGCCGCTGAAAAAGCAATTGGATATTTAATCAGTACTCAGAATACTAATGGCGGTTGGACAGAAGTAGATGGCTATGAATACACAGAAACAGATAGCGAGATAAATGACGCGATTGTTGCCGGGATAACACTCTGAGAAGAAAAAAATTATATATGCCAGCTTTCGAAAGAGAGCTGGCATCCGGTTATTTTTTCTGGGCGCTGGCTGCCGTAGACTGTCGTAGCATTCTGCCCCTGTACAAAAATGTAGGTACCTGCACTATAGACAGAATTAAAAAAGAAGATTATTTCATTTGTTGTTATAAGTAAGCTCAAAGCCGTTGCCAATCGCTTATTTTATAGTTGCATCCTTCAGCGTGCATTACATCCCGTAAACCGCAAATCTTGTCTCTTCTGAGAAGTGCATCTTTCATGTCAAAATACGACATTATCTCTGTGGTCGCTGCGCGATCTTTTTCTCACGGACTCACGCGAACCAAATCTCCTCAGTTCCGCGAAGACATCAGATGAACAACGACGATACCAAGAGCCGCATTATTCACGGCCGCAGCAGCGTCTTAATGGCTCGGCGCTCATCCATGGCGCGGTAGCCCTCCGCCACCTGGTTCAAGGGCAGAGCCAGGTCGAAGACCTTGCCGGGATTGATTTTCCCGTTCCATACCAAGTCGATTAGCTCGGGCAGAAAACGGCGAACCGGAGCGGGGCCGCCGTGGAGATGGACATGAGCGAAGAACAGCTGCTGGCCGTTGAGCTCTACCCCGTGCGGGACTCCGACGTAGCCGATGTATCCGCCAGGACGCGTGGAACGGATCGCCTGCATCATCGACTCCTGGGTGCCGACGCATTCCAGCACTGAGTCGGCGCCGATCCCCTTGGTCATTTCCTTGATGCGGGCCACGCCTTCGTCGCCGCGCTCGGTCACGATATCGGTCGCGCCGAATGCGCGGGCGAGCCTCTGCCGAGCCTCGTGACGGCTCATCGCGATGATCCTGCCGGCGCCCATCTGCTTTGCGGAGAGCACGCCGAGGAGCCCGACCGCGCCGTCACCGACGATCGCGACTGTCTTGCCGGGCTTCACGTCGGCCGCGATGGCGGCGAACCAGCCGGTGCCCATGACATCCGAGAGCGCCAAAAGGCTCGGGATCATGTCAGCTGAAGGAATCGCACGGGTAGGCACAAGGGTACCGTTCGCGTTTGGGACGCGCAGAAAAGGCGCTTGGGCTCCGAGAACGAGTTCCCGGTCTTGGCAGGATGACTGGTAGCCGATCTGGCATGTGGGACAGGTATTGTCGGAGCTGAAGAATGATCCGATGACGAACTGGCCTCGCTTGACGGATGTGACTGCGCTCCCTACCTCCTCGACAATTCCGCAATACTCGTGCCCCATTGCGGTAGGCCCGGTGGTCGACTGGATACCACGGTAGGGCCACAGGTCGGACCCGCACACACAGGTGGCCGAGATACTGATGATAGCATCCGTCGGTTTGAGGATTTTCGGGTCGGCGCGCTCCTCAAAACGCACATCGCGCGGACCGTAGAGAACAGTGCCTTTCATGATTTATCTCCCTTCTCCCTGATTAGCGAATATCTATTTTATCGATCCAACTTGACACTTCTGATTCCGCGGAACTTGCGTGGCTTCCATATATGGCAAGTCCATGCAAAATGGTAGCTTTGGGGCATGCTTCGGCAATATCCTTTTCGCTATGGCCCATGCCACTGCCTTCATGGGTACAGAAGGGAACAATTGCCTTTCCGGAAAAATCATAGCTCTCCAGGAAGGTGAACACGGCCATGGGCGGCGTTCCCCACCAATTCGGATATCCTAAGAAGATCACATCATATGCCCCCATGTTTTCGACTCGTCCGGTCAGCTTCGGCCTGGCTTTGGCACGCAGCTCATTCTTGGCAACTTCCGTAGTTTCCGTATAATCCTTGGGGCAGGCAGCAACAGTCTCAATGTGAAACATGTCGCCGCCCGAGACAACTTCGGTATTGCCGACTTTAAGATCGACAATCCGCCCGCTGACATAGTTTTGACCCTTCCGGGTGAAATAAGCTATCAGGCATTTCCCCTTCGTTAAATTCATGATAGGATCCTCATCAAAATCATTTTTTCTCAAGTATGTTCTTCAAATGATTTAAGCCGGACGCTGCAGTCGGCCACCCTGCGTAGAACGCAATATGCGTGATCGCAGCCACCAGTTCTTCCTTCGTCAGTCCATTCTCGAAGGCCTTTTTGAGATGGAACTCGACCTGTTCGATACGATTCAGCGCGACCAGGCAGGTTACCGTGATCAAGCTCTTGTCGCGCTGCGAGAGCGGCGGACGCTTCCAGACATCACCGAAAAGAACGTCTTGGGTAAGTTGCACATAATCCGGCGCCAATGTTTTTAGAGCATCTGTAGCCTTCTTTACATCACTGTCTGACATAGGTAACTCCTTTCTATCCTGCCTGCTTTATATCGCCAGTTTTTTCCGTAGCGTCAGCCTGCTGATACCGAGCAGTCGCGCGGCCTCGGACTGATTCTCCCCCGCAACGGACAAGACATATTCCAGCAGGTGTCGATCCACCGCGGTGTGAACTTTTTCGTAAATGCCCCGCTCTTTCCTATCAAGTAAGCCTTTCACAAAGGGTGTTACCCCGGAAGCAACGGTTTGGGCCGGGTTTTCCCGCGTCGCGGTCAGGGCTTGCGACCCGAGATCGCTCAGATCATGGATCGTCAGGTAATCGGTTTTGCATAGTGCGATCGCCGAACGTAGTGTGTTCTCGAGTTCCCGGATGTTTCCCGGCCAGTCATAGGCAAGCAGCCGGTCCATGAACGCTTTGGTCACGCCCTTGATCAGCTTTTGCGCGGTGTGAGAATGGCGGTAGAACAGGCATTGAACCAGCGGCATTATGTCTTTCTTTCGCTCTCGGAGCGGCGGAGCGTGGACTGTGGCGACGCGCAACCGGTGGTACAGGTCTTCACGAAATCGGCCCTCCCGCACCATGGCCGCCAGGTCCCTATTCGTGGCCGAGATGATGCGCACATTCACCTGTATCTCTTTCGTGCTCCCCACCGGATAGAACGTCTGGGTCTGAAGGAATCTCAGTAGCTTTCCCTGGAGCGCAATCGGCAGCTCGCCCACCTCGTCGAAGAACACGCACCCGCCATCCGCCGTCTTGAGCATGCCTTCCTTTGCTGCGACTGCACCGGTAAAAGCGCCTCGTTCGTACCCAAAGAGCTCTGATTCGAGCAGTGCTTCGGGCATTGCCGCGGAGTTGATTACGACGAACGGCTTGCCGAAACGCGAGGAGAGCTGAGCTATGGCCTCGGCCACAAGTTCCTTCCCGGTCCCCGTCTCGCCTGTAATCAGCACGGGCACCTCGACCTGGGCTATGCGGGCCACCTTCTCACAGAGGCTCATAACCAGTGTTGATCGTCCCACAATGACGCACGTGGCGGCGGGAGCCAGGATATCCTTGTCGATGGCAACGATATCCATCAGTTCACGGCGAAGAGCCGCGAGCTTGGCAAGGAACCGCTCGATTCGCTCCTTGCTGAGCGGCAACCTCATAATTTCGTAGGCACCGTAGGTCGCGGCTTCCATTACGGGGCCGCTCCGCTCCTGCTTCGTTACGGCAAGAACGATACTTTTTCCCGCATAATCGCGTATGCGGCCCACGTCAATGCTGTCGATGTCGATGATCACGATGGGCAAGCCGCCGGCAGGAGCCGCCACCTTACCTCTGGAAACAAGCCGGTGACCTTTGGGAAGCATCGGCTGGAGTCCTTTTTCAAGCGAATCGTCGCGCGTCAACAGGAGGATGTTCTGCATAATGACCTCTGTATAATTATTTAACTCGTTGTATATTAATAAACCAATTGCGGATAGATGTCAATAAATAACTGATTGTTTATTAACGAATACTCATTTGGCATGCTGGTTGCCTATATGAGTGACGGTACAGAGATGCTGCAGTGCAGAACAGGGTTTCTTTTTAAAACTGCAAAGCTAGCATCCGCTACTATCTTTGCTGCAACCAGCGAGGTGAACAAAATGGGCGAACTGGCAACCGATCAAAAAGTTGATATCGATGGGCTTAAGCGCATCGGCATCATCGCGCAGAACCAGAAGGACACTTTCCTCATCCGACTGAGGACTGTGGGTGGCGACCTGACCACCGACGACTTGAACGTTATCGCGCAGGTTGCCCGTAAATACGGCCACGGCGAAGTGCATCTCACCACACGCCAGGCCGTGGAGATCCCCCATGTGCGCGTTGAGAATCTCGAAGCGGCGCGGGATGAGCTCGAACAGGGAGGCATCATACTCGGCGTGTGCGGCCCCCGGGGCCGAGGAATCGTTGCGTGTCCGGGTACGGCGGTCTGCACATCGGCAATCATCGAGACCAAGGCGCTGGCCGCGGAGCTGGACAGCCGCTACTTCCGTCAACAGGCGCCGCACAAGTTCAAGATCGGCGTCTCTGGCTGCCCGAACAGCTGCTCAAAGCCCATAGAGAACGATGTGGGCGTGATGGGCGGCGTTCTGCCCGGATGGGACAAGGAAACATGCATTTCCTGCAGGCTCTGCGTCAGCATCTGCCCGGTCAAGGCCATCGATGAACGGGATGACGCGTGCGTCCTCGATGCGGAGAAATGCATTTACTGTGGTCTCTGCATCAGGAACTGCCCGACCGCGGCTTGGACCGCCCGTAAAACCGGCTATACGCTTTTCCTCGGAGGAACACTGGGCAAGCGTCCGCGTCTTGGCACCCGTGCAAAGGCGCTGATCGAGACGAAGGAAGAACTGCTCCGCGATGTCGAGAGCGTGTTTTGCTTCTACCTTAACCACGGCAACAAGAAGGAGCGTTTTGGCCACACCTTAGACCGCATCGGCGTGGAAAAGGCATTTGCCGAAATTTTCGGGGAAGCGAAAGATACGGCTGCTGCGGAACCTGCACCGCAGCCATCCATCGAAGGGAGCGGCATACTCCTTGACCTCCTCGGCATCTGCTGCCCTATGAATTTTGTGCGGGCAAAGCTTGCCATAGAGAAGATCAAGACAGGTGAACGGCTTGATATCCTGCTCGACGACGGCGAGCCGATCGTAAACGTCACCAGGAGCCTGAAAGACGAAGGGCACAAGGTCTTGAAAGTCGACCCGGAGAACGGCCATTTCCGGGTACTGGTGGAAAAGCGATGACGGTCCACTGGCAGCGAGAATCGACGGTAAGGAGTTGGATATGAATATCTTGGTCGTCAGTGATGGTTCGCAAGATTCGCAGTCGGCGCTCACCTATGGGATAGGAAGGGCCCTTGATACACATGGAAAGCTGACCATCGCGCACGTGCATAAACGACAGGAGGTCAGGTCTGAAAAGGCGCTGCAGGACTCGCTGCGATGTTTTGATCTGGTCCGCGCTTCGGTGCATGACCACGGCTGCGGCATCCCGGCCAGCGCGGTGTTCATGTCCATCACCGATCACCGTGACATCCTGACATATGCAACCAACGCGCAGATCGACCTGATCGTGGCCCCTCCTGTTTTCGACGAACTGATCTGCTCCGCCTGTTGCCTCGTCGACATCGTATCGGCAGACGAAATGCAAACGATTGTTCAATAAGGATGGTTAAACATGGAGAAGATTCGCGACGATATCACGAAGACAATAGGGAACACACCGCTAGTGAGGATCAACCGACTGACGAGGGGACTTAAGGCGGAAGTCGTTGCGAAGCTCGAGAGCTTCAATCCCTGCTCGTCAGTGAAGGACCGTATCGGCGTCTCCATGATCGAGGCGGCCGAGTGGGAGCACCGGATCTGCCCGGACACGGTCCTGCTGGAGCCGACGAGCGGGAACACTGGTATCGCCCTTGCCTTCGCGGCCGCGGCGAAGGGATACAGGCTTACGCTCACGATGCCGGAGACGATGAGCATGGAGCGGCGCCAGGTCCTCCGGGCGTTCGGCGCGGAACTGGTGCTCACGCCGGGAGCCGAAGGGATGAAAGGCGCCATCGCTCGCGCCTGCGAGATGGCTGCCGCAGACGGCCGCTATCTCCTGCTGCAGCAGTTCGAGAATCCCGCGAACCCGGCGATCCACCGAGAAACGACGGCCGAGGAGATCTGGAGGGACACAGACGGGAGGATCGATGTACTGGTCTGCGGCACCGGGACCGGCGGGACTGTGACGGGATGCGCCGAGATCCTGAAGCCGCGGCGCCCTGAACTCAAGGTGATCGCAGCTGAACCGAAGGATTCGCCGGTGATCAGCGGCGGCAAACCCGGCCCGCACAAGATCCAGGGATGGGGCCCGGGATTCGTGCCGAAAGTCCTCAGGAAGGAACTGTTCGACGAGGTCATCCTCGTGAGCGCAGAAGATTCGGGCGAGACGGCGCGGCGACTCTGCCGCGAGGAGGGAATACTCTGTGGCATCTCCTCTGGCGGCGCGATGTGGGCGGCCCTGGAGGTTGCGAAGCGGCCGGAGAGCGACGGCAAGCTCATTGTCGCGGTCCTTCCCGACTCGGGCGAGCGATATCTCTCGACCTGGCTGTTCCAGGAAGAGTTGAAGTAGCGGCCGACGCGGCAGGAACAACACGCGAGCAGGGGCGCCATAAATTCTACAGGAGGAGAAGGGAATGTCAGAACGAAGATTCGATACCATAGCGATCCACGCGGGGCAGGAGAGCCCCGACCCCGCCACGGGAGCGCGAGCAGTACCCATCTATCAGACCAGCTCGTACGTGTTCAAGAACTCGGAGCACGCGGCTAACCTCTTCGCATTGAAGGAGTTCGGCAACATCTACACGCGGCTCATGAACCCCACGAACGACGTGTTCGAGCGCCGCATCGCCGCCCTCGAAGGAGGCGTCGGCGCCCTGGGCGTCGCATCCGGGCAAGCGGCCCAAACCCTAGCGCTCCTGGCAATTACGCAGGTGGGCGACGAGATCGTAGCGGCGAACAACCTCTACGGCGGGACCTATCAGCAGATGCACTACACCTTCCCCAAGCTGGCAAGGACCGCGAAGTTTGTGGAATCGTCGAAGCCAGAGGAGTTCAAGAAGGCCGTCACGCCGCGGACGCGCGCCATCTATGCCGAAACCATCGGTAACCCGAAGCTCGACATCCCGGATTTCGATGCTATCGCGAAGATCGCACATGACGCCGGCATCCCGTTCGTGGTGGACAACACCGTTGGCGTCGGGCTCGTCCGGCCTATCGACCATGGAGCGGACATCCTGACGCTCTCAGCGACCAAGTACATCGGCGGTCACGGCACATCGATTGGCGGCGTCATCGTCGACGGGGGAACGTTCGATTGGGGGAACGGCAGGTTTCCCGAGTTCACCGAGCCCGATCCCAGTTATCACGGGCTCAAGTACTGGGACGTATTCGGCAGCTTCCCAGGCCTCGGCAACGTGGCATTCATCATCAAGGTGCGGGTCCAGCTCCAGCGGGACCTGGGGTTCGCACTCAGCCCCTTCAATTCCTTCCTGTTCCTGCAGGGACTCGAGACCCTGCCGCTGCGTGTGAGAAAACACTCGGAGAACGCCCTCGCCGTGGCGAAGTTCCTGAAGGACCACCCCAAGGTCGCGTGGGTCAACTACCCGGGCTTACCCGACCACCCCGGCCATGCCGTAGCGAAGAAGTATCTCAAGCAGGGTTTCGGCCCCATCGTCGGCTTCGGCATCAAGGGCGGCCTCGAGGCAGGCAGGAAGTTCATCGACTCCGTAAATCTCCTGTCACATCTCGCCAATATAGGCGACGTGAAGTCGCTCGTGATCCATCCGGCTTCGACCACGCACCAGCAGCTCACGCCGGCAGAGCAGCGGGCGGCCGGAGTGACCGAGGACTATATCCGTCTCGCCGTGGGCATCGAGGACGTACGGGACATCACCGAGGACATAGACCAGGCATTGCAGGTGGCAAGCCCGGGGGCCCGGGCAGCGGCATAGGGCGCCTTCAGCGCATATCACGGAGGAAACCGGATTGCCGGAAAAGAGATAGCCATGAGTCTGCATTTAACACACAGAAGATCCGACGCGGGCTTGGGCTCCGTCGGCGAAACAGAAACACAATCCTTCACTTTTGGCTCTCTGGTGCTGGAGAGTGGGGAGGTCCTGTCCCCGGTCACCGTAGCCTACGAGACCTACGGAAGTCTCAGTGCACGGCGGGACAACGCAATCCTGCTTTGTCACGCACTTTCCGGCGACGCACACGCCGCGGGCTCGGACCGGGCCACGGGCAGGATTGGCTGGTGGGACAGCATGATCGGTCCTGGTAGGGCCTTTGACACGGAGAGATACTTCATCATCTGCTCCAACGTGATCGGCGGGTGCAGGGGATCGTCCGGGCCAGCCTCGATAGACCCAGCCACCGGAAAGCCTTACGGCCTCGACTTTTCGGTCGTGACGATCGGCGACATGGTGACCGCTCAATCACGGCTGCTGGACCACCTGGGTATCGACCGGCTCCTCGCCGTGGCCGGCGGTTCGATGGGCGGCATGCAGGTGCTCGAGTGGCTGGTCTCCCGTCCTGGACGGGTCCGGAGCGCCATCCCCATCGCCACCGCGTTGTGCCACTCGCCGCAGCAGATCGCCTTCCACGAGGTCGGCAGGCAGGCGATCATGGCGGACCCGAACTGGAAGGATGGAAGCTACTACGGCGGGCCGCTTCCCGCCCGCGGCCTTGCCGTGGCTCGGATGGTCGGTCATATCACTTACATGAGCGACCTCTCCATGGAACGGAAGTTCGGCAGGCGGTTCCGGGAGAATCGACGGCCGTTCAAGTTCACCGCCGATTTCGAGGTCGAAGGCTACCTGCATCACCGCGGCACCAGCTTCGTCGAGCGCTTCGACGCCAATTCATACCTCTACATCACCAAGGCTATGGACCGCTACGATGCAGCCCGCGGAGGAATGATGCACAAGGCTCTTGCCGGCTCCCAGGCGAGGGCGCTGGTCATCGCCTTCCGATCGGACTGGCTCTACCCGGCCCACCAGTCGCGTGAGATCGTGAAGGCCTGCAAGCTTGCCGGATTGGACGCGACGTACTGTGAGATCGACTCCACGTACGGCCATGACGCGTTCCTGCTCGAAACGGACGAGGAGACCCATCTCATCACGCACTTTCTGGAGAACGTAACGCGGGGGCGGACGGACAACATCCATGGCAGTTGAGGCGAAACTGGAGCACCGGACGATTGCCGGCCTCGTGCGCCCCGGCGCGTCGGTGCTGGACCTCGGCTGCGGCGACGGCACGCTCCTGGACCTCCTGGTCAGGGAAAAGGGCGTTCGCGCCCAAGGTCTCGAGCGTGATGAGCAGGCCATTTACCAGTGCGTGGCGAAAGGCCTGAGCGTGGTCCACGGCGACATCGACACCGGCCTGTCCGAGTACGGCGATCGGTCCTTCGACTATGTGATCTTCGACCAGAGCCTCCAGCAGGTGCGGCAGCCCGACCACGCGCTGTCCGAGGCGATGCGCGTGGGCCGGGAAGTGATCGTGGCATTCCCGAACTTCGCCTATTGGCCTTCGCGGCTCCAGATCTGCCTGCGAGGCAGGACGCCGGTCACGCAGGCCCTGCCCTATGCCTGGTACCATACGCCAAACCTCCACTTTCTGAGCATCGCGGACTTCGAGTCCTTCTGCCGCGAGCGCTCCGTGGCTGTACTCCGCCGGGTGTGCCTGTCCAAGGCGCGCACGGTGTACGCGCTGCCGAACCTCCGGGCGGAGACTGGCATCTTTCTGCTGGCCAGGACGGTCGCCCCGCGGGATCAGCTACTGGCCCGGAACCGTCTGCCGGTTCCCGGCAATCCGCAGCAATGAGTATGCATCTTTGAGCCGGTCATGCTATAATGAATTGCATTCCCTATGAATTTGACGCTCGATAGAATTGCAGACTCGCCCCTCGGCCTGATCGGCGGCACACCGCTCGTCCGGATTACCAAGATCACCGCTGTGCTGAAGCCCAAGGTCCGGCTTTTTGCCAAACTCGAACGCTGCAATCCCGGCGGGTCCGTGAAGGACCGAGCCGCATTTCGCATGATCAGCGACGCCGAGCAGGCGGGTACGCTCACCAGGGACAGGATCATCCTCGATTCCTCGTCAGGGAACACGGGGATCGCCTATGCACTGATCGGCGCGGTGAAAGGTTACCGCGTCACGATCGTGATCCCGGAGAACGCGAGTATCGAGCGAAAAAAAATCATTGCAGGCTTCGGCGCGGAGCTTGTCTTCTCCAGCCCTTTTGAGGGCGCTGATGGCGCCATCCGCCTGGCACAGGAAATCGTCCAGAAAGAGCCGGAGCGGTACTTCCAGCCTGATCAGTACAACAATCCATCAAATCCAAAGGCCCACGAGCTGACCACCGGCCCCGAAGTCATCTCGGCGACAGGCGGTACGGTCACCCATTTCATCGCCTGCGTCGGCACCGGCGGCACTGTTATGGGCACCGGCCGAGCGCTTAAAGCGTACCGCAAGGACATTCAGGTGCTCTCGGTCCACCCCGACGACGCACTGCACGGCATCGAGGGAACTAAATATCTCGGGGAAGAGGCCATCATTCCCGGCATTTTTGACATGAACTTTCCAGACGAGCGGCTTACCGTCGGGACCGAGGAGGCATTCGAGATGACGAAGCGGCTGGCGAGGGAGGAAGGGCTGTTCGTAGGCACATCATCGGGCGCAGCCTTGACAGCTGCAATGAAGGTGGCAAAAACGCTTGAACAGGGGACCATTGTTGTAATGTTCCCCGATAGCGGCGACCGTTATCTGAGCAGGGAGCCCAATAACAAGCCTAAATAAAAACGACGTTTCAGCGCAAAACCAGTAGGACCTGATTTGTCGATTTACATTTTTTTCTGAAGTCCGTCGGTTCAAAAATCCTCCGCACTGTAGCATTTCCTTCAGCTTATCAATCAGACGCTTCAGTATGGTCAGTCAACAGCACGTAACTAGCCGGAATAATTAATGCAACAAAATGGTATAAAAGATGCAATCTATAAAAAAATATAAATAAATAATTCTTAGGAGGAATTTCAATCATGAAGAGGCAGGTTTTGGTGGTTTTGGTGCTCGTGCTATCAGTCGCTGTTTTAGGAGGATGTTCCAAGGGATACGAATCGCAGAAGAATGCTGCCGGCCTGAACATTACTCTCAGAGCCGACCGTTACCCGCTGATAAAGGGAGACAATAATTTATCGGTGAAAGTAGTGGAATCTTCGGGAAAAGCGGTGACGGATGCCAAAGTCGATATCCGTTTCTATATGCCGCCGATGCCCGGGATGGCACCTATGGAAAGCAGCGTTCAGCCCCAGCTCAAGGGGAACGAGTATCCCTTTACGGTTAACGTTGCCATGGAAGGCGGATGGAAAATAGATGCCACTATCACTCAACCCGGGAAAGCACCGGCATCGGCCACGTTTAATGTTGATGCACGGTAGTAGTTACGTTCGGGGATTGGAGGTGAAACAATGGATGCAAGGGAAAAATGAGGTTCAACCTAGTTGACCTATTTAAAATTATTAAAACGGGGGATAAAATGAAAAAGCATAGGATTACAATTTTAAGTTTAGCGCTTCTTATTGGTTTTGCGTTTTCCCAAAACGTGTACGCTACCGAGCCGTCACAGGTGGCCGCCGACCATCTCAAGATGGAGAAATATTACGCAGGCAAGGCAGTTGAGCAGGACGCGATTATCGCAGAGCATCAGCAGATGAAAAGCGAGTACAAACAACAGTACTTTATTAATGAAAAGGTAACGCCTGTCAGTCGGCTAAAGGAAATGGAAAAGCATTGCGATGCCATAATTCATGATACTGAGAAATTAAAATCCGATTACCTTGAAACCGAAAAATGGCATAAGATGAGGGCGGCAGAGCTGCAAGGGAAATAAAAACCGACCCGGCTGCTGTGATGATAAAATAGCGTGTTTCCGATCAGGCAGGCTAAAGGCAATATTGTCACAGCCTGTCTGTCGTATTTTCTGAGTGCGACAGGCCTTCAGATATGAAACCCGAAGAGATTTAGACCTGCTCCTATATAATTGTCTATAGCCTGCTTGCAGCGACTGCCCCGCATTTTGAAGAGTTCGATTTCCTTGGACTCGAATCTATTAATCTAGTTTCAGAATATATCAAGAATAGAAAAAAAGATGGTTGAATAAATCCATCGTCCATGCCTCTGAACCTTGTGCTCACTGGCCGGAGAACAATTTCACCGCTTCGCGAATGCTCATCTGGTCGAACTTGAGGCTCAGCTTGAGGAAAGGACCGCAGGCGGTGAAATCGGCCTTCGAAAAATCCCTGTCCGAGAATCCTGTGATATTGTAACCCACCTGGAGGAGGAGGTTCTTGGCGAAATTAAATCCAACGAAAGGACCTGTGCCGTATTTATACTGGTCCGCGCTCCAGCTATGAAGCACTTTGACTCGAAGTCCGATGTCCCACGTTTTGGTCACGTCATACCTGCCTTCCAGTCCGATGAGGTCCGTATAACCCCGGTAGTCCAGCTGGTCGATGGTCTCCTGGACGTACTTACACGCATACTGGAGGGCGATTTGCATGTCATGAGCCGGCTTGTAGTTCACGTTCAGGTTGTTGACGGTGCGCCAGGTGTTGTAGTCGAACGAGCTGTCCCTGCGCTCATCGATGATAAAGTCCAGGCGGTCGAGCACGATCCAGTCGCTATTCTTCGGACGGTACGCAAGGCTCAACCGCAGATCGTCGTTAGAGGTCCTGGCGCCGTTCGTGTTCGGCATCTGGAACACCCGGACCCCCGCGGCGAGCCCTAGCCCTTCCCGCACCTCTCCGTTCACGCCGGAGAGGACCACCAAATTCTTGTCGCCTGAAGCGAAACGTTCTTCCACGCGGCCCGTCCATGACCACTTTTCAGCCCGGTATCCCGCGCCGAGAGAAACGGCGGTGAAGTTCGGTCCTCCCGATGCCGGAGGCACGTTGCTGTTGAACTGGGGGGGCGGCGGAGTCGTTCCCGTCGCACCTGAGATCGTCGCCGAGCGGTCGAGCCCGACGTCCACGGACCATTGCTTGTTCACCTGCCAAGTCTGCTTAAGGCCCAGGGTGGAGAAGAGCCGCTCGCCGTTTTCCGAGGACTGATCCTCTATCGTGGAGTTGATCTGTCCGCCGGCCCACGGCGAGGAGCGCAGACCGACGCGCGAGGTGGCCGTATCTTGACTTGCCCCGTGCGTCAGCTCCTGGTTCGCAAAGAGCGTAGCGGAGCTGTTTAGCTTGTAATCGGCCCCCAGGATCGTGCGTGTTGGAAAATCGGCATTCCCGTTTTCACCCCCGATAGACTGGTCGCGGCGGACGGTGAAGGAAAGACGGTCCGTCATCTGGTACCGGCTGCCGACGAAAATCTGGTCCGACAACTGCGTCGGGCTGTTGACGAACGTGTCTTCAGCGTAGCGCACGCCGCCGAAGACCTCATAGCGCTTTTCGGAATACCTCGACTCCAGTTCGGCTACGTCTCTGACGGCCTCGGTCGCGAGGTTTATCTCGTGGTAAACCTCGCTCTGCAGACTGAACGACTGGCCCAAACGGTAGGCGAGGTCGAATCCCGTCTTGCGGGTGCCTGTTTCGCTGACGTTCTGCTGACCGAGGCCGAATCCCGGCGGCTGGTCCCGCACATAGGCCTTTCCCTCGAACTTGTCCGTACGGCTCGACAGCTCCGCGAGGTAGGCCGTGCCCTCGGTCGGCGAGCCGCTCTCGTCGTTCTTCGTGGTTGCCACCTCGGCCTTTAGCTTCGTATGGTCATCGAGCTTGACCGTGGCATCGGCGCCTGCGAGGTTCCCGGTCCCGCCGTTTTGCTCCTCGTGGATGTACGTGGCGCCGACCTCGACCTTGTTGTCATACACCCGCACCGCGCCCCGGCCTCCGTAATTGTAGGAGTTTCCGTCGGAACCGAGCACTTCGTACCGCACGACGATGAAATTGGGGTTGAAGTTTGCATCCCTGCTGAACACAGGCGCTTTGAACCAGATGGTCCCCGCATTGTAATCGATCGTGTAATCCAGGGAGCGAGTCAGCGGCTGCGAGGAGACGATCAATTCGCTCCTGAAGCGATCTCTCGTCTCGATCACAACCGTTTCCGAATTGATCATGATGTTCTTCTGTGACAACTGGTAGAGGCCGGATGTGCCATTGCCCTGGATCTCATCCTTTATGAACGTCTGGTCGTTCTGGCTTACGTAGATCGTGTAATCGAAGCTGTTCGATTTCATTTCCGATTTCAGACCGGTGAACTGACGGGTGTACCGCGACAGTTCGGTCATCGTTAGGCCCGTATCATAGTCGCCGAAGAGGGCGTAGAACTGTTTCCGTTCGAGCTTGAGGTACAGTGCGCGCGAACTGGCCGCGTCATAGTGCTGATTCGTGGCATCTCCGTAGAGCGTATAGTACGTATTCGGATCGATCGTCTGATAGAGGCTGCCCGGGTAGCCGTTGGGACTTTTGTTGCTGTCATAGGCGATGGTCAGGAGCCATTCGCCTTTGATCGCGCCTTTCGCGTAGAATGCGACCCTGCCGTCCTTATAATACTGGTCGTCCACGCCCGAGGCCGCCAGGCTCTCCATATTGCCCTTTACCACGTTGTAGCCTACGGTGCCCTCGGCAAGCCCCACCAAAATCCAGTCGCGCTTTTCTGGCTCGAGCCACGCCCGTACCTCCTGGACACCATTCATCAGCTTGAATCTGATCACGGCCTGGCCGGTCTGCGTCGTCGGCTGCAGTTGAATCAGCGCGATACCGTTTTCTCCGACCTGAAACTTCAGCTTGTCGCTCGTCGAGGCAGTCAAGGGGTTCTTCTGAAGGTCCTCGGACCTCGCGAGCGGGATATGGGGCGGATCGACGGCATACTCGCCGATCACTCCCTCCCGCGCCGGATGTCCGTCCTTGTCCGTGAGCAGGACGGCGATGATCGGAGGGGTCTTGCCGTCGGCGACAAGTTTCGACGCCGCGGGCGCAAGCTCCGCCTTCACCGGAGGCCGTGAATAGTGGATGACCCGTTTCACCTGCGCGGTCGGCGCGCCGTTCTCGTCATACTGGGACGCCTCGAGAATGTTGTCTCCCTCCTCCAGGTGAACGTTTCTCCATATGGCGAGGGCCACTTTGTCGTCCTGCCGTTTGAGCGTGGTATCGAGGAAGAACGAATCCACCTCCGCACCGTTGAGGAAGAGCTTCAATTTCAGCTCGGGGTCGTGTTTGACCGCGATGCTGGATGCGGGGAGGGACGGGTGGTAGCCGTCACCCGGCCAGACCCAGGCTAGGCCGGGCTCGGCGCTCTCGAGCCAGGCCTTTGTATACTCGGGCATCTCCTTTTTCTCCTGCTCGCCGTGCTTCGGCTCCTCTGCCCACTTTTCGCCCGGCCGCAGGCCCGTTGTGGGGACCGTCTTCATTCCGCTCCGGTCTTTTTCATTTTTCAGCTCGGCTGAGGTAATGGCACTTTCGGTCTCGACCTGGATCTCCACGCGGCGGTTCAACGCACGGCCTGCTGCTGTCTCGTTCGTTGCCACTGGCTCATCGGGCCCCTTGCCGATAAACGTTACCTGCTCTGGGGAAAGGTTCAAACCAGCGGCGATATAGCGGCCGACGGTTTCGGCCCGTGCCCGCGACAGCTCATAGTTGTCCTTGAACTGCCTCAGGCCGTGGCCAGCTATCTTTTTCGAGTCCGTATGGCCCGTCACAGTGATATGACGCACCTTCACCTGTTTAAGGCTTTCTATCAGGCGGTCAATGGCCTCCTGGTCCTTCTTGTTTAATGCGGAGTTCAGCACTGCGAACCGCGGATGGAGGACGATGTCCGGCGTGGTCCGGCGCTCCGTCATGACCCGCCGCACCAGCAGGTTGTCGACGACGGGGGTCCTTTCGTCTTTCTTTTGCGGCGTGTCGAAGGTCAGGAGCGCTTTCGTCGCCAGGTCAGTGGCGTTGCCCGCGACGGGAATGGAAGCGCGGAAGCGCAACGTACCGTCCCAGTCCGCGGGCATGTCACCGACGCGGAAGGTGAGCGCGTTCTCCGTGATGCCGGGGTCGGGCTGCGGGACCGCGTTCAAACCAGTGCTCCCGGGCTGGTAGGAAGCTCCATCAGGCAGCATCACGGTGAGCCGCAGGTTTCTGAGCGGCACGGGCCCCACATGGAGTGGAATGCTGTATTCGATCACGTTCGCGCCAGCCGCGGGACCGTTCGTCAGCGCGCTTTGGAGATCGATCCCTGCCTCTCCGGTCCGTGGAGGCTTGAGGCCCAGGTGGAAGTCCGCCCGCCAGAGGGTCCCGCCCTGGATGTCCACGAACTGTGAATAAGCGGTCTCCGCGAACCGGTCGTTCTCCTCGCAGGATAGGATCTCATACTTCTCGGGGATCGTTTCAAGGTCGACCTGCACCACGTGGGTGCCGGGAGTCACGCCCTCGAAGTGATACATGCCGTTCTTGTCGGTCACCACATAGGTGCCGTCCTCAAGGAACAGTCGTACACCCTCCAGTCCATTTTCCTCGGCGGCATCGGGTTTTCCGCAGCCGTCCACCCGCAGCCGGCCCGCAATGAAGGCCTTTCCGCTGAAGAGGTCGTCCGTGACCAGGACCTGTGCCGCTGCCGTGTTGGAGGTCGCACCCGTGCCGCTTGCGACGGCGGTGTTGACAGCAGTGCCCGTCTGCGCTCCCGCCGCGATTTCCGTCACGTAAGAGATCGCAGCCGTTGATCCGGCCGCGAGGTCGCCGGCGGTGAAGGTCAGCGTGCGGCCGTCACTTGATATCGAGGGGTCCGGGGCGACGAGACCATTGAGCTTGGTGGAACCCTTTCGGTAGCGGAACCCGAGGGGCAAAGCGTCGCTCACGACGACGGCCGGGACAATCGCGGTCGTATCGGTGTTCTGCACGCTCAGCTGATACTGGAGGAAATCTCCGATCGCGGCGGTCGAATTCGCCGCCGATTTGAGCAGAAAGAGCCTGTTGCCCGAGGTGTCCACGGGGATGTCGATATGGACCGTAAAGCCCGCGGTCAAAGTGAACGCACTCCCCTGGGAGGCGGGAGTGAGGGCGAACGGCCCTCCGGGAAGGCCCTGCAATCCCACGAACGGCACCGTGGACGGGAACCGGTAGCCGGCTGGGGTGGTCACCACGTACCTGTAGGTTCCCGGCGGGACGGCGGGGAAGCGGAATGTCCCGGCAGGGAAAGAATAGGCAGTTCCGCCGCTGTCCATGATCGTTCCGCCCGACACGACAGTGGACGGGAAGGTTGCAACTCCGTTATCCCCGAAGACTGCCGCGGGCTGACCGGTGTTCGCGTCGACGATCGTTATGGAGACGCCGTTCACGGGCTGGCCGCTGGAACTGCTGAAGACCTTGCCGAGCGGATCGACAAGGGCAGCGGCGGCGGAGGCGTCCGTGTTGTCTGTAACATCGGTATATGTTGCCGAGACGCGCGAATTGCTCACGACGCTCAACTGGCCATTGTGGGGAACACTTGGCGCGGATGTGGTCGGGAGGTAACCGGCGAACACGCCGGTGTTCGGCCCTGTCTCGGTGAGGCGAAGCAGCTCGCTGTCGCCCGTCAGATTGTCCGTCACGGTGACGAGCACGGTCTCGGCCGTGTTCGGGTCCAGGTTCTGGTCAGGGTCCGTGACCCTGATGAAGACCGGCTCTCCCGCGTGGTATTGGCTCGCAGCGACGAGCGGGACGGGGTTCGCGAGATTGATGGTGGCGCCGCCGACCGAGGGAACGGTGGAGGGCAGGGTGACGAACGGCCCGGCTGCCGTTCCGCTCGCGCTGTATGCGGGCGGCGAGAGCGTCACCATCTGGGCGCCGGCGGCACCGGGGGCGTACTGCAGCAATTCGATCGTCGAGGGCGTGCGGAAGGCCACGGCCGTGACCGTCACGGTGTTCGAATTTTTGATGATGGCCCCTGATGAAGGACCGTTCGTATAGGCTGCCGCGGCTGTGTTCGAGATGACCGTCCCGGCCGGCGTGGCCGCAGGGAGGTCCGAAGAACAAAGGAAAATGAATAAAAACGATGCAATGAAAGCGCAAATTGGATAATGCGTGCGCAGGGAGACTGCCGAAGTTCCTGAAAAAGGGCGCACTGCGGCGCACGCCCCGGCATGAATGCCGGAGACCATGCGCCGCAGCGAAGCCGATATGCGGATGCCTTTCCTCACCGCAATCCTTCTTTCGCTACCGCTACTTGATGGTCACCTGATATTTGATAACGACGTTTGCACCTCCGTTCACCGTCAGGCCGCTGACGGCGATCTTGTTTGCACCTCCATTCGGATCAGCGGCATCGCTCCAGGAAGCCCCGTCATCATTGGCGTTGTACACGTTCGTCTTGCAGGCGCCTGCGACCACAATGCCGTATCCCGCGCCGCTTCCGGTGCAGTTGGTCACACCGTCATTGAATGATGTGTTCGGCGCGCCGCTCTGGCCGTTTCCAAAGGTCAGATTCGCTATTTGCGCAGTCAGGTCGTCGCTCAATACCACGCTGGTAGCATTGGCGGAACCTGCAGCATTCGCGATGGTCATCGTATAGGTCACGACCGCGCCCGGGATGGCCTTAGGGGTGACAGTAAGGTTTACCGGGTCCCAATACACGGCCGAGGTCTTCGTGACGGTGAGGGTCGAAGCGGAGACCGCGTACGCACTCCGTGCCGAATGCGCTCCGTCGTTCGCGTTATCGTCGGTGCCCGCCACGTCTCCGGCGACGACGTCGATGTTCACGCCGGCGCCCAGCGCCGTGCAGAGGCCGCTGTCATTGACCGTTGCTGCGGTGACCTGGCTGTCCTTGGTGGTCACACTGGTGCTTGATCCGACCCACTGGGTCTGGGCCTTCAGGGCGTACACGGCGATCTGTCCGTTCGTGGCGGTAAGCGGAGTATCCGCCGCGATGGTTATCGGCTGGCTTGCGTTCGGGGCCAGGCTGGTGATCGTGGCGCTCGAAATGACTATGTTGTTGAGATCGGTGTTGTCCGTTCCTGAGAAGGGGCTGCTCGTTCCGTTCGGCTCAGCCACATAGGTAAGGACGTACTTCTGGGGCGCATTGCCGTTGTTCGTGACCGTGAAGTGGGTCTGTGTGCCGGTCGCGCCTGGATTCACGGTCACGTTGGCCGCGTCCGTCGTTGCCACAGTAACGTTCACCTTGACGCCCACATAGAACGAGGTGTTATTGTTGCCCGAGCCGTCGGTGGATCCGACCTGGGTCTGCGGGATGCCTCCCACCTGGTAATTAACGAACGCCCTGTTGTTGATCTGGGTACAGGCGAGTGTCCCGGCCGCCAGGGCCCCTTGCGGCAGAGCCGCTGCGAGCGCCCCGATCAGGAGCACCGAAATGAGTGTGTAAACCTTACACATATTCATAGTTCCTCCTTGCAAAGATATTGAACCGTTGGTTGCAGCATGTTGAAGACTCGTTGCTTCCTTTCTCTTTTCCTTCATCGCGCATGTGTTTTTCACAAAACCGCCCCTTTCTGGTAGATTTGAATTTTTCTTTGTTTTTCATAATTCCTCATTTCACCCGTGCATTGAACGTAACGCTCCCTTTGGCCCCGGCAGCCAGCTTGGCCACGATCCACCGGATGTCAGTGTAATCAGCGGCCGCTGCCTTTCGTCTGTTTCCCTGGAGATCGGTGATCGTGAGCGCGTCCGATGCCCCGTAGTTCTTTCCGTGGTCCGTGGAGAATTCGACCTGCGCGTCTTTCCCCGTTGCGCTTCCCTCTACGTAGACCATGTGCTCGGGCACCTTGTCCTGGATGACGACATTGGTCGCCGGCTTGTCGCCGTTATTCGTGTAATAGATCGTGTAGATGACCGTGTCGCCGGGCACGACGTTTGCCTTTGAAGCATCAACTCTTTTCGTCACCTGTTTTCCCTGCTCGTTCGTTTCCGTCACATCAACTTCCGCTTTTGTTACGAGCTCGATGGCTCCCTTTTGCTGCGCCCAGGCCGCCGTCGTCAGCAGCAGGAGAGCGAGCATGATGCCGAACATTCTGTTTGTCATAACCATTCCTCCTTTTGAATTAGTAGATTGATTGTTTGTTTCGAAAACCTTGCATCATCTTCCGGTAACACATGGCCTCCTTTCCTTGGATTCTGATCAATTTATCCTGACGGCAAACGTTATGGTCTGGACCGGCGACGTACTCGTCAGATTCCCGAGCGTTACCGTTACGGACCCCGGGGTGGTCCCTCCAACGTCGCCGGCGTCACTGTCGAGCGCGTCGGAAAGGGCCGTGCCGTTCAGCTTGAGCGTGCCCGGAACATAGGTTGTGTTCGCCGGCACGGCGTCCGTGACCACGACATTCATCGCGGTTCCCGAGCCCGAGGCTGTCACCGAGAGGGTGTAGCGGATCGTTGCGCCGGTCATAGGTTGGGAGCCGCCATACTGGTCCGTCACCACGGCCGTCTTGGCCACGGTTACCGTCGCGGCCTGAGCCTTGAACCCGACCGTGTTGCCGCTTCCGTCCTTCGCCAGCACGGCATAGAGACCGTCCCGGTCCGCGTCTCCGCCATTGCCGTGCCCGTCTCCCAGCACAACGTACTGGGTCATGAGGTTCGCGTTCTTGTTCGCGGACGCTCCGGCGGCTGCCGCCGTGGATGATTTCACCGGCGGGTTCACCACGCCCAGATTGGCGGGCTGGTACGCCTCCGCGGTCACGAGGTAGTCGATGGCCTGTCCGTCCACGGGCTGGGCAGGCGCTGTGATATAGAGGTACACGGTCCGGGATGCATCGGGTGCCAGGGCGCTTATGTAGGGGAGTCCGTTGGCGTTCGGGTCGGTCGGCAGGGCCGCCGTGCCGGCAGTGTCAGCATAGAATGCTGGGCCCGCCGCCGGCACGAGCGTCGGTACTCCCGTTACCGCCGGTTTGAGCGTGAAGTCGTGTGGCCCGTTGCCAGTGTTGGTCAGGATGTACGCCATGGACGCCCTGCCTCCGGGTGCAATCGCCACGTCGGAGACGTTCGAGGCGGTCAGGGTGAAGTTGACCTTGTCGTCCACCCTGATGGCGTTCGTATTGCTGGAAGTGGTGTAATTGTTCCCGCTCATGGTATAGATGACAGTGGCCGTATTGCCGATCACGGTGCCGGCAGGAGTGCCAAGGGCAAAGGCATGCCCCGCGACGAAACAGGAGATCATATACAGCGCTGCAAGGAGCAGCATCTTGCCCCGAACGCGGCCGGACCTTCGTCCATGACGTTTGTGTATGAATGTCGACTCTTTCATTGCACCTTCACCTGGAAAATCATGTTGAATGACGTGTTGCCCGCCATCGCTCCTGTGGGGTTCACGCGGACGCCCGTGACGTTCGCGTCAAAGCCGTTAGCATCCGGCGTCGGCGTGTAGTTGTACGGCGCCCCGCCGCCCGCTTGGTTGGAATAGGTGACGTTGCTTCCGTAGACGTAGCTCAGTCCGCAGGATGCGCAGGAAAAGGCAACGGGCGGGTTGGAGCAGGTGTTCGAAACGCACATGCTCGTGTTGGTCGGGATTGCGTCCGTCACCACCATCGAATTGTTGTCCGCCAACCCGAAGCTGCTGTTCGTGACCACAAGGGTGTATTGCATGGCAGCACCAGGGATTGGTTTGGGGGTGGTCCCGCCGTTCACAGGATCGGAAACGGCCTGTACCGTCTTGACGGCCGTCAGGCTCGGTGCGATGTAGAACGTGCCGACCCCCGTGTCCGAAATAGTTCCTTCCGTCCCTTCGGGAGCCGTGACGGACACCGTCCAGTACCCCGAGGGCACCGACGACGCAGGCGTATAGACGTACTCGAAGGTCTTGGTCGCCGCGCCGGAGTCCGCGGCCTGGGGCATGGGCTGGGCGCTCACGACGGCTGTGCCGCTCGGGTTCTTGATCGTGACCTTGGGCTGGGTCGTGGCATTGTTGCTGGCGTTGATATCGTAGCTTCCGAAGGGGTCGCTAACCACGGCACGCAGGTATATGTTGCCTGAGGTAAACGCAAGGGGTTGCGTCGTGCCGGGATAGGCTGTGCTGTAGGCGGTGACGCTGCTGACGCTAATGACCGTGGTTGAGGGAAGGACGGCCCGGGAAACGTTGCCGCCGGTGTACGGGGAGACGCGGATCGAGTCCGCCGCGCTGTTGTTCGTGACCGTAAGGTTCCAACGGTTGGCCGCTCCGCAGGTCAAAGCAGCTCCGAGCGGCAGGCCGTAGGTGTAAAGCGTTATGGTGTTGTTCAATGCAAGCGTTTGCGTCTGGGTGAGCGTCGTGCCTCCCGACGAACACTGGAGGCTGACCGTGACGCTTCTGTTGCCGTTCGTGGTGCCCGCTCTTACGTATAGATAGACCGGCACCGTGGCACTTACCGATGGGTTGATCGTGATGGCTCCCGCGGCAGCCGGGTTTTGGGACCAGGTTTGCGATGATGTGGCGTTGATCGTGACCTCCGCACCGGCTGTCGGCGCTGTCCGGGAAAGCTTGTAAGGAGGGGTGGACGTGTTGTCGTACAGATAAAGCGGCTTGTTGCCGCTGGCGGGAACCTGCGACTGGGACACCGTGATCGTCGGGGCTACGGGCGTCGCGCCCGGGCCCGCCGGGTTCGTGATCGTGGCCGTGTTGTTGATCGTCGTGCCGGCCGTGGTCCCGCCCGCTATTGTGGTGGACACGACGATAGAGGCAGACCCGCTCGCAGGGACCGAGACATTGGTAGCGGTGAGCGTCTGTCCTGCGAAGCTGCAGGTCGCCCCCGCGGGGCAGCTCGTGACCGATAAACTCGTCAACGCCGCCGGGAAGGTGTCCGTCACTGTAACGCCCGAGGCAGCGACCCCTGCCGTTTCGATGAGCGTAATTGTGTACGGGATCAGGTCGCCGGGATTCTGGTCGCCGCCGTTGGGATCGGTCCAGGTCTTGGTGGACGTCGAGAGATTGGAGGCCACAACTGTGGTCGTGTCCGTCACATTGTAGGTCCTGACAACAGGCCCCACGGAGTTGGTATAGGTGAAGGTCGCCTGCGTCGCGATCGCGTCCACAGTCCCGTTCGTCGCGCTCGATGGTATGTTCTCTTGGACCAGGATGCAGAGCGGCGTTCCGGCGTAAACGGTGATCGCCCCTGAGATCAGTGTGTCGATGCCGGAATCGTAAACGCCGTTGCAGTTCGTGTCCTGGTAGAATGCCACCGCGGGCCAGGAGCCCTGGGTCCTGCTGCTGACCGAAAAGGAGACGCTGCCGCCGGTGTTGGGTGTGAGAGTGTGGGCATAATAGACCGGGGCCGTGGCCGACCCGTTTTTGGCTCCCGTAGCAAGCAAAAAGGTGTTGTCCAGGACGTCGCTGAAGATGACACCGGTGTAATCGGTGTAGAGAGTGTACGCAAACTGGATGTAGTCGCTGCCGATGGTATAGGTTCCGCCTGTAGTGCCGGCGTTGTAGTTCACGGAAATGTATCCCGCCAGGTTGGTTTCGTAGATCCTGAGCGTAGCGCTCGCTGTATTCGTATAGAGCGCGAAATTCCCTCCGCTGTCAGTAGTCGTCGTGTCGTAGGTTGTGCCTCCGGTGTTGTTCGTCAGCCGCACGGTCACGCCTGCGATCCCGGTTTCCGCGGCGTTCAGCACGCCGTCGTTTGCGTTGGAGATCGGGCCGTTCAGGCCGTTGTCATTGATGACCTTGCCGGAAACTCGCGAGCCGTTCCAGAGACCGAAGTTCTGGTTGGTCAGGTTGCTGCCGCCGGCGGACATGGTCAGCGTGTAGTTGGCGGGAGCGGTATAGACCCAGTTGGCGTTCGGGGGGCCGGGATTGAAATTCGTATCGTTCACGTTGCTGATGATGACCGTGTAGTTGTCGTAGGACGGCACGTTCGTGAAGGTGTATGTACCCGCCGCTGCGATCGCGTACGTCTGAAGTGCCGTTGACAGATCGCTTGACCGGAACAGCTTTGCATACATCCCCGTCTGATTCGTTGTTCCCTCGGTCCCGTCCTGCACGCCGTTGTGGGCGGTCCCGCCGCCCGCGCCGTTGTCATTGAAGACAATACCGGAGATGCTGATCGGCGCTGCGGTAACCGAAACGGTCACGGACGAGCTGTTGTTGGAGGAGTTGTAGTCGTTGATGCCCCCGGGGACCGTGAGCGCCGCCGTGTTGGTAATTTGGGTGCCGAGCGGGGCGGAGGCGCTGACGGTCCCGGTGATGGTATAGACCGCAGAGCCGTTCAGGGGCAGCGTGGCGGTGGTATTGATGGCGTTGCCGCTTCCCGATCCGGCTCCGCATGTTGCCCCCCCTGCGGCGGCGCATGTCCAGGTGACACCGGTAATCAAAGAGGGGACGGTGTCGGTGATAGGCACATTGTTCGCCGTGATGTTGCTCGGGCCGTTGTTGCGTGCGGTCACTGTATAAGTGATCGGGCCGCTCTGGGTGACAGTGGGCGATGATGCGATCTTTGAGATCGATAGGTCGATGTCTGACGACGGAAGCGGGTCGACGATGAGGTTTCTGATTTCGTGGTAGTTGTTCGATCCGCCGGTGCTCGCCGCGTAGCCGATCATGACCGTTGCGGGCACCGGTCGGCCGACCATGAGGCCGTTCAGGACCTGTGTGAGGGGCTGATTGTAACCGACTTGGAGATATACATCGACCCTGAGATAGTTCGGGGCTGACTGGGGCGTAAGGTAAACGACGACCTTGCGGTATTCCATCCCGGTCTGGCTGGGCCGGTAGGCCTGGCCAGGGAAAGACAACTGCGCAATGCTGGAAGCGGTCCCGCCGAGGTAGAAGTATGCGCCGGAGGGATGATTATAAGGACCGCGGAGAGCCACGGCATCGCAGCGGCCTCCCGGACCGCCGATTCGCCCCTCGGTGGGGTTTGAAAAGTTGCCCCACTCGTCGATACCAACGCCGATGTAGCCGTAATTCAGGCCCGGATTCACTGGAGCAACCGTCTTCTGGGCATAGCCCAGCGATCCGCCCGATGCCCCGACCGAGAAAGGCTGCGAGCCGTCGAAGAGAAAGACGCTGTAGCCGTCTGCTCCGGTCGTCCCGCAGCCGAAGCCACCGTCGCCCGCGCCGCCCCAGGTGACGTAGTCGTATTGAATGACCGCGCCCTGGGTGATGTCGAACCCTGTGTTCAGATAGGCGTAGCCAGCCTCGTTGCCCCCCAGGTCGGTCAGCCGGAGCCACCCGTTTCCGTCCGGATCGAGCCCGCTACTTGCTGTGAGGAATGCCGACCCGCCTATCACCCAGCCAGGCGCAGTGGAGTGGGTCATGGGCTCGTTCAGGATCGAGGCCGAGACCGACTCGGCCATGATCAACCCGAAAACCACGCAAATGATGGCGTTTCCAGCAAGTCTCAAGATGCTATGATGTGTTCCAAATCTCATACACGATTCTCTTCGTCACTAAAGAACAACGGCAAGGTGGATGATCGATCGTGGTACGATCACCCGGGCCTTAGTTTCAACGCTAAATTCCAACTTTGCCGGCATGTTACAAAGTGCAACCGGTACATCGTCAACGAACGCTATATTCGGGGTCGTGGGACACGTATATCCGACCAACAGCCATTCAATATGACTAGCAATTTTAGTGCTATGAATAACGCATTGAAATTACGATGTTTTATGATTATTTTAGGGTAGGGGAGGCAAAGAAATTGTCAATATAATGACAAGGTACTGAAGAACAATCTATTGGGACGATTATGATGAATGTGACATGATCTCTATATTGATGCCAACACATTGGTTAAGCGGTATGTAGAAAAATATGCCAAACTCAGACTGGCCGCACCATGCCGCTTAAAACCCCTTGACATCGGCATAAGATTGATGCAAATTAATACATATTAATACATATGATTACGCATATCTATTGGCTGGGAGGCACTGACATGCGGACGACATTGAATATTGAGGACAAACTGCTCGATAAGGCGGCGAAGTTAACCGGGATTAAGGAAAAAACATCGCTTGTCAAACGCGGGCTCGAGTCGCTGATAGCAATTGAGAGCGCCAAGCGGCTCGCACGTCTGGGCGGGTCAGAAAAAGGATTAAAGGCGATACCTCGGCGACGAACGGCGGTCAGGTGAAAATGGTGCTGGTCGATACATCGGTATGGGTCGAGCACCTCAGAAGCGGGACAACCGGGCTTGAATCATCGTTGAATGACGGACAGGTCGTCTGCCATCCGTTCATCCTCGGCGAACTGGCTTGTGGAAATCTCAAAAACCGGTCACAAATTATGTCACTGCTTGATTCACTTCCCTCTGCTCAACTTGCCGATCACGAAGAAGTGATGCTGTTTATCGAGACTCATCGGCTGATGGGTAAAGGATTGGGATATATTGATATCCATCTACTGGCGTCGGCCGTGTTGACAAACGTCCATATTTGGACCTTTGACAAGAGACTGAACAAGGCGGCAGCAGTGCTGGGGATAAAATTCTGACACCATCGAACCAAGGTCGTCTAGTGAGTAGATGCACTGAATGCCTTTTGAAAAGTTATTATTTATCTCTAAAACATATGCTACCGATGATCCTTTTCTCAGGAGAACTCCGCCTCTCTGAGCTTTCCGATGATTTTGCCCGGTACTGACCCCTTTTTGCACCTCTGATTGCCCTCCCTTTGGTTTTATGCTACCATAGGTCCGGCTCTCGTGGTGGTAAAGGTTTCTGGGGCAAGGTTAGATGGAAGTTAGAGCTGAGTGACCGAAAGGAGCCATAATGCGACAGCAGGGGCCAAAGCTCCGTGACAAGCCGGCGTATCGTCTCTATGACGGGGGAGGAACGGAGATGGCGTACCAAGATGTTCTTGACCGCTGCGCCAAATCCGATATCCTGCTGTTCGGCGAGCTTCACGAACACCCCCTTGTTCATTGGTTGCAGCTGGAATTGACGAGGGACCTCTATGAGATCAAGAAGGACGATCTGATGCTCGGCGCGGAAATGCTGGAGGCCGACAACCAGTTGATCGTGGATGAATATCTGGCCGGTCTCGTCGAGCACGAGCACCTGGTAAAGGAGGCAAAGGTCTGGGAGAACTACGATACCGACTACCGCCCGCTCGTCGATGTCGCCAAGGAGCACGGACTTCGGTTCATCGCGACCAATATCCCGAGGCGATATGCCAGCCTCGTCGCCCGGAATGGAATGAAGGCGCTGGAACACCTGGCCGATGAGGCAAAGAGATATATTGCTCCACTTCCCATCGTGGTGGACCTTTCAACGCCGGGATATGGCCAGGCCATGGAAATCGGCATGGCCCATGGGTCGCATATGGACGCTCAGAACTTCGTCGCCGCACAGGCGGTCAAGGACGCCACGATGGCCTACTTTATCCTGAAGAACCGCAGGCCGAAGGACCTGTTCATCCATTATAACGGTGATTATCATTCAAAGGACTGCGGCGGCATCTGCTGGTATCTAAAACGGCAAGATCCGGACATCACGGTCCGGACCATATCCTCGTTTAGCAAGGACACACCCGTGTTTGACGATGATTGCAAAGATGCGGCTGACATTGTTCTCGTCGTTCCGACAGCCCTGGAGAGACGCTCTTCATGAACCGCGGGCGCGTCCAATTTACAGCCATTGACATCATTCCCTGATGCTAAGGAGATCATATGAAAAAGGGATACTGTGCTTTCGTAGCATTGCTGGTTATCATCATTCCTTGGGCCTCCGGCCGTGCGGACACGGACCGATGCTCTGAGGCGGTGAGGCAGGGGAAATACCAGGACGCGATTAGCATTTGCACAAAGCAGATCGAGAGCGGTTTTTTCAACGATAAGAGCATCGCCGCTTCCTATCGGCAGCGGGGTATAGCCTATCTCGCGACAGGCAAGACAGATCTTGCCATCGCAGACCTGGACCGAGCCATCGAACAGGACAAAAACGATGCCTCTGCATACGCCAACCGGGGCGCGGCTTATATGTCGCAGAGGAAGTTCTACCTGGCCATTGCCGATCTCGATAAAGCAATCGAGCTGAATCCTCGCGACGATATAGCGTTCAAGAACCGCGGCGTCTGCTATATGAGCAAAGGGAAGCTTGACCGGGCCATTGTCGATTTTAGCAAGGCTCTTGCACTCAATCCCAAAGATGACGAGACCTATAATGACCGCGGTGCAACCTACCTGGAACAGGGCAAGACAGACCTCGCCATCGCCGATTTCAGCGAGACCATTAAGCTCAATCCGAAGAACGATGAGCCATACAGGAATCGCAGTGCCGCCCATATGAAGGCCGGCCGGTTCGAAGACGCCAAGGCCGATCTGAGCAAGGCGATTGAGCTCAATCCAGCAGACAGCCGGGGATACTACAACATGGCCTGCCTCTATTCTCTGAAGAAGAACGTCATGGAATCCTGTTCCTGGCTCCAGAAGGCCATTGATCATGGCTACAACGACTGGCAGCAGATGAAGCAGGATTCAGACCTGGAAAACGTCCGGTCAGCGGATTGCTTTCAGAAGATCTCCAAAGGCAAGTGAACCGGTGAGACTATCGTCTATTGCTGATCAATGTCTTAACCCACGCTATGGTGGCTACCCGGTAAATTTCAATCGCATGAGCCCAAAGAGTGCCAAGAGCACCGCCCTGTGCTTGCCCCTATATAGGCTGTTTTTCGATCATGGTATTCATGTTATTTAACTCCAAATAAAATTGACCCATCTAGAGCAGCAAGTCTTTCCCCTCAACATATCAACGGAGATTGCTCCTAAGCAAATATGAGACAACTTGTCTCATTATGAGACTATCCCGCCGAGGATCAATTAAATTCCCCATAGATTTCAATTGTATGTTTTCAAGCATCTCTGGCACAGTACTTGAATTATTTAAACCAGAGCAAAACGAAGGAGCTTGAACGTGGGAATCAGCATTAAAATGCAAGCGCTGAAGACAAAGCATGTTTTGGTAATCGACGATGATGCAGCAACTCTGTTCGCCTACAAGATGCTGTTTAAACAGCACGCATCCATCATGATCCATGCATGCGAAACGCTCGATCATGCTCTGGAACGGATAGCTGCAAGATTTTTTGACCTCGTGATCACCGACCTCAGGCTGACTGGCGAGGGAAGTGAAGAGGGGATGGAGGTCATGAGATGCATTCGTCGTCTGCAGCCAAGTACAAAGGTTATCCTTATCACAGGTTACGGTAGCGAACAGGTGAAGGCAAAAGCTTTTGACCTGGGGGCATCTTTCTATTTTGAAAAGCCAGTTCATCCAACGGACATGTTCGACGCCCTGCGGAAATTGCTAATTATAGATCAGACATGATCCATAGGGGAGGCACGAAATATGTTGATGCAGTGGAATGATAATTTATCCTCAGGTGCTCAGATAATCGATACGCAACATCAGGAACTCATCGGGCGGGTGAACAGGCTGCTTGATGCCTTTCAGCAGGGCGCTGTCGCGCGACAGGAAGTGAGCTCGATCATCCAGTACTTGGCCGATTATGTAGTATTCCATTTCGGGACAGAAGAAAACTATATGGCAGTCTATAACTATCCCAGCATGAGCAACCACAAGGCGCAGCACGAGCAGTTCGTTAGGACCTTTCTGAGGATGAAGGACAGGATCATGATAGAAGGCATCAATGCGTCTCTTGCAGAGGACGCCAGACAGGTCGTGGTGGACTGGCTGGTCAATCATATAAAATATTCCGACAGAGCCCTTGGTATGTATCTCAAGATGAAAATGTGATGAAAGACGACACAATGCAATAGAGGAGGTATGGAGATGAATATCGAAAAATTGGTTTCAGCATTATCTTCGGTTGTTTTAATGGTTTGTATTATGGCGGGTACGAGCCGAGCCGCGGATCTTACTATCGCTCTTCAACTGGCACAGGCAGGCGAAGGCAAAAAGTATCTGCCGCTGCTGGAGTATCTGGGTAAAAAGGGGATCTCGGCCACATTTCAAACCGTTCCGGATTACGGGGCGGCGGCAACGATGTTCGCCACCGGGAAGGTTGACGCCATGTTCAGCGGTTCCGGTGTGGCAGGCACCATGATTATCAAGGGCCTGGCGTACCCGGTGGTGAGGCCCGTAAATCTGGACGGCACGAGCACGTACGCAGCCGTGATAGTGGCGCCCAAAAACAGTCCAAAGTATTCAGGAAAAGCGGACTACTTCAACGGGAAAAAAGTGATTTTCGCCCCGTTGGCGTCGGCTGGCGAGATTTATTTCCGGTCGTTGGGGCTGTCCAAGCCCAGCCTTATAATAATGGCCGCAAATCACGGCGCAGCCCTGGAGTCGTTAGCACGAGGCGATGCGGACGTAGCAATTGTTAAGAATCATGTTTGGAACAAGGAAAAGGGAAAATACCCTCAGCTTGAAATGATTCACGAGGACAAGGGGCAGAACCCTGACGGAACGCTGATTGTTTCCAAGAAGATGAACCCTGCGATGGTACAGAGGGTCAGCGGTGTGTTGCTTGCCATCAAGGATGACAGCTCCCATGAGGCAGTCGCTGCTCAGGAGTCGCTTAAAATCAGCGAGTTCATCAGGACAACTGAGGACGACTTTAAGTATACCCTTGCTATACTGAAGAAGGCCGGCGTGACCCCGGAATGGGAGTTCAAATTCTGATCATTTCAAAATCAGGCGGAGGCTCATGTATGGGACCATCTCAGGTGGCATTTAGATAAAGAGCAAGCGCAGATAGTTGCAGATTACGTTTCAGTGCTGAAGAGATGTTTGTCCTTGCGGGCAAGGGGACATATGCATATAATAATTGCATACACCGACGACGAATAGACGTCCTGAGAACGGCAGTCTGCAGAAGCAGGAGCGCATTTTATGGTTCAGCATGTCTTCAACCACGATCAATACCACTTCAGCTTTCTCGCAATCCCCCAATTTGTTGTTGCAGTCTTTATCATCGGACTGGGCGCCTTCGTCATGGTCCGGGAGCGGTATATACGCATCAGATTCATTTATCCGCTCACAAGCCTGAGCATGGGCTTATATATGCTATTCATGGGCCTGGTATACTTGAGCTCTGACCAGGACACCATGGTCTGGTGGATGCGGGGAGCATTAATAAGCACTGTGTTTATGCCTTCGACCGAGTTTCTGCTGGCCACAGCCATCCTGAACCGGATCAAGCGATACCAGATTGCCATTACCGCAACGTTCATTCTGGCGATCCTGTTCTCCGTTAGCGTCATATATTCGGACGCCTTCCTGGTAACCACACCCCGCATTTTCCCGAGAGGCGATAGCTCTTGGTTCGGGCCGCTAGCCTTGATATTCATCTTTTATTTCCTTGTTGTTGCTTTTGCGATTCTTCAGCTTTACTGGCGTGCGTATACAGGGAGCCGCGACGAGAGGAACAAAAACAGGATGAGGTGGATATTCCTGTCCTTCTGTATCGGCCTTCTGGGAATAGTTGATTTTCTCCCCGGTTTGGGTGCTAGAGTGTACCCATTCGGATATGTGCCCATAGCATGCTATACGGCCGGCATAGCGTTCGTGATTATGCGGTATCGTCTGGTGGACATCACTCCCGAACTCGCCACGAACCAGATTCTTGAGACCATGCAGAGTGCGGTTATCGTCGTAGATCTCGACGGTAAAATCCGGGTCTTGAACCGTGCAGCCCAGGACATGCTGGGGTATCCTCAGAACACTCTGCTTGGTAGGGGTTTATCAGAGCTTTTGACGGCCCACGCAGGGCTCGATCGGGGTATCGACGAAGGCATGAGCATCAACTGCTCCGAGTTGTGCTGGTGCAGATGGGACGGGCGGCAGGTCCATGTAAATGTGTCCACTTCACAACTGACGGATCATTCAAACGGATCTCCCATCGGGATGGTCTATGTGGCCCATGACATCACCGACCGAAAGGAAATGGCGCAGAAGATCGAGGCCGCGGCAACGGAATGGAAAAGCACCTTTGACGCCATAAAGGACTGCATCATGATTCTGGATCGTGACCAACGGGTCATCCGCTGCAACAAGGCTGTGCGGGACCTAATGGGGATGCCTTACCAGCATATCATCGGCAGACACTGTTGGGAACTCGTCCACGGGACGAATTGCCCCATCGAGGGATGCCCTACACAGCGTATGCTGAAAACGGGGAAACGGGAGTCCATGGTTCTTGCCATGGCGGGTCGGACCAATCTGGTTACTGCAGATCCAATCCTGAATGAGGACGGCCGCATCCATCATATTGTCCATACGATCAGCGACATTACGGAGCTGTCGGTCCTTGAGAAGAAGCTCAGAGAGGCGCAGACGCTTGAGGCAATCGGTCGTCTTGCGGGAGGTGTTGCCCACGAGGTGCGAAACCCTCTCAACGCAATCCTCTCGATCAGTGAAGCACTGTTCAATGAACCGGAGATAAAGGATAACAGCAGTTATGAACCCTATATCAGGCACATACGGATACAGGTTAATCGTCTGTCCAATCTGATGAAGGATTTGCTGGAGCTGGGAAAGCCGATTGTGTCTTCTAACATGAACGCCGTCCCCCTGCACCAAACGTGTCAGGAGATACTGAATATCTGGGCGTCAACGGATACCGCCGTAGGCCATCCTGTTCGGGTCCTTTTCGACTGCAGTTGTGAAGGGCCGATCGTGCTTGTCGACATCGTGCGTTTTCAGCAGGTTCTGATCAATTTGCTGGACAATGCGGCCCAGCACAGCCCTCTTGAAAGCGCGATCGATGTCAGAATCGTAGAGACCCCGGATAACCAGGCGATGATTCAAATCACGGACAAAGGGATGGGAATCCCGACGGAGAAGATCAACCGGATCTTCGATCCGTTCTTTACAACCAGGAAGGGGGGCATCGGACTCGGCCTCAGTATTGTCAGGCACATCGTGGAAAACATGGGAGGTGTCGTTAGGGTCCTGAACAATGACGAGCAGCCTGGCTGTACTGCTGAAATTAAGCTCAATATTGACAAAGGTGCACCGGTATGAAACCGCAGATACTATTGATAGATGATGAGGCCGGCACGCGCTTCGGATTCGCCAAGTATCTGTCGAACGTCGGCTATGAAATCACGGAAACCGGCGATCTTGCCGGGGGAAGGAGTGCTTCGGCATCGCAGACGTTCGACGCCATCCTCCTGGACCTGAACCTGCCTGACGGGAATGGCCTTGATTTTATCGATTATATCAGGCAGACGTCGCCGGAAACACCGATTATCGTTATTACCGGATCGAGCGAGATTCCCATTGCTGTGGATGCCATGCGCAGAGGTGCGGACAATTTTCTGACCAAGCCAGTGGATATGGCCAGCCTAGACGTATTTCTTAAGAAAACATTGGAACTCGGTTCACTTAAGAAGGTTTCGTCGTCGCGTCAGCGGCTCGAAAAGAGGGAGGTTATCCATTTCGGGGAAAACCTGATCATACGAAAGGTCGCCGAGCTTGCACAGATTGCAGCTGAGACCGACAAGCCTGTATTGATAACGGGGGAGACGGGCACCGGAAAGGGTTTGCTGGCGAAATGGATCCACGACCGGGGCGACCGAGCGAAAGACGAGTTTGTGGATGTGAACTGCTCTGCTCTGCGAGGTGAACTGCTTGCCCGGGAATTGTTCGGTAATGTGCGCGGAGCTTTTACGTCAGCGGACCTGGACCGGCAGGGCCTGCTCGACATCGCGAACAACGGGACCCTGTTCCTCGATGAAATTGGGGACATGGACGTTGGTGTCCAGGCTGCCTTTCTCAAGGTCCTCGAGGATAAGCGATTTCGAAGGCTCGGCGACGTGAAGCAGCGCAAAAGCGATTTCCGCCTCATCTGCGCGACAAACCGAGACCTTGGCGCGGCGATTCAGCAGGGCGCTTTTCGCAAGGATCTCTATTTCCGCGTGAACCTGCTCACGATACACATCCCGCCTATTCGTGACCGGCTCGATGACCTGCCAGGACTAATCCATCATCTGCTCAAAAGCTTGAGGGCCATGCAGGTGGACGTCGGAGATGACGTACTGCAATTGCTTGCGACATACCCTTGGCCGGGCAATATCAGGGAACTTAGAAATGTTTTGGAGCGAGCACTGATGCTCTCTCGCGGAGGGCCATTAACGCCCATGCATTTCGCAGGTCTGAGCCTTCGGGCTGATACTGATGAAATCTGTTCGACTACGCTGAGTCAGGTCGAAGATGCTCACATCTTGGCCACGCTCCAGCGGTTCGGTCAGGATGTGAACGAGGCCGCCCGTCATTTGCGCATATCCCGCGCCACTCTCTACCGCAGATTGAAAAAAATCAATGCCAAGCCGCAGCTGTAATAGAATGCTTAAATTGCCAGATCTATTCTCCTTCACGATGACGCGGACGAACAGAACGCTGTAATCCACTAATTCTACCCATTCGGCTCGAGAGAGTCGTGAAAACAGTGCCCTCTCAGCCGGCGATTAAATCAGGAGGCATCATGTTCACATCGCTTTTTGCTCCAGAAGTCCAAGCGGTTCTGGACAACGCAGAGTCGGCTGTTGGACGGGCGAACGGGCCGTTTCCATCGCCCGCGGATTGGCGGGATCAAGTGATCTACTTTCTCATGGTAGACCGGTTCAATAATCCAGCCGCGCCGCCAGTGCACCAGCCCTATGACGACCCGAATTATGGCCAGTATCAGGGCGGCAAATTCGCCGGCGTTCAGCAGCAACTCTCCTACATCAAGAGCATGGGAGCCGGCGCCATTTGGCTCAGCCCAGTATTAAAAAATCTCCCCTTTGACGCAGGCAGCTATCACGGGTACGGCATCCATGATTTTCTTCGTGCAGAGCCGCTCTTTGCGGCTGATCCAGCCAATGCCGACGACGAATTGCGCGCCTTGGTGGACGCCGCCCACCAAGCCGGGCTCTACGTGATTCTCGACATTGTGCTCAACCACACGGGCGACGCCTTTGCCTACGCGGGCAATTCCACAGCGCCGTTTTCGAGTGTGCCGATTGCTGTGCAATGGCGCGATGCCAACGGAAATGCCCAGTCACAGTGGGCTGATGTTGCCGCCATTCCGACTCCGCCGGCGGACGGCGTAGTCTGGCCGGCGGAACTTCAGCAGAATCAATATTTCCGCCGCCAGGGGATGCCCGATCCGGAAGGAGTGGACACGGTGGGCGACTTTGCTTCATTGAAACAAATGGTGACAGCAGACCCCGATTTGCAGGGTTTTTTGATCCGAGCCTATCAATATGTCATCGCCCGTTATGACATCGACGGATTTAGAATAGACACCCTCCGATATCTTGGCGGCAATTTGCCCCAACTCTTCGGTAATTCCATGCGCGAGTTCGCCCTGAGCATCGGTAAGAAAAACTTTTTTACATTCGGCGAGGTGTTGGACAGCACCGAAGAGGCCGACATCGCGCGCTTCATCGGAAGAAACACGACCACCGGCAGCGACTCCAGTAGCCTGGTGGGCGTGGACGCGGCTTTGGATTATCCGCTGTTTAATGTCCTCACGCCGACAGTGAAGGGATTATGCGCTCCTGCGGCGGTGGTCGGCGTATATAACCTTCGTAAACAGGTCGAGCAATATATTCTCAGTTCTCACGGGGATGCCTCGCGTTTTTTTGTTACGTTTCTTGACAACCATGACATGAAGGCACGAATCCGGTATATTCAACCGGGTGAAGAGAATCTGTACAACGATCAGGTATCGATGGGCTTCGCGTGCCTCTGTTCATTACCCGGCGTTCCCTGCCTTTATTACGGTACGGAGCAGGGTTTGCACGGCAGCGGCACTGATCCGGCCGTGCGTGAAGCGCTGTGGGGCATCGCGCCGAAGTTTCCTCAAGACAGCTTCTTTTATTCGGAAATTCAAAAAATTGTCGCCGTGCGGAACTCTGAACCTGCCCTTCGCTACGGGCGATTCTATTTCCGCCCGATTTCCGGCGACAGCGTCAACTTCGGGATCTCACCGTATCCCGGCGGGATGTTGGCATGGTCGCGCATTCTGAATGATCAGGAGGTTCTGATTGCGGCCAACACGAACACTGTGCAGAGCCTGTCCGTGGATGTGATTCTGGAAAGAACATTGAGCTCGCCCGGCGACAATCTCCGGGTGCTTTACAGCAACAAGCCGACTCCAGCGCCTCCGGATCCTGTACGGTCTCTGAACCAAATCAAGGTGGCCGAAGTGAACGGGACCACGGGAGCGGGGCCGGTCAATACGGTTCGCGTCACCTTGTTACCAATGGAGACGCAGATTCTGAAAATCTGAGCATGACCTCGTTCGCTCAACGTGCCCGAAATGCCAGGCATGCACGTTTTGATTTGAATTATTATTTTTCGGTTGTAACTATCGCCGAGACATACTTCCTGTAATCCACAATAGTTGTCATTATGCAATATAGTGCCAATAACGTAATATTCCCTTCTGAAGTCGTCAAATCTTATGTGGGAAATCACTTCCTCCTCCCAGGTGGGTTGTCGCACACCTGGTTGACATATTGATCCAATCATTCATCATGTAATATCGGCGTACTCACTCTTGGCATCAGCTTATTTTAAATATATAATGTGCTAAGAGGGTCGCAATAGACGGTCCCACCAATATGAGAGGAGAACGAAAATGGCATACGGAATTGTGCATTATTTTCCGGACGGTACTAAGGAGCAGTATGAGGCGTCATTAGCGGTAGTTCATCCAAGCAGGGACAAATTGCCGGAGGGCCAAATCTTCCATGCGGCTGGCGCGTCAGCACGTGGCTGGGTAGTGATTGCGATTCATGACTCCAAGGAGAGTTGGGAGCGGTTCCGTGACGGCGTCCTGATGCCTCGACTGCAACGTGGCATAAAAGGCGGCTTCACTAAGCCAGCAGAAGAGAAGAGCTTTGAAGTCTACAACATACAGACGTAAACTCACTTTAACCGCAGAGCAGTTTGATCGTTTTTGGGTTCACCGGCGCTCTATGTTGAATTTGCGATTCCTTGGGAGGTCCTGACAAGAGAACGATGTTTTTTCGGGGGAAGCATATTCCGCTGGACGAGGATGGCCATCTGGTGAATGAGAATGACTGGTCCGAGGACCTTGCCGATCATCTCGCTGAGCTCGACGGTCTTGAGCTCTCGGAAACGCATTGGCGGGTGATCGGTTTCATCAGAGAGTATATCTGCGGTATAAGTCCGTGCCTATGCCAAAGGTCATCATTAAAGGACTGAATAAAACAGAAGGGGCCGAACTGTACACTATCAAGTATCTCTATGCTTTATTCCCCAATTCTCCAATGAGACGGGCCTGCCGATATTCAGGCGTTTCTCAGCCAGCGGGATGCACATGATATTGTTCGTGATCCGGACTGGCAGTCCGGATGGTTTCGTGCGACAGCGATAAATTAAGACGGTTTCAAGTCTACGAAAGTGTTTAGTAGGCGGTGGCAGTAGCAGTCCCGAGATCATCACAAGATTGATTTTAACCGGCAATACGCGGTCACTTTTACGGGCCGTCCTAACAACAAGGTGGTGTCGATAAAAATTCATGGGTTGGAAATTCACACTTTTTAGTAGTCACATTCAACATGCATTGCAAGCTGTAACATTGAAGTTCCTATCTTTGGCAACAATCAATGTTTCATTTGATAATCTTGTTTATTTTGTTGCAACTTATTGCCATTACGTGCAATAGCCTTAAAATACTCTCGTTATATCATCGATGCTCCTCATGATCTCTGTTATACTAAAATTACTCACTTTAGCAATATCCATCAATTAGTCGATCGCGATAAAGTCAAACCCTTCACGAGATGGGCGGAGGAAAGCTGTGGATTTTATAAGGCTAAGATTGCCGAAGTGTCATTCTATGCTTGCAAGATACCCATTACGGCGGTGAAGGGCGCCGGCACTGCCAGAACCAGGACAGGAAGAGAGATGTGCTCGTAAGAGCAGCGGGATGAACTGAAACTAAAGAAGCAACATAGAAAGGAGTATCGCCATGAGTATCAGATTGTTTCGTTCTTTAGTGTACGTGGCAGTGACGGTCATTGTCATATTCACAATCAGTTTCATAGCTGGCTGTGCTCATATGGAGACAGCTCCGCGGGATAGAAAGATGCCATATACGTTTATTCACAAGCCATTACCTGAAGCATCACGAAAAGTAGACGAAGCCCGCGCGACAGGGAAGGACAAAGAGTGCCCCGCAGAGTTCAAATCCGCAGCGGATACGGTAGACAAAGCCTATGCAACCTACATTGCATGCCATACAAATGAAGCAATCGCTATGGCGCAGGATGGGATAGACAAGATAAACGCGCTTTGTCCGAAAGCAGCAGTAGCAGCCGTAGCAGTAGCGTCTCCGAAACCCGCCCCACCTGCCCCAACGGTCTCTTTTTCAGCCGACCCGACCTCTGTAAAGCAAGGAACGTGTGCAACCCTGACCTGGTCCTCAACGAATGCGTCCAAGGGCTCAATCGAGCCAGGAGTAGGGAATGTTGAGCCGAGCGGATCCAAGCAGGTCTGTCCCGAGAGCACTACACAATATACGATCAGTGTAGCAGGTGATGGGGGAGCCGGGACGGCATCCACGACGGTCAGCGTGACTCCACGGAGTCCGAAAACCATGGTGTTTGGTGCCGCAGCACTTTTTGATGTAAACAAATCTGTCCTGAAGCCGGAAGGAAAGGAGCAGATTAAAGCATACCGAGAACAGGTGAGAGAGGCGTTAAGCAGCGCTAGCAAGGTGAAGATTACTGGCTACACCGACAGTTCCGGTACCCCTGAGTACAACATGAAGCTGTCGCTGCGGCGTGCTGAAGCGGTCCGCGATTATCTACTCGGTCTCGGGGTCGATCCAAAATTGATGGAAGTCAGCGGCGCAGGCATGACCAATCCGATTGCTGATAACAGCACAAAAGAAGGTCGCGCAAAGAACCGCCGCGTCGAAATTGAAGTAATCGGCGTGGAAAAATAGGATGGGCCTTCTTAATTCGGCTCGGACACCGGTAGTGCGCCATCCGGGCTCCTCGCTTCCCCTCCGTAAGTCAAGGAGGAGTCCATGGAAGAAAGGGGTTAGGCTTATAGCCTAACCCCTTTCTTATTTCATGCAACCTTACGCGGAACTCACTGCATACAAAAAGTGGACGTCGGTCAGGTATTGTCTTTTGTTCGTAATTACTGTTGCTTCTTGATCATCTCCACTTCCAACGTGATATCCACTTCATCCCCCACGAGTACCCCGCCCGTCTCGAGGGCTTGGTTCCACATCAGGCCATAGTCTTTGCGATTGATTTTGGTCGTGGCTGTAATGCCTTTACGAGTGTTGCCCCACGGGTCCTTACTTTCCGCTGTCGGGCCCTCAAGATCGAGAACGACTTCCTTTGTCACGCCGTGCAGAGTGAAATCGCCCGTTATCTTCAGTTTGTCCTGGCCCACGATGGTCACTTTTTTCGAGACGAAGGTCATGGTTGGATACTTGGCAACATCGAAAAAATCGGCACTCCGGAGATGGTCATCACGTTTCTTGACATTGGTGTTGACTGAGTTGGTGTCGATTGTAACCTCGACCTTTGATTTCGTCGTATCCTTGTCGTTGATTTCAACAATACCGGAGTATATATTGAAATTGCCCTTGACGTTAGACACCATCAGATGCTTGATCTTGAACCCGAGATTGGAATGATCAGGATCAATGTTCCAAGTTGAAGCGACAGCTGCATGAGGAATGGCGAGTATCATGGCTGTTACGATAATGATGCGTTTCATTGAATTTCTCCTTTCACTATTCTGATTTGAATTGTGCTACAAAAAAATTACTTTTTAAGTCTACTAAAGACTTACCGGAGTCCTCCTATCTGAACTGCGAGCATGGACACCGATCCACCATCTATCCCTTCTACGGGAAAACTGACATCGTCATATTTTCTGCGAAGCCCAAGAATATAGAGCAACGGCAGATAATGGTCCGGCGTAGGGGCTGAAAGTATCGCATCGCGACCGAAATTCCCGTAATTAATTAGTTGCTCATCCGATCTGTCAAGCAGACACTTTTTAACCTGATTCTCGAACCGGACTGCCCAGTCATACGGTTTGCTTTCCTGTGCGCCCCACGTATAAGCATGCAAATTATGAACGAGACCGCCGCTGCCGATAACCAGGACACCTTCCTCACGCAGGACCGCAAGCCGCTTGCCCAGGTCATAATGGAAATGCGGTGTCTCCGCCTCATTTATACTGAGTTGCACGATAGGAACATCGGCTTTTGGAAAAGCATGCATTAACACAGACCACGTGCCGTGATCAAGTCCCCAGTTTTCGTCAAGACCGACGGGAATAGGGGAAAGAATATCTTTTACCTGCCGTGCAAGCCTGGCACTTCCTGGGGCAGGGTATTCTACCCGATATAGTTCGCCCGGGAAGCCGCCGAAATCGTGGATTGTCCGGGGGGCGGCAGAGACTGTCACTGCGCATCCAAGAATATACCAATGTGCAGATATTGCAAGCACGGCTTTGGGGCGAGGGATTGATTCTCCTATCTTCGACCAGCCTTGTGAATAGGAATTCCTTAGTAACGCATTCATCGGGCTACCGTGGCCAACAAATATGGCCGGCATCAGATCAGTTTTTGTATTTTTGTTCATAGATAATCTCTCATTCTCGACGACATCAAGCGGCAAGTGTTTCTGCAAAAATAAAATGCGTTCCCTCCTGTTTCACGAGACAGCTTGAATGACCTGATAAATTAACGAAGCGTTCTTTCTTGTAAATTTACTGAATGCTCGACCCCTGCCAAGGGCTGTGTATCGCTATCAACGAATTGCCTAATTCGCCAGCCCGATTTGCTTCATGAATGCGGCATTGTCCCAAAACAGCCATTCTTCAATCATGACACCGTCTTTCCAGTGACCTATAGTGCACATAGTAATGGAGAACTTCTTGCCGGTTGGCTGTATGAACTTCCCGTCGCCAATCGGCATAGGTTTGGAAAAGGTTCCAGTCATGACGCCGATGACAGATGTATACTCGCCTGATCCGAATTTGACCGGATGGACCTTTATATTAGTATCAGGAGCATAGACAAACATTGCCTTGAGATCTTCAATGTGCTTTTCGATGCCCACTGTGAAATGTCCATCAGGCCAGTTGACCTTTACGTCTTTTGAATGGCTTTCATGCAGACGCGTCCATTCTTGATTGCTGAAAACAACAAAGTCCAGCTCGTCGAATGTCTTTAGATCCTTCTCTATTCTGGTCCTTTCATCGGTGTATTTCTTGAGTTTATTTTTGACCTCATCAATCTTTGCCTGCATTTCCGGCGAATAATTTCCCGTGGACTCAGCGGCAAAGATTGGTGTCGTGAAGCCCGTAGATATTACCGCAGTCATAAATGCCACATACGCTATTATTTTCATTATTTTATCCTTTCCTTTCGTTTGATCTTTTGAGTAATGGTGCCCATGAGGATTATTTCTTCATGTGTGAACCGTCGCAGAAAGGCGGTCTATCTGTCTTGGCGCAGTTGCATATTGCAGCTTTTTTCTTAACAGCAACCACGAAATGCAAAGGCTGCTTGCCCATTTCCTTGTGCGAACCATCGCAGAATGGAGATGTCTTCGACCTGCCGCATGTACACCAATAATACGTTCCCGGTTCTAACTCTTTAATAAATGGATTGCTCATTTTTGCGATTCCTCCTTGTTGGGTTGCTGAAAAATCCCCTCTCGACGCATCACGCGGATCCTCATTGACTGCCTGTTTGATTTGTTGTATGATGATAATACCGTAACAAACTAAATGCAAGTAGGCACTATTTTGTTATGTACTTACCATTTAGTAAGTAAGGAGAACGCGGGAGGGGAAATCTTATGAACGACACAAAACAGCAGAGTTGCCCGGTGGAACAGACGATAGCAATGCTTGGCAGCAAATGGAAACTGTTGATCCTGCGCGAGCTATTTAAGGGCACCAAACGATTCGGTGAGCTTTCAAGGGGCGTGCCGGGTATCAGCCAGAAGATGCTGACCCAGCAGTTAAGACAGTTGGAGGAGGACAATCTGATTCACAGAAAGGTCTATGCGGAGGTTCCACCCCGTGTCGAATATTCTCTAACGGAAATCGGCAAGAGTCTGAGCCCGATCCTGGACGCAATGCATAAGTGGGGGGCAAAATACATGATGCGGGCCGGGAAATCAGTGATAAACAAAGCTCGGGAAAAGGCGAGTGCTGCTGAGGTAGCATGAACACACAAAAGCATATATAAATAGTATCATTCCACGATGGCATTTGAAGATCCGATGCTAAGCTTACAGAAGCAGGATTCGCACAAATTATTTGACACCTTCCGAACACGGGGTCATGCCGAAAGAGTACTTTATAAGAGGACTCGCTGTTACCGCTTGTATCCGTTATTGTTATTATGACTACTTGCACGTACAGCTACATTCTTTGCCCGGGATTCGGCCGGGCGATTGATGCTCTGACAGGTCCTCCTTATCCCAGTATACAAGTCGTCCAATGCCTCCGGCAATCAGGAGAACAAAAACAATTATAACAGGCCATGGCCATCCCATTACCCATTCCAAAATCTCTGCAGATGTCATGATCGATCACTTCCTTCTTATTATTTCTCTAATTCAATTATAGCGAATCCCAGTCAATAGAATCACATACAAAGGTCACTCGAATTTCGCATACTTAAGTTTTGCTTGCTATGGGGCAGGGGACTCAAACCGTCGTCAATTCTCCACGCAAACATTGTTCTATTATAATCGTTCTTAATGTCTTTGGGCTTGACAAATTACGGGCTAACGATATATTATTTAATAAATGCTAATATTCTAAACTAAATAACTTTAAATCTGTAGTGTTGACGATGCTATTTCCACATGAGTAGGGGAAAATGCCCACATGCATCAATTGGAAGATGTTGTGCTGCACTCCATGACCAACGGAACCACTCAGTTGTTTTCTAAAAATGGAGGTGACTATGAAAAAAAACAGTTTCTGGTCTCCCTATATCTCCGGAATCGGGCTCGGACTGACGCTCCTGGCATCGTTCGTCATTGCGGGACAGGGGCTTGGCGCGTCACGGGCATTTACGGTCGTTGCTGGCACTTGCATGAAAGAAATCTTCCCAGCATATACCGCAACGCTTTCCTACCTCTCGAAATATCTGGAATTTTCTCCGTTCAGGGATTGGACCACGCTTGAGGTGAGCGGACTACTGGTTGGCGCAGTCATAGGCGTCCTGCTGAGCGGCGGCTTCAAGTTCCGGTTCGACAAGGCGGCGCACATGACCACCGGCGTGAGAGTGCTGACAGCCTTCGGCGGAGGTGCGGTCCTCGGATTTGCAGGCAGGCTCGCACGGGGATGCACAAGCGGCGTTGCACTCACCGGCAGCTCCCAGTTCGCCCTGTCAGGCTGGGTCTTCGTCGTCGCCATGTTCGCGAGCGGTTTCCTGTTCGCCGCATTATTCAGGAGGTTATGGTCATGAACGCACCTCTTATCTTGAGTGAGAATACCAACCTAATAATGGCCCTGATCCTCGGCGTATTCTTCGGTTTCTTTCTCGAACGAGGAGGATTGGGGAACCCTCATAAACTTACCGGAGTATTCTATCTGACCGATTTCGCCGTACCGAAGGCCATGTTCAGTGCAATTCTGGTTGCGGCGACAGGGCTTTGCCTCTTGGCGGACCTGAAGCTCCTGGACATGAGCAAGGTCTGGATCATACCAACGTTTCTATGGCCCCAAATTGCCGGCGGCGCACTCTTCGGGCTCGGATATCTCGTGAGCGGATACTGCCCCGGCACAGCGGTAGCAGGCCTTGCTTCGGGCAGACTGGACGCACTTGTGACGATGATCGGAATCGGTAGCGGATCCCTCTTGTTTGCGGCACTTTTCCCCTTCCTCGAGGGGTTCTACAAAACATCTGACATGGGAAAATCGACTTTGCCGGAATTGACGGGCATGAACCACTGGGTCATGATCGCCATCCTGTATGCGCTTGCTGGTGCCATGTTTTACGCGATGGAGCGGTATGAGCGAGGGGCTCTGCCATCATCATCGAAAAAAATACTGCACGTTCCCTCTTGATTCGGCAATAGTACGGCTCACCAATGATAGCAAGCAATTATCGGCAGGACATATTCATATTCAGGGAGCAATGAAGAATGGAAGAGAATATCGGGCATATTGAGAGGATAATCGGGATTCTCACGGGAATAGGACTAAGCTCCTTGGCATTTATTGGTCCCGTCATAACTTGGAAATGGGCTTATCTAGGACTGTTGCCGATTGCAACTGGTATCGTTGGATGTTGCCCGGTCTATGTCTTGTTCGGAATTTCGACTTGCAAAACTTGCAAACCATGCAAATAGAATGGCCTTGACGACTTGCGGATTATGAGGAAAGGTTGTTGTATGCCGATGTATCTTAAGATCGTGCTTGTCTGCATTCTTTGCGTTGTACTGATCACGGGTATGGTTATTGTAGCAAAGCGGCTTTTCTGAGCGAACTGAATGATATATATCTCGAGGAGGAGTAAACTATGAAAAGAAATATGGGGACAATCGACCGGGCTTTACGCGTCACTTTCGCAGTTGTGGTATGGGTACTCCATCTTTATGGTTTCATCAGCGGCACAGCATCGGTCGTACTTAGTGTCCTGGCGGTTATCTTCCTTGTGACAGGAGCCATCGGTTTTTGTCCGCTGTACGCGCCGTTCCGTATTTCAACGATAAAAAAGGCAACAAAATAAAGTTAAGATTGTACGATAGAACCGCTTTCGCAAAGGAGGAAACATTCATGTCAATCAATGCCTGGCACATCATGAAGGAGAAGATCAGCATCAGTCCGGATACACCGGCAGTGGAGATTAGCAACCGCATTACTTCGTCCGGCTTTCCGGGTCTTCCTGTCGTGAATAAATCGCAGGAACTCATTGGGATAGTGAATGAACTGCATATACTCGAAGCAATACAGAAGTGCGTCGATCTTGAAACTATTACCGCGGAGCAACTCATGGTGAAACCCCCGCTTGTAGCAGACGCAAACTCTACACCGGAGGAATTGGTATCGATGCAACTCGGCAACCGGTGCTGCGCTGTTATCCCCATCGTCCGCAACGGGAAATATGTGGGCCTCGTGAGCAGACACCTGCTGATGGAAGTCTTCACCTCGCCCTACTATGCCCGTTTTTCACAAAGGGATAGGAAAGGGCCATTTGTCTGCATGTAAACTGGAGTCGGGATGTGGTGCACCGTTGGCATCATCGGGCGCAATCTGCCGCAAGAGGCGCCGAAGGCATTCGCCGAAATGAAGGAGATCATTTAAAGATATTTTGCCATCGTGTCCATAACCCGAAGGTCAAAAGCAAGAGTGAGCGCCACGGCAGGTTATTACTCGACTGCATTTGGTCCTTAGTCGTCATTAAGATGAACTGATCTAACCTTCTAACACGCCCTTCGAGTTAAGAACGCCGAAGGTCAGAGGTTCAAATCCTCTCCCAGCTACCAAACTTATCAAGGGGTTACAGCATAAGCTGTAGCCTCTTTTTTTGCTTTGTGCCCTCAGGTTCTAAAACCTAAGCCCATTCGAAAAAGGTTGTTTATCCTTATAAAACTCCTTTAATCCTCGCTTACTTCTTTAAAGATATATCATAAGACTCCGATAAGAATATTTACAAGATTTCAGAAGTTTTCTAAAAGACAGCATGCAGCTAAAACATTGATAATCAGAGTGTATGCTTCAAGAGCACAAACTTTTTGGATAGACCGCCTTATTAGAAGAATACGCGAGGACATTCTTGCCACGAAATTGGAGAAAGAGTAGTGACATTTAGTATTTTTAAAGAACATAAGACATTCATCGCGGTTCTTATGACCATTGTGATCTTTATGGTCGATGTTCTTACTCCGCTTTGGTATGAAGTCTGGGTGTTGTACCTGATTCCACTGGTTTTCATATACCAGACCTCAAAACGGCCGTATGGATACTCCGTAATTGTTACACTTCTCGTTTTTACGGGTATGTTTTTCCCAGCACCAGACAGTTCACAATTAGTGCATGCCGCCGTAAACCGCTTTACAGGTATTCTTGGAGGGTGGGGAGTATCAGTACTTCTCATGAAGCTAAGAGGCTTGCAACAGGCACAGATTCAAGCCAGCGATAAGCTTCAAAAAAGCGTAGAAGAAAGGACCTTTGAATTATCGCAAGCAAATAGTTCTCTACGGAAGAAAAATGACGATCTCAGTCTGGCAGAGAAGGCGCTCCGTGAGAGTGAGGCCCGCTTCCGAGCTCTTATAGAGAACTCGCCTGTGGCTATCAGGATCAGTGTTGTCGGAGTGACTGTTTATGCAAACAGGAAGTATTGTGAGATGTTCGGCTTTCAGAATAGCGAAGAACTGCGAGGCCGGCCTGTCATAGAGCAATGGGCACCGCAGGACAGGGATAGGGTAGCTGATCGCGCCTTGCAGCGTGGATTGGGCTCAGAGGTTCCAATTGAATATGAAGGGACTGGCCAGCGCAAGGACGGCTCACAATTCCCCTTGCATGTTGCTGTGGGCCTTGTGCACCTCGCTGAAGGTCCGGCCAGCGTAGCCTTTTTAACGGACATTACAGAGCGCAGAAAAGCTACAGAGGAACTGAAACGCTTGAATGAGCTTCTGTTATGCCAGGCCTCTACAGATCCTTTGACTGGCATTTCAAATCGCTCGAAGTTCAGTGAAGCTTTAAGCATTGAGATCATGCGTTCAAGACGTTTCAGACTGCCGCTTTCGCTAATCATCTTCGATGTCGACCACTTCAAGATAATAAATGATACATATGGTCACAATGCCGGCGATAGCGCATTACAATATCTTACGGGATTAGTTGAGAAGTTCGTAAGGAGGCATGACGTCTTTGCTCGCTGGGGAGGCGAGGAGTTCGTGATCATGGTGACAAATACGGGAGAACGCGGGGCTACAATATTTGCGGAGAAACTTCGTTCAATGATAGAGAAATTCGATTTTCCAGAAGTGGGACACTTGACATGCAGTTTCGGCGTTGCCGAATTTGTCCACGATGACACCGATGAAGTTTTGATCAATCGCGCGGACCAGACCCTTTACCGAGCTAAGGCGGCCGGAAGAAACAGAGTTGAGTCCAAAATGGTATTACACGCTGTGGATTGATGTGTTTACAGCGGATTCGCATAGCCAATGCGCTGAGAATTTCACTCGATATATAACGGCTTCCCGTGCCAGCTGCTTATCACCGGAGACGAAAGATGGTGAGCTAAAAGGCAGAACAGGCAGTGCAGCACGAACCCGATCCCGGTGAAAAGCTCCTCTGAAAACTGACGGAAAAGCGAATCTACCCCCGAAAATTTGCGGCCACATGATTTGTGCTCAGATCATGGGACAAGAGAATCAACGACCGACTCGATAATAGCCTCGATAAGTCCGATTTTTACATCAAGCGTACAAACGTCAGGAATCCGTCAATGCAGGTTTTCTGACTGAATCTGGACCCCTTTTTGCCAAATAACCATTCAATTTATTTAGCTTTTTTCGCGGCATGGTTATTGCTCGTCATTTTCTATCTTATTCTGTGCAGACATGCAGAAATAGATTTCAGAAGGGGAAATGAAATATGCCGGTAAAAGTGATGATCGTAGAACCCGAAACCGAGACACGCTTGAAGATGAATTAGCGCTTCTCCGCTACGCAGACGATATGCAACAGATAGATACTGAAAAAGGCTCTGATTGATAAAGCAGGGTTATCACTAGTAACTGGTTTACGGTCCGAAAAAGAGGGACAGATTAAGCACCGAGGCAGGGCTCTACTGCCGCAAGCGGGCAGAGGGTCTGGGGCTTCCGGGGAGACGAATCGTGGATGACATCGTTAATCAACTCAGGCAGACATTCAAGGAGGAGGCTTATGAGCTGCTTGTCGAACTCGAATCGACCCTCCTGGAGCTTGAAAAGGTCCCCGACGATATGGACTTGGTCGCTAGGGCTTTCCGGGCCACGCACACCCTCAAGGGCTCCGGCGCGGCATGCGGTTTCCGTGACATTGCCTCGTTCGTCAACGATGTGGAGACGGGGTTCGACATGGTGCGGAAGGGGAAGCTCAGAGCCACCCGCGCGATCATCGATACGATCCTTGCGGCCAGCGATCAGATCAGGGCCATGCTCGATGTCTATTACAAAGGCGGCACCGCCGATCCATCAAAGTCCCAGGAAATCGTGGAGATGCTCAAGGGACTGACCGCGGAGGGCTCAGGGAAGGGGGCCGCCAAAGCTCCGCAGGCTGGTGATTCGCAAGCGGCAAAGAAATCAGAAAACGCGCAATCCGTCATCTACCGCATACGATTTCGACCTCAACAGGACATTGCCACGAGGCTCAGTGACCCCATCAGTCTGATGCAGCAGCTTGGCGAGCTCGGACCGTGCAAGGTCGTGCCTCATACGGAGAACATCCCCTGCATCGAAGGCCATCAGCCCGATAAGCGCTACACCCCGTGGGATGCCATTCTGTCGACGTCCCGGGGACTCAAAGCGATCCGCGACTTGTTCCCGTTCGTCAAGGATGACCGTGAGCTCACGATCGACGTCATCGATGGGGAAGGCGACACTGAAGGGGACGGCTCCTATAAAAAGGTCGGTGAGATTCTCCTGGAGCGAGGCGACATTTCCTCCGAAGATCTCATGAAAGTGCTGGGGTCGCAAAAACGCGTGGGTGACATGCTCACTGAGAGCGGCGTGGTGAGCAAAAGCAAGGTACAGTCCGCTCTCATCGAGCAGCAGTTCGTACGAGAACTTCGGGAAAAGCGCCGAGGTTCCGAGCCGGCCTCGAGCATACGAGTATCGACCGAACGTCTCGATCGACTCGTGAACCTCGTCGGGGAACTCGTGACGGCTCAGGCGCGGCTCAGTCAGAGTGCCCTTGCCCGTGGTGGAGACGATCTCCTGTCTATCGCCGAAGATATGGAACGGCTGACCGCCGAGCTTCGGGACAACACGATGAGCATCCGTATGCTGCCGATCGGGACCACGTTTAGCATGTTCACCCGGCTCGTTCGGGACCTCTCCGCCGAACTCGGCAAGGAGGTCGATTTGGTGACCACCGGCGCCGATACAGAACTGGACAAGACTGTGATTGAAAAGCTAAGCGATCCACTTGTCCATCTTCTCCGCAACAGCATCGACCACGGAATCGAGCAGCCCGAGGCGCGGAATGCCGCGGGAAAGCCGAGGCGCGGCACGATCAATCTCGCCGCCGCACACGCGAATGCAAGCGTCATCATACAGATCCGGGACGACGGCGCCGGCATAGATCTAAAGACGGTCCGCGCCAAAGCGATCGAACAGGGTCTGATAACGGCCGGGGCAAGGCTTCCGGACAAGGAGCTACTCGGGTTTATTCTTATGCCGGGATTCTCGACGGCGAAGATGGTCACAAGCGTCTCCGGCCGAGGTGTCGGCCTCGATGTCGTCAAACGCTCTATCGATGCCCTTCGAGGCACGATCGAGATTACAAGTGAGCCCGGCAGCGGGACGACGATCACGCTCCGGATGCCCTTGACCCTCGCGATCATCGACGGCTTCCTGACTAATGTCTGCGCCGAGCACTATATATTCCCGCTCGCCATCGTGGAGGAGTGCGTGGAACTGGACCGTCGGCAGGAGGCCGTAAGCGGCGGAAGGAATGTGATCAACGTCCGCGGCCACCTCGTCCCCTATATCCGGCTGCGCGACCAGTTCCAACTCGGTGGCGAGCCGCCGGCAATCGAACAGATCGTGATCGTCAAGGTTGAGAATATGCGCGTCGGTTTCGTCGTGGACCATGTGGTCGGCAGCCACCAGACGGTCGTCAAGAACCTGGGGGCCTTCTACCGAGGTTTGGAGGGCATCTCCGGCGCCACGATCCTCGGTGAAGGGACCGTGGCGCTCATCCTCGATGTGGCGAGGTTGGTGCAGGCAGCGGGACGCGAGGAGCCGATGGCCGTAGGCGGGTCAGCTGCATGACGGTGGAATACGACTGGAAGTCGAACAGGGGACGGACAGAGACAAAAAAGGAGATGCCTATGAAATTCTTTCGGAACTTCACATTGCGGGGCAGGATCTTGTTCATTACGGCACTGATGACGGCTGGCATCGTTGTCGTCGTCATCCTCTCGCTCGCCAACATGAAGCGCGAGCTCTTTGAGGACCGGAAGGTGAAGACCCGGCACTTGGTTGAGTCGGCCTACGGCGTCCTGGAATACTACCAGCGGCTCGCCGCCGAAGGACATATGACCGCGGCCGAGGCACAGCGTGCCGCGGTTCAGCTCATCAAGACGCTGCGGTACGAGGGAAAGGAGTATTTCTGGATCAATGACATGCATCCCAACATGGTAATGCACCCTTACAAGCCCGAGCTTGATGGCAAGGACATCACGGACTACAAGGACCCCAACGGGAAGAGGCTTTTCGTGGCATTCGTTGACGCGGTGAAGGCGGACGGGGCTGGATTTGTCGACTACCTGTGGCCAAAGCCGAACTTTCAGGAGCCCGTGCCCAAGGTGTCCTATGTCAAGGGGTTCGCACCCTGGCAGTGGGTGATCGGTTCGGGGATCTACCTTGATGACATTCAGGCGGTGTTCCTGGCCGAGGTGAGAAAGTACGTGCTGGTTACCGTTCTGATCACTGCTGTCATCGTCATGACAAGTGTACTGCTGGTAAGAAGCGTGAACCGCGCACTCGCTCAGGCCGTGCGGGCTTCGAACAGTCTCGCCGAGGGCGATCTGACGCAGGAGATCGCGGTAACAAGCAATGACGAAACGGGGCAGCTGCTCGCTTCCATGAAGAATATGGTCGAACGGCTCCGATCGGTGGTTGCCGATGTGAAGAGCGCTTCAGACAACGTGGCCGCGGGCAGCCAGCAGTTATCCGCTGGAGCAGAGCAGATGTCCCAGGGAACAACGGAGCAGGCGGCGTCCGCCGAGGAGGCGTCGTCAGCCGTTGAGGAGATGAACGCAACGATTAAGCAAAATGCGGACAACTCCATGCAGACCGAGAAGATCGCATTAAAGAGCTCTAGCGATGCAATGGAGAACGGCAAAGCCGTGTCCGAAGCGGTCACCGCCATGAAGGACATCGTGAAGAAGATTTCGATCATCGAAGAGATTGCCCGCCAGACGAACCTTCTGGCCCTGAATGCAGCAATCGAGGCGGCACGAGCTGGCGAGCATGGTAAGGGTTTCGCCGTAGTGGCGGCGGAAGTCAGGAAGCTTGCCGAACGCAGTCAGGTGGCGGCAGCGGAGATCAGCAGGCTGTCGGTCTCGAGTGTGGAGGTCGCTGAACGCGCCGGCGCCATGCTGGCGAAACTGGTCCCGGACATCCAGAAGACGGCGGAGCTCGTTCAGGAGATCAGCTCGGCATCCAGGGAACAGGCGGTCGGCGCCAACCAGATCAACGGAGCGATCCAGCAACTGAACGAGGTCGTTCAGCAGAATGCCGGAGCAACGGAGGATATTGCATCGACGGCGGAAGAGCTTGCTTCGCAGGCGGAGCAGCTCCAGAGCACCGTTGCGTTCTTCAAGGTAAGCGATGACGGCACGCCGAAACAAAGGCTGGAGCATATGACGTCACGGGTGAATCCTGCCGTATCCCGCCGGGCCAACTTCGAGCTTCTTCCCGAGAAGCGACAGGAAGCCAGGGCGGAGCGCTTTGTCAAGCCGACTGCCGTATCCCTCGACATGGATAGGGGCGCCGGGAAAGGGAACGGCGACTCAATGGATGCAGAGTTTGAGAGATTCTGAATGATGAAGAACGGAGAACACGGGACCCGGAATGCCCGTAAGGGCGTCTCAGTCCGCGTCACTGTTCGGCTGCTGATATCCTAAATGCGTAACGGGAGGTTCCGATGGCCGATGCAGGCATCATGGAGACGACCCAATTTCTGACATTCAAGCTCGGCGATGAGGTCTTCGCCCTGAACATAACGAAGATACGCGAGGTGCTGGATTTTATACCGGTGACGAAGGTGCCGCGGACACCTGAGTTCATGCGCGGTGTGAGCAACCTGCGGGGAAACGTTGTGCCGGTCGTGGATTTGCGCCTCATGTTGGGACTGTCAAAGACCGAAAGGACCATTAACACCTGTATCATCATCACTGAAGTGACCGTGGACGACGAGACCTCGGTCCTCGGTGTGCTTGCGGATGCAGTTCAAGAGGTGCTGGACTTTGAGGCCGACCGCATCGAACCGGCACCCCGCATCGGCATGCGTCTTAACACCGAATTCATCCGGGGAATAGCGATGAGGGATAACTCATTCATCATCATTCTCGAAATCGACAGGATATTTTCCACCGAGCAGTTCTCCATGGTGAGGGCGGTACAGGATCAGGAGAAAAGGAACGCCGCTAAAACCGTATGATCGGGAAGCACGGCAAGGCACAGATGTCATTTACTGCGGTGACTGAGCCGGAAGGAACGCCTCAGTGCGCTCCTCCCATGACCGCACAGCATTTCAAGCGGCTCAGTGAGTTCATCAGGCAACAGGTAGGGATCAGGCTTCCGCCGGGGAAGAAGGTCATGCTCGAGGCGCGGCTACAAAAGCGGCTTCGATCCCTCGGCATGCATTCCTTCGACGAGTACTGTGAGCGGCTCTTCAACTCCCTCGAGAGCGACGAGGAGACCTCACAGATGATCAATGCCGTCACAACAAACAAGACTGATTTCTTCCGGGAACCTGCCCACTTTCACTACCTCAGAGATGTCGTCCTGCCACAGTTTGATAAAGCCAACGAAGCGATGACGGAGAGAACTTTCAGTCTGTGGAGCGCCGGCTGCTCCTCAGGCGAAGAGCCGTATACGCTCTCCATGGTGCTCGGCGATTATGCGGAATTGCATGCCGGCTTCCGATTTTCGGTACTTGCCACGGATATCTCGACGAGGGTCCTCGACAAGGCCCGGTTGGGAATTTACGAAGAAGAGCGCGTTGCGATGGTTCCGGAACAGATGAAGAAAAAATACATCATGCGGAGCAAAGACCGGAGCAAAGGACTTGTACGGATCGTACCGGAGCTGCGGCATCAAGTCCGCTTCAAGCAGGCCAACCTCGTAAGCGAAGACTTTTCGCTGCCGGAGCCCCTAGACGTGATCTTCTGCCGGAACGTAATCATATATTTCGAGCGGCTATATCAAGAGATTCTCTTGGAACGGCTCTGCCGTTCCCTCAAGACCGGAGGACATCTTTTTCTCGGACACTCAGAAACGGTGCACGGATTCGCGCTTCCTCTTGTGCGCATTGCGTCCACGATCTACAGGAAGGTCCTATGAATATCGGAACCATGCGGCTTCCTGTCCGATACCTCAAGGTCGGAGAAATACAAGTTACCGATAGACCGTCTGTCATCGTTACGATCTTAGGCTCGTGTCTTTCCGTCACGATGTTTTCCCGGCGTCTCGGAGTCGGTGGCATCTGCCATGGGCTCATGCCTACCTGCAGCTACATGAAACAGTGTATCGAGGCCTGCAAAAGCGGCTTCAAGTATGTGGATTGTTCGATCCTTAGGATGGTGAAACAGTTCGAGGGGTTAGGCGCCAAACGAAGCGAGATTGAAGTCAAATGCTTCGGGGGGGCTGAGCTGTTCTCCCGGAACAACGATAAAACCCGGGAAGCAGTCTCGATCGGCCGGGAGAACATACAAGCAGCCCGAAAAATTCTTAAGCAGGAAGGCCTCACACTTCTCGCCATGGATATCGGCGGGAACGGGGGACGAAAGATCCTTTTTTATCCCCACACGGGGGAGGTACTCCTGAAGAGGCTAGGGAAAACAGGCCTCCCTCTAAACCTTCGTTAGCTTTCCGCATCCCCTTCCAACAGAGCAAAAAACCATCGATTTCAAGGCATATTCTATGATTTTAACAGATAACGACAGCGATCTACACATACAAGCATAACCCGAAAGTCAGAGGTTCAAATCCTCTTCCCGCTACCAAACTTATCAAGGGGTCATGGCATTTGTTGTACCCTTTGCTATCTTCATTATCAAAACATGGCAAACTCTCCTTTCCCCTGAGAGGTTTATTTCGCTAAATAAACTTTAACAGACAGGAGGTTGCCATGTTTCTTGTCTACCTCCTACAATAAGCTAATTTAAACTTATCAGGTCAGATTCAGCATTTTTTTTGTTATACCCTTAAAATACCCTTTCATTATTGTTGACACCCCCTTATCTTGCATATATTTTTAAAAAAAAGGATAACCTGCACATTAAAAAATGAAATTTTTACGTCCTTGATTAGTCTTATTTAATGATAGCTCGGTGCATGAAATGGAAACGATATGATACAGTATAAGAGCAAAACTTTTTTGTCGTTTCATCGTGTGAATGGGCACTAATAATTTTCTGTCGTGACTTTCGGCGTTCTTACGAATTTACTGGATAGAGGTCAACGGGACGCGTATACTATCATTGATAATATATTTTGGAGAGTAACGACATGCTTCTAACGCAGAAACGGCGATTTCAGGCTGTCTGGAGAATCCAAAATGAAAAAAACGGGAAATAAACAAGGGAGAAGTACAAACTATACCAAAAAACACCCATCAGCGGAAAAGCATGCACAGGCAGATCCCAAAGCCCATACGGCAGAAAACAGCCCACAATCGGATGGAATGGCCGACCAGTTGCATAAAAGCGAGGCCATGGCTCGTGAGCTCCTGAACATTCCTCATGCCGTGACCATTCTGATCTCTCCTGACGGAATTGTTCTAGATGTCAACGAGACTGTGGTACGCCGATTTGGCAGGAGCCGGTTGGATATTGTCGGAAAATCTGCCTGGGACCTCATCCCCGCCGATGTCGCTTCGCGACGAAGGGCTTACCTGGATCGAGTTTTGACAACGAAAAAAGCGGTTCGCTTTGAGGACGAACGGGCCGGTGTATGGAACGACCATATATTTTCGCCGATTTTTGATGAAGCCGGAAACATTTCGAAGGTCGCGATCGTTGCGATTGACATCACTGAACGCAAGCGGATCCAGATGGCGTTAGAGGAAAGCGAAGAGCGATTCAGGGCTTTTATGGATAACAGTCCCTCGATTGCCTGGATGAAGGACGAAGAGGGCCGTTATGCCTATATTAGTAAGACCTTTGAAAAACGGTTCGACATTCGGTTCGAAGGTGTGCGAGGAAAAACAGATAGCGAAATCTGGCCCCTGGAAATTGCCGACCAGTTCCGGAAGAACGATCTTAAGGTCCTTCATGGTGGCCAACCCATAGAGGTCGTGGAAGAAGCGACAGAGCGTAACGGGGAACGATCTTTCTGGTGGATCGTCAAATTCCCTTTCCAGGATACCTCTGGTCAACGATACGTCGGCGGGATTGGTGTAGACATCACCGAGCAGAGGCAATTTGAAGAGGAACGCATTGAACAAAAAAGCTTGCAACGGGCGATGGATAAAGTGCTCATGGATATTCATGATGGCATCGGAGGCATAACTACGAACATCTCACTGCTCTCTGAAGTAGCAAGGAAAGCATCCAGTCTGGAGGATATTGAGAAGGCGCTCAAAACAATCTCAGACCTTGCACGGGAAGGGATGGGAGAGATACGCAACCTCATGTATAGTCTAGACAGAGAAGACCTCAACTGGCACTCTTTTGCCATCGAATTACGAAGCCAGGGCATGAAGTTTCTCGAGCCCCACGCGATTGCATTTACCATCACGTCCGATGTAAGGGATAACGTTACGAATCCAGGTAGCCACTTATGTTTGAATCTGCTCCGGATATACCAAGAAGCTCTTATGAATACCATTAAGCACGCGAAGGCTACGAATGTCGCGGTGACCCTTCAGATCGACAATGACAATCTCGTTCTCACGATCCAGGATGACGGGCGAGGATTCAAGCAAAGCGCACTCATGGGTAAAGGCCGCGGTGTCGGAAATATAATGACCCGTATCGCTCAGATGCACGGTACGGTCACGGTCACGGTCACGGTCACGGTCACGGGAGATGGAGGTACGTGCGTTAGCATAAAGCTCCCCCTTTCGGTAAAGCCGGCCGCCGATCGATACGCACGGTTGGTCGACCCAATACCGAAGGAGCGGAGCATGTAAATGCTACTCCCGGATAAATTTTTAACACGTATTCTGCATCTCTGGGTTATAAATCGCCACTGTACAATCGTGGGTGTACTAAACAAAAATTTAGCACGAAATTAATCAGACGTAATTTCTGGATAAAGTCTCTGTGTATGTGAATCTGCTCTCTATTTTTTCAATCCATCAATCTATATCCTATTTTTTAGGGAATGTAACCGTTATTTGCTTTGCCCTTCGGAGTGAAAATCCGAAGGGCATTTTTAGTTGCATAGCTTCCTGGGCTGGGGCTCGCAACAAGTATCCGGATGCTGAATAGTCGTAACTTTGGATCACAGGCTTTTCCCCTGGTCTTGTTGTATTATCATTCTTCGAAATCTTCAATCACTCAAATTGAAATTGATAAAGCGGACTTTACTCACGTCGAGCACGAGTTAGAGATCCGCCAAAAAATCTGATGAAAAAACGCTTGACATTCGATTCAATACCCAGTATAAAAGATAATAATGAAAATGGTTATCAATATCAAAATTATCTCGGCTAAGGAATAAAATTGAGAATGAATAAGAAATTCTGGATATAAAGGTCGATAAAAGATGCGATTGGGACAATATCGTGTGATTTTTAAAGTTGGGACCAGTCTTTTTATCGTTTACATCTTTAATATGAATATCAATACAATGTAAGCGTAAAATCTTGCTCTGCGGATGATGCGAATTATGGACTTCTTTAGAATTGTTCCTTTTTTGTGTCGATTTCTAAATAAATGTGTTTTTCTGAGCATAATACTGCTTTTTGCATGTTCGGCATTTGCAGAAACTGCGCCCGAACCGGACTGGGCGCCTAAGGTTGTCGGCATGCAGTTCAATGGGGTATACCAGAACGTGCCGGCGTTCTCGAGCCCCTATGAGGGACCGAACAGCTTCAGGACCACTGACGGCAAAGGGAGCGATTTCACACAGACATACGGTGTGTATTTGGGTTCGCAGCTAGCGCCT
>Ga0187777_10000101_pt1 | contig 61511 bp, 51 predicted proteins | sample 1015_Q2_SP5_10_M_FD_132416 | JGI IMG/M metagenome (GOLD analysis project Ga0187777, IMG submission 132416) | Tropical peat soil microbial communities from peatlands in Department of Meta, Colombia - 1015_Q2_SP5_10_MG | ecosystem: Environmental > Terrestrial > Soil > Wetlands > Peat | place... | reverse complement strand
TTTTCTTTGCCCGCGGGAAGTACAATGTCGAATCAAAAGCAGCGGAGGCTCAGCATGAACGCCTCGTCCCGATTCAAAGTAGCGGCAGCCCAAGTGGGATCGATTCTGTTCGATGTTCCCGCAACCCTGCGCAAGGTCGAACAGGCCTGCCAGCAGGCGGCGCGGGCCGGCACGCGCCTGGTGGTGTTTCCCGAGGCGCTGCTGGGCGGATATCCCAAGGGGGTAGATTTTGGCTGCAACGTCGGCAGTCGCAGCGATGCCGGTCGTGACCTGTTCCGTCGCTATTGGGACGCGGCGATTCTCTGTCCCGGGCCGGAGACCGAGCAGATCGCTGCCTGGTCCGACGAGCTTGATCTGCACATCGTCATCGGCGTGATCGAGCGTGGGCAGGGAACTCTGTACTGTTGCACGCTCATTTTTGTGCCGGGCAGCGGCCTGGTGGCCAAACATCGCAAGCTGATGCCGACTGCCAGCGAGCGCCTGATCTGGGGCTTTGGCGACGGCTCGACCATGCCGCTAGTGGACACCGAGATCGGCCGCCTGGCCTCGGCCATCTGCTGGGAGCACTACATGCCTATGTTCCGCCAGTATCTCTACGCCGGCGGGGTGCAGATCTGGTGCGCCTCCACCGTGGACGATCGCGAGATGTGGCGGGTGAGCATGCGCCACATCGCTTATGAAGGACGTTGCTTCGTAGTCAGCGCCTGCCAGTACTTTACCCGCGCCGACTGCCCGGCTGATTTTGAACCCATCCAGGGCACCGCGCCGAACACCGTGCTCATCCGCGGCGGCAGCATGATCGTCTCGCCTTTTGGCGAAGTGCTGGCCGGGCCGCTCGAAGGCGGCGAGGGCCTCGTCACGGCCGAGATCGATCTTGGGGAGATCGCGCGCGGCAAGTTCGATTTGGACGTTGTCGGCCACTACGCGCGGCCGGATGTCTTCCGGCTTACCGTGGATTCGGCGGCCAAGCCCGCCGTCGCGACTGAACATGGCGAGCCGTCCGTCGTGCGGGCAGCGCTCACCAAGGGGATCACTACCGAGGCGTAATCGGTTCAGACCGTACCCCCTTACCCATGCTGTCCTTTATCCCATGCTACCGCATGGCGCACTCCCCCGCTCACCCGCGCTCAGTCGCGATGCTCCCTCGCGCTCGCGGAGTATTTTGGTGTCTACGGACCCCGCCACTGAAGTGGCGGGGTAATCTGGGCTGCGCCTACGGCGCTGCTGCAGGGTGGTTCCTCGGGGTATCCAGGGCTTGTCATTTCGTGTTGCTGTCAAGCGCCTTGTCCAACAAATTTTGCGCACAACCTCGCCGGGTGACATCTTTAGGATGGGGCGCACTTCATGAAAATCGCATTCATCGGAATCGGGGCTTTGGGAGGCTACTTCGGTGGTCGCCTGCAAAAGGCTGGAAACGACGTCATCTTTATTGCTCGCGGTGCGATGCTGGAGGCGCTGCGCAAGAACGGCCTGCGGGTGGAGAGTCCGCTGGGCGATTTTGCCTTGCCGAAGGTGCAGGTGACCGGCGATCCTGCGAGTGTGGGGCATGTGGATGCCGTTTTCGTCACCACCAAAGCCTGGCAGGTGACGGAGGCCGGGCAGCAGATTCGCAGCATGGTCGGGCCGGAGACCGTCGTCGTGCCTTTCCAGAATGGCGTAGAAGCCTACGATCAATTGGTAGGGGTTTTGGGCGCTGAGCACGTCCTCGGGGGAATGTGTCACGTCATCGCCATGGTGGTCACGCCGGGAGTGATCCGGCACGGTGGGCTCATAGCGCTGATCACCATCGGGGAGTGGAACAATGCGCGTACACCACGGCTGGACAAACTGGTGGAATGTCTTACCACCGCAGAACTGGAGACGCGTGTTCCCGATAACATCCAGGTTGCACTTTGGGAGAAGTTCGAGTTCATCGCTTCATTTGGCGGCGTGGGAGCGGTGACGCGGGCGCCGGCCGGCGTCATCCGCAGCGTGCCCCAGTCCCGATCGCTGCTGCAGCGCGCGATGGAGGAGATTGTGGGCCTGGCACGCGCCGGCGGTGTGCCGGTGCCGAAGGAGTCGGTGGCCAGCACGATGAAATTCGTCGACGCATTGCCGCCCGACGGCACCGCTTCGATGCAGCGCGACTTGGTCGCCGGACGGCCCTCCGAGCTGGAAGCGCAGAGCGGGGCAGTGGTGCGGCTGGGACGCGCCAGGAATTTTCCTACGCCGGTGCACGAGTTCGTCTACAACGCACTCCTGCCCGGCGAACTGCGCGCGCGCGGCAAGATTTCCTTCTGAGTTCCGCCTAAGTGTGGTCACATGAGCTGGCTGGGCGGCTGCAACCAGGCGGGCGAGAAGAAGGCGTTCTGCATCTTCTCGGCAAACTCCTCGGCGGGCAGGGGCCGGCTGAAATAATAGCCCTGCACTTCGTCACAACGACGTTCGCGCAGGAAGAAGAGCTGCTCTTCGGTCTCGACACCTTCAGCCAGCACTTTCAGATTCAGGCTTCTGGCCATGTTGATGATGGCGCTGGTGATCGCGGCGTTGTCCGTGCCCGCGGGTATGTTTTGTATGAAGCAGCGGTCAATCTTCAGTTTATAAAAGGGAAAGTGCCGCAAGTAGCCAAGGCTGGAGTATCCGGTCCCAAAGTCGTCAATGGACAGCCGCAGGCCCATCCCTTCCAGCTCCCGCAGCACGGACTTGGTTAAGTCGGCATTGGAGAGGAGCAGGCTTTCCGTAAGCTCCAGCTCGAGGTATTGCGGAGCCAGACCGGTCTCATCCAGCGCCTTGCGCACCATCTCGGGGAAACGCTCCTGGCGGAACTGCACGGCCGACACATTCACCGCGACCGGCAGTGCGGGCAGGCCTTGATCTTGCCATTGCCGAGCCTGTGCGCAGGCTGTCTTGAGCACCCATTCGCCGAAGGGGAGGATCAGGCCGCTGTTCTCGGCAATCGGGATGAACTTCTTAGGCGGGACCTGGCCCAACTCGGGGTGGCGCCAGCGCAGCAACGCTTCCGCCCCGATAATCCTTCCGCTGGCCAGATCCACCTGCGGCTGATAGACGAGGGAAAGTTCGCCCCTGTCCAAAGCCAGGCGCAAGCTGTTCTCGAGCGTGAGCCGCTCCATGGCTCGCTCGTTCATGTCCCGGGTGAAGAACTGAAAGCTGTTGCCATTTTCCTTGGCACAATACATGGCGGCATCGGCGTTCTTGACCAGGGTCTCGGGGTCGGCGCCATTGTCAGGAAACACGCTGATGCCGAGGCTGCTGGTAACGCTGAGCATGTGGCCTTGAACTTCGATCTCCCTGGCCATCGCGCTCAGGATGCGGTTGGCGGCGACGGCCACGTCGGCCACGTCCTTGACCGCGGTCAGAACCACAACGAATTCGTCGCCGCCCAGGCGGGCTACGGTGTCCTGTTCGCGCGCACATTTCTTAAGGCGGCCTGCGACCTCCTTCAAGAGAAGGTCGCCAACCGAGTGCCCCAGCGAGTCGTTGATGGTTTTGAAACGATCCAGATCAAAGAACAACAAACCGACTTTCTCCCCGTGTCGGCGCGCACTGGCCAGGGCTTTAGTCAATCGGTCGCGGAAGAGAGCCCGATTGGGCAGGCCGGTGAGGGCATCGTAGTAGGCCAGGTACTGCACCTGTCTCTCAGCAGCCTTGCGTTCCGTGATGTCCTGAACCATGCCTTCGTAATAGAGATCTGCGCCGTCGGCATCGCGCACGGCGCGTGCGCTTAGGGAAAGAGTCCGCTCCTCCCCAGTCGGGGGCCGGACTTCGATCTCAAAATCGCGCACCTTCCCTTGCAGCGCTATCAGCCGCCGGAACTCATCGCGGCGCTTCGGATCAGCATACATTTGGGCCGCTGTAGGGATGTTGCGCAGAAAAGCCTCAGGGGAGTCGTAACCAGCCCACTCGGCCATTGCCCGGTTTACGCTGAGAAACTTTCCGTCGGGCGTGGTTCGGTAGATGCCTACAACCGCGTCTTCGACCATGAGGCGATACTTCTCCTGGGCCTGCGACAATGCCTCCGCCATGGCCTTGCGTTCAGTGATGTCCTGGACGGTGCCTTCGTGACGCACGACCTTGCCGTCCAGGCCGCGGACAGCGCGCAGGTTGCTGAGCAGCCACGCCCTGCTCCCGTCCCTGCGATGGACTTCCACCTCCACGTCCTGCGCGACCTCGTTTTTTTCCAGCAGGCGCGAGATCTCTTGCAATTGATTGGGATTCACAAAAAGCTGGGTTGCGGCGTTGGATACCTCGGACATGAGCTGTTGGGGCGAGTCGTAACCATGCATCCGGGCCATGGCTGCATTGGCAGTGATAATGCAGCCGTCCGGGGTGGCCTGGAAAATCCCGACCACCGCATCCTCGACGATGGCGCGGTATTTTTCCTGCGCGTGCAACAACGCCTGTTCAATGCCCTTGCGCGTGGTGATGTCCTGCTTGATGGCTACAAAGTGGGTGATCTCGCCACCAGTGGCGCGCACCGGCGTGATGGTCATCTCCTCGACGTAAAGGCTTCCGTCTTTCCGCCGGTTAGTGATTTCGCCATGCCACGGCGCGCCGGAGCTGATGGTTCCCCAGAGGCGCGCGTAGAATGAGGAGTCGTGCTTGCCTGAGCGGAGGAACCGTGGGTTCTGCCCGCGCGCCTCGTCCGCGCTGTACCCGGTCAGACGGGTGAAAGCGGAGTTCACCCACAGTATGTTCCCCGTAAGGTCCGTGATCACGATGGAGTTGACCGCAGCCTGGAGGGCCGCAGCCTGCAGGCGCAACCAGTGTTCCGCAGACTTGCGCTCCGCTGCCTCCGCCGTCAGTTGCTGGTTGGAGCGGGCAAGATCCTGCGTGCGCTCCGCCACCCTTTGCTCCAGTTCCGCGTTGAGCGCGCGCACTTCCTGTTCGGCCAGAGCGCGCGTCCTGACCTCTTCGGTCATCTTGAGGGTCACAAAGAACGCGATCGCAACCGCCACAATCACGGCAAGGACAATCAACAAGAGAACAAGATCACGGGTGCGCCCGTACTGGGCACGGCTCTCGTTGGCGGCCTGATCCATTCTCTCCATCTGGAACTGCATGAGTTTGGACCAGGCAGCGTGATACTTGTACAAGGCTGGAGTAGTTTGCTGAACCATGACAGCGCGAGCCGCCGCGGGCTGTTTCTCATCCACCAGCAAATGCAGGGCCCGCAAGTAGCTGGTCACATAGGGGGCCCGGGCACTCTCAACGTCAGCCAGGAGCTGGCATTCCTCCGGGGAGTCGCACTGGCGGTTAATCTTCTCCACCAGCTCGGAAATCTTTATTGTGTTCTCCGCCCTGCGGGCGAGGAGAGGGTCAATCAGGCGCTGGTCGTCCACCAGAAATATTTCCATGGTGATGCGACTGTTTTGATTTGAGTAAAAGAGAGCTTCGCGCGCCAACTGCAGTTTCGCCCAATGCCGGCCCAGCACATCCTCGAGATGGGTATTGATCTGGTCCATCCGGCTGAGGCACAAAATTCCGATCCCGATCAAAATGGCGACCAGGATGGCAAAAGCCGCCCCGAGCTTGATGCCGATCGGCCGGACGTCCATTTCCGGAGAGCGACCCGACCTATCGGCAACCCAGTTTGTGCCGACCCTTTCCCAGAGGTTGCTCACAACTGTCTCCCCGGTCCACGGCCAGCAGCCAGGATGGAGCTTGCCAGAGCGCAGGGGGGCTGATCGGCTTCGGTGGCCGGTCTGCCGCACTGCAGTCGTTCCGCAGCCACCTCTAGGACACGATTGGAATCCGTGCCGCGCGCATAGGCGGCCATGCCGGCGCGCAGATCCAGCTCGAACGGCGCACTGGATTCCAGGTTCCAGGAATCGAGACGGTCGAGCAAGCGTTTCAGCGCGCAGCCTGCTTGCGGCTCGGTGGTTTCCGGCATGATGACCAGGAAACGGCTGATATCGTGGCGGAGCACGATGTCGGAACCGCGGAAGGTGTTCTTCAAAAGGCGGGCCGTCTCCACCAGTATCTGGTCGCCGACCAACTCCCCGCTCTGCTCGATCACCTTCGCCCAACCTGCCGGTTCAATCAGCACGAAGGCGATGGTCGTCCCCTGACGGTTGGCGCGATTGATCTCCCGGGGCAGAATCTGATCGAGGTAGCAAATGTTGAACGTCTGGGTGAGAGGGTCGATGAGGGAAAGGCTCTGCAGCTTCTCGCGGTAGATGATTTCGCGTATCAGCTCCCCGCGCGCTTTGGTGTAGCTATGCCGCTTGTTGAGAACGTACCCGGTGAACAGGGCTACTATAAGCACTAGTGCGGTGGCCAGTTCGAGAGCGGGGCGCGACGCTCCCGTCGATGGCAGACTCGAGAAACCAACCAGGAGCACTCCCGCGGCCAATACCAGCACCACAATAAACGCGAAGAGCCACAGCTTGAGGTCGCGGCCCGTGATGGCTGCAATTTGACCGCTGAGCTGCCTTGTCCGGACCTGCCAGTCTTCCTGATTCATCACCTTTGGCTCCTTCCCTATCAAGAATGCGGTCCAATCTTGCCTGCCTGACCCTCGCCGCCCCGTGAGGCGCCAGACACTCCGCATACCACCACGACAGCATTCCTGGGATTGTGTTACCTGGCCGGAAGAGAAACAGGTACGAGCGTGCAGTTGCTGGCCAGTCGGTAAATTACTGTCGATTCTGCACCCGGGCATCACGGCCGACTGTGATTTGTGTCACATTGGGAATTACGTAGGTAACTTCCGAATTGGTCAGTCCGGACCGACCGAGGCCCAGGCTAGGCGCTGAAGGACACGCTGGTCGAATTGGACGATGTTGCCCCCGTAACTCCGGCGAACTGCTGCAATTCCTGCTGCAGCGAGCTGTAGGCCTGCTGCGCGGCAGACAGTTGGCCTGATTGCAAATCCTGTCCCAACTGCTGGAACATCTGGTCGATCGCATTGGCCTGGCTTCCGCCGCCCCCGTGATGATGATGATGGTGGTGCATCTGCGCACCCTGGTTTTGGAAGTCCTGCTGGATGGTGGCATAGTCCTGCTGCGCCGCCGTGACATTGCCGGCTGCGAGGTCTGTAGCCAACTGGTGGAAGGCTTGCGCGATCGGACTCGTGCTCTGCGATGAAGAATTCGCCTGCGGCGCGTACTGCTGCAGGGCGCCAAAGTCGGATTGCGCCGCAGAAAGATTGCCCGATTGCAAATCCTGGCCGAGCTGCTGGAACTCCTGCTGGAACTGCTGCATCCTGCTCTGCAGGTTCTGAACGTTGTAATTGGAGAAGCTGCTGCTAAGAATGCCTGAAACAGACATGCCCACTTCCTCCTGTAGAAGTGAATGGCGGCTCGCAAAGTTATCGGCACTCTGCTAGCCGTACTTTAGTAGTTGTCACGAATCCAATGGCAATTCCTCTGCCAAACGGGAGCGGCCTGCGCCCTCTCTGAGTCCGCACATTCGGCGATGGTTAGGGTCAAGGAGCCGGCAACGGCTGTGCAAGTGGGCAGAGCCACTGGGCAAAGGCTACCCATGCGACGCGGCAACCTTTGCCTAGCGAGGCTGGCGCCTGAGCTGGATTCTCCGTGCTTCTTCGGCCGCTCAGCAGCGCACGATCTTGGGCGAGTCGATCCCTTTGGTAGCGTTGCGCGTATCCACCACCAGTTGCGCCTCGCGCACGATGCGCGGATAGTCGTAGGTGGAGTGGTCGGTAACGATCAGCACGCAGTCGTACTCTCCCAGGTTCTCTAGGGAAGCGCACTTCATCTGCAGGTCGTAATGGCGTCCTTTGCCGACGAAGGGGAAGTAAGGATCGTTGTAACTGACCCGCACCCCCTCCTTTTGCAGCAGCTCGATGATGGTCAGCGCGGGCGACTCCCGCAGGTCATCGACATCCTTCTTGTATGCCACGCCCAGCACCAGCACCTTGGCGCCGTTCAGCGCCTTGCGCTCGCGGTTCAGCGCCTTCACCACCGCCTGTACCACGTGGTAGGGCATGGCAGTATTGATTTCGCCTGCCAGCTCGATAAAGCGGGTGTGAAAGTCATATTGTTTGGCCTTCCAGGAAAGGTAAAAAGGGTCGACTGGGATGCAGTGTCCGCCCAAGCCAGGCCCGGGATAGAAGGGCTGGAAGCCGAAGGGCTTGGTAGAGGCGGCCGCGATCACTTCCCAGATGTCTATGCCCATGCGCTGACAGAGCATTTTCAGTTCGTTTACCAGGGCGATGTTGACGCAGCGATAGATATTCTCCAGCAGCTTGCACATCTCCGCCGCCGCGGGTCCGGAAACCTTTACCGTCTTCTTGAAGATAGCGCTGTAGAGCACAGAGGCAGATTCGGTTGCCGCCAGGCTGCAACCGCCCACCACTTTAGGGATGTCGCGCCGCGGCACCGTCTCGTTGCCCGGGTCTTCGCGCTCCGGCGAAAAGGCCACGTAGAACTCCTGAGGTGAGGCCGGCACGTTATCGCGGGCCACCCGCAGTTCGGCGCGGTTGTTCTGCTCCAGGATGGGGATCAGCACCTCTTCTGTGGTCCCCGGATAGGTGGTGCTCTCGAGCACGATGAGTTGGCCGGCGCGCAGGTAGGGCGCGATGGCTCGCGCCGTCTCAGTGATGAACCTCAGGTCCGGTTCTCGATACTCGTTCAGCGGCGTAGGCACGCAGATGATGACCGCGTCCATTTCTGCGATGCGGGCGTACTCCGAGGTGGCCCGAAACCCCTGCCGCGAAGCGCCCTGGATCTGCTCCGCCGAGATGCGGAAGATGTACGATCCGCCTTCGCCCAAGGTCTTGACCTTGCGAGTGTCGATGTCGAACCCGGTGACCGGAAACGTTTCTTCCGCAAACAGCAGGGCCAGAGGCAGGCCCACGTAACCCAGCCCGATCACGCCGATCCTGGCGCTGCGGGTGGCGATCTTGTTCTTCAGGTCTTCAGCGAGGGAGACGACAGTGTTTATCTGCATAGGGATTCGTGCAGTCTACCATTTTCACCCGGACAGCACGCACTACCGCGTTTATTCTCAGGGGTGACTGGGCAGCGCAGGTTCAGAGCGCCAGGGGTCGAACCTGCACCCCTGCGGCCTTGAGCCCTTCGTTGATCTTGCGGGCGATTGCGGCGGCGCCCGGAGTATCGGAGTGGATGCAGATTGTCTGCGCAACCACCGGCAATCCCGAGCCATCACTGGCGACGACCTTGTGATTGAGAGCAATCCCTAACGCCTGCCGGGCAGCGCCCTCCGTATCAAGCAGAGCACGGGGCAGGGTTCGCTTGCGCAAGGTACCGTCGGGTTCGTAAGTGCGGTCGGCGAAGGCCTCGGCGGCGCAACGCAGCCCCATGCTGCGCCAGACCTCAAGCGCGGGTGCGCCCGCCTGTCCGACCATGATCAGTTGTGGATCGACTGCCTGCACGGCGTGGCCGACGGCCAGGGCGATCTCCCGGTCTTTATTGGTTGCATGGTAGAGCGCGCCGTGCGGCTTTACATGAACCAGGCGCAGGCCGAAACGTCCGGCTATTGCGACGAGCGACGCGATCTGCTGCCGTACCGAACTTTCGAGGGCTGCGGGGGGCATGGGCGATTCCAGCCGTCCGAAATTCTCGCGGTCGGGATAACTCGGGTGCGCGCCGACGGCGACATTCAGCTTCTTCGCCGCCTCGACCGTTTGCCGCATCGTGCTCTCGTCGCCGGCGTGACCGCCGCACGCTACGTTGGCCGAAGTGATGTAGCGCATTAGCTCAAAGTCGGCGCCGCTGGCCAGCGATTCGGCAGACTCGCCCAGGTCGGCGTTGAGGTCGATGAATGTTTCCATTGCTACCTCTTTTATTATGCGACAAACGCGTTTTGCAGCCAGAGTTCCTGTTCCCTCAGAAGCGTGATCGCCTGCGCGATCGAGACTTCATGGAATCGTACCTGTTCATGGGGACGGAGCTGGCCGACGTGGTGCATGTCCGCCATGATCACGTTCGCGATCTTGGGATAGCCGCCCGTGGTCTGCTGATCGACGAAGAGGATGATGGGCTGGCCGTCCTGCGGTACCTGCATAGCGCCCAGCGGGATGCCGTCGGTCAGCAGCTGCGATTGCTCGCGCGGGCGAAGCGGCTCGCCTTTCAGGCGCAGTCCGGTGCGGTCGGACTGGTCGCTGATCGTGTAGGGACAGGAAAACAGCGCCTGGAATGCTTCCGGTCCAAACCACTCCTGCTGCGCGCCCCTGGTTACCCGCATGACATCGTGGCGATTCACCGCATCGAGGACGCCGGGTTTCAATCTCCGAGTACGACCACCACGCCCATCGCATACGGGCAAAACGTCGCCGGATTTCAGCCTGCGACCCTCGAATCCCCCGAACTGTCCGCGAACGTCGGTGGCGGTGCTACCCATAACCACAGGCACATCGAAGCCACCTTGGACCGCGAGATACGAGCGAGCCCCCGTCTTCATCCCACCGCACTTCAGCACTCCACCGGCCGGCACTTCTACGGCTTCGCCCAGCCGAACGGGGCTGGCTGCGATCTTGGCATCGCAATCAGCGCCTGCGAGCGCCACGATTTGCCGCCGCTCGAATTCAAGCGTGGCGCCGAGCAGAGTCATCTCCAGAGCCGGAGCATTCTCCTCGTTTCCCACCAGGAGATTGGCGATGCGCAACGACAGTCGGTCAGCCGCGCCCACGATCGAGATCCCGAGATGGGTGTAGCCGTAGCGGCCAAGGTCCTGGATAGTCGAGAACATGCCCGGATTCTTGACGCGTATTGGCATCTCACTTTGCCATGGCGCTGAACGTCGCGCGGTCGATCGCAGAGAATTGCACCCGGTCGCCGGGTTGCAAGCGGGTGGGTGGTTCGGCATGGGGATCGAACATGCGCCAGGGCGTGCGTCCGATCAGTCGCCAGCCTCCGGCGGAATCCACCGGGTAGATGCCGGTCTGGCTGCCGGCAATCCCCACCGTGCCGCCGGCGACGTGGCCGCGCGGAGTCGCCAGCCTCGGCATGTGCAGCTTCTCGGGAAGCCCGCCCATGTAGGCGAATCCCGGCGAGAACCCGAGGAAGTAAACCAGATAGGTCGCCGAAGAATGCAGGCGGACCACCTCTTCCTGTGAGATGTTCGCGTGCTTCGCCAAGTCCATGAGATCGGGACCGAACTCGGGGTCGTAGCACACGGGAACGCTGACGACATTGGATTTGCGCTCGCCTTCCGAACCTGCCGCACTAGCCGATTGTTCGACGATGGCAGTCAACTCGTCGTGAGTCATCTGCAGCGGATCGAAGTCAACCAGCACGGAGGTGTATCCGGGATGCAGATTGCGGATCCTGGGGTCCTGCTTCGCACGCAAAGCCTGGAACAGACCAATGACGCGGGCGTGCAGCTCCGGCGAGATCGCATTGCCCAGAACGATCAATAGGGACGAATCGCTGGCGGGGATGAGTTTCATGGGTCCGACAACCGCAATTCAGCCGGACATAATAAAGGATGCAGCCCCCGAAGCCTAAGCCCACTCGCTCGTCGTGCCCATGTACGGCTCGAATCCGCGCCGGCGGATGTGTAATATGAAGGACAAGGTCCCGCAATGGTGATGTCGGCGACGCGCCAGCTCATGCCGAGTCTTGTCTGAGATACGGAGTTAGCCATGCCAAATGGCGAGGGAGCCCGGCGGCAGCGGGCGGCGCTCAAGGCGATTGCTTCCTACCTTCCCGCCGGAACTCTGACCAACGAAGAGCTGGCCCAGGAACTCGGCGGCTGGGACGCGTCTAGAATTCTGGAGAAGACCGGCATCGCGGTTCGCCACATCGCCGCGCCGAATGAGTGCGCTTCCGATCTGGGCGTGGCCGCAGCGAAGCGCCTTTTTGACAAAGGCGCCTGCGCTCCGGCCGATATCGACTTTCTCTTGTTCTGCACCCAAGGCCCGGACTACTTCCTTCCTACCACCGCTTGCCTGGTCCAGGACCGGCTCGGCCTGCGCCTTGACTGCGGCGCGGTGGACTTCAACCAGGGCTGCTCCGGCTTTGTCTATGGGCTTTCGCTGGCCAAGAGTCTCATCGAAACCGGCCAAGTCGCGAACGTGCTGCTCATCACCGCCGAAACCTACAGCAAGTTCATCAACCGTCGCGACCGCAGCGTACGCACCATTTTCGGCGACGGCGCCGCAGCCACTCTGCTCACCGCCGTCGAGTCGGACCGGGAGCTGATTGGGCCGTTCGTCTTCGGCACCGACGGCCGTGGCGCCCCCGATTTGATCGTGCCCGCCGGCGGTATGCGCCAGCCCGTGGGCTGCGAGCAGGCCGTCGAGACTGAGGATGGGCGCGGCAACTGGCGCTCCGAGCGCAACCTTTATATGAACGGCCCTGAGGTGTACAGGTTTACCGTGGAAACCGTTCCTACGCTACTGGACCAACTGCTTGAAAAGAGTGGCCGGCGCGTGGAGGACGTAGACCACTTCGTCTTCCACCAGGCCAACAAGTTCATGCTCGACCGGCTGCGCGCCCGCACTCCCATCCCGGAGGAGAAATTCTGGGTTGACATGGAGGACTGCGCCAACACCGTTTCCTCCACGATCCCTATCGCGCTGGAGCGGGCGCAGTGCCGCGGGCAGGTGCGCGCCGGCCAGAGGCTTGCGCTCGTGGGGTTTGGAGTGGGTTATTCCTGGGCCGCGGCCATGATGGAGTGGGCTGGCCCCTGAGCTAGGCGAGCGCTAACCTCCGCGCGAGTCCAACCCGGGGCAAACGCGTAGGGTGGACGTTGGGGGGGTCATTTCTCGCCACCGTCCCCGTCGGCACGGGAGCGGAAGTGCTGGCCCAGGATTTTGGTGACGGAATCCAGGTCCTGCGCGAGAGCGAGGCGCCAGCGTCGGACGGCGTGCTGCGCTGAGTCGTCCATGGTCTTTTCAAAACTCTGCAGCGTCTCCGACGTGTTGCTTCTCACAGATTCGGAGACCGAGGCTTCGATCTCCGTCTGGATGTTCTTCAAGCGGCCTGTGGCTTCGTCGACTTGCTGTCCGAGGTCCTTGGCATTGCGTGCCGCCAGATCAACAAAAAGGGACTCGGCCGAGCTCTCCAGTTGGGTGCGCGCCCCGCTCACGATTTCGGTGGACATGCGCACCAGACGGGTGTGCAAACCAGACTCCAGATGCTGGGTGGTTTCCTGTAACTCCGTGATGCGGCGGCCCAGTTCGCCGAGTTGTGTCTCCAGGCGAGACGACTCGGCCGCGGCCGCGGCCCGGACGGCTTCCAACTCGCGGCGGTGCGCTTGCTGTTCCCCTTCCAGACGGCGCAGCAGGTTTTGCACCAGCTCCTCGCCCTGTTGCGCGAGACCGGCCTCTGCGGCCGACGCCCGTTTCTCGAACTCCTGGCTGACGACGTGCAGGTGCTGGCGCAGTTCGTCCGCAGTCTGTGCGGAGAGGGCCGTCATACGCTGCTCCAGGGCCTGCGCCTGCTCGCGCGTCCAGTTGCGAAACTCCTCCTGGGCTTCGGTGATCTTCAGCTCGATGGCGGATTGCGCTGCCCCCAGCACTCTTTCGGCCTGCTCGCGTGTCAGGCGCAGAGCTTGCGTTCCCAGCTCCTCGCGCAGCCGCATCCACAGCTTTTCTTCGACCTCCGGGGGAATATGGGACAGCGAGACGTCAAAGCGGTTGCGCTGCTTTTGCTGCTCCAGCCTTTCTTGCAGCTCCGCCAGTGCAGCCTGCAGCGGCTCGACCTGTTCCGCGACCAGCGCACGCAGCATGGGCATCCGGGGCGTCGAAGCTGGGTTGTTGCTCCCAGGCGCGACGGCTGGCTCGCCGGTCATGTCCGCCAACTCGATCCAATCGCCCGGGCAGGAGCTGAGCCCCCAGAAGTTTCCCGGGAGGTCGAGTTTTGCCGCCACTTTCCAGCCCGGCTGATTAGCGCCGATGGGATGGCAGTCTACGACGTGAGCGGTGGTCTGCCGTCCAGTGTTGACGCGGAACTGCAGCGGCACGCCGACCTCGAGCCGGATGGGCGAGCGCATCACGCAGCCGTGCGCGCTGATTACCAGCGTCTCACAAACCTCGAAGAACTGTGCCGCAGGTTCCACGCTGGTGATGGTTACAGGCATGGTCATCGGCACACGCGAACTGCGCCGCACGCTGGCTGCTGAGGTTCGAGTCTGCATCGGTTTCCTCGTGGTAACGAGTGCGTGCCCGCCAGGCGGATCGGGGGGAGCTTCTGGCGGGGATGCTCTAGGTTAACCCTGCCCTGTTCCCCGAAGGAGACCCGGAAGTATCGCTTGCACCGTGCGATGGGACAGCGGGAGGGCTGCGCCCATCGGTAACCGGCGCACCGCCTGGAACATCGCAGCTTCTAAGCTACTGTCCGGCTCGATCGTCTGCGGCGGCTGGCAGTCGGGAAGGGAGCGGCGGCGATTGCCGCGACCACGTAGAAGGTTGCGGCGTTGGCCGGGATTTGCAGATTGAAGTCCACAAAGCTGTGCACCAAGATGCCGGTGACCCCGAGCAGGGCGGCCAGTGTGGCGGCTTGGGTCAGTTCCAGCCGTGAGCCGTGCAATTTGCGAAACCCACGCACATACACCACGACAAGAAAACCAAGCACGGCCGCGAACCCCAGCGCGCCAGTCTCAGCAAGGACTTGCACGTAATCGTTATGCGCCGCGTTGATGAACACTTCGGCGTAGAAGGTGCGATACCTGGGATACACGGTGGTAAAGGTGCCCAGGCCCCATCCCATCACCGGGTGCGCCTTGACCATGGGAATGCTGTCGCGGGCGATCTGAATGCGGGTGTGATAACTGGCATCGTCGGTCTTGAAGGAGACGAAACGTTCGACCAGGCTCTTCCCGCCCAGCCAGAGCAGGAACACCAGGATCAGCAGGCAGGCCGCCGCAAAGAAGGCGGCAGAGCGGCGGCTGGCGTTCTTCCACCACAGCACCGCGGCCAGGAAAAGCACCTCGCAGCCGAACGCCGTCATGCCTCCGCGCGACAGGGAGAGAAAGATGGTGCTTGCCATCAGCACGCCGGCGAAGGCCAGCAGCACGCGCTTGGGCGGCGTCAACTCCTCCATCATGCTCAGCACCAGCGGGAAGGGGGCGAGCATTTCCATGATGCCGGCATAGTGATTGTGGTTGACATAGGGGCCAAAGATAAAGCTCGCTCCTTGGACCGGAACCATCCAATAGATTTCGCCCTTGGAGGTGAGGTCCTGGATCACGGCAAAGATGGCGATCAGAAAGCCAGAGACGGTGAGGAATCCAACCAGACGCTTGACGTCCTCCTGCGTGCGCAGCATCTGCACCGCGACCAGCAGGAGCATGGCGTAAGCGAGGTAAGTGAGGCAGGCGGTGCGCGTCATGTAAGCGTAGGCTGTCCAGTGGAACAACAATTGCGCGCCGGCTGCGGCGGCGAAGCCCGCGACCGGCACATACAGCGGGCTCAGCACGAACTCCGCGCCGGTGACTAGTTGCTGGAGGGCCCACAGCGCGAGCAGCCCCGCGGCCATTGCCTGGAGCGCGAACAGTGACCAGGGCTCGACCGCGCCGAAGGCAATGACGCCGCAAATCAGCACGGCCCCCAGCCCGTACAGGACGAAATAGCGCAGAGCCGCAGGGGCGGCAACCGCCGTTGCGCTGCGAGTGCGTACTGCCGCCAGCGCCTGTGCCGACATGACTTGTGCTTGTCCGCTCACAACAATGCTCCGCTTCAGGGTTGGACGACCAGCTTCACATCGTCCACCCAGATTTTTCCGCGAATCTGTCGCTGGCTGGGTACGCGGACGATATGCACCAGCAGGAGGTCGTCCGCGGGTCCGGTGGTGAATTCGCCCTTCAGCTGCTGCCAGCCGGTCGAGCCGGCCACTCCGTCGGTCAGTACGTAGGCTGTGTGCCGGCGCAGTCCGAGAACCGCAAAGCGCGGCGGGCTGATGGTTTCAAGGTCTTCCGTCATCATGAACCCGCTGAACTGATAGCGCGTGTTGGCGCGCACGGGCACCAACTGGACCACGCCCGAGTCTTCGGGCGTTCCGTCGAAGGTGATGGCCAGCGAGCGAGTTCCACCGTGCGCGCGGCGATCGTCGATGAACACCGACGCCCCAGCCTGGGGTGCGTAGCGCCAGTCCAGGCCGCCGTTGAGCAGGTCCAGCTCAAAACCGCCGTTGACGATCTCGTCCTGCGAGGGAACGTAGGAGCGAAACTCCGGATTGGCGATCGCCATCTGCGCCCAAGCCTGGCTGGCTTGGGCAAACTCTCCGCGGCTGATCAGGTAATCGAGATAGGGAAAGGCAACCTGCACCGGGAAAGGCTGCCGGAGCGCAATCAGATGTGACCACACCTTGGCGCAGGCTTCCGGCGAGCGTTTGTTCCGCAAGAAGTTAATAAAAGTAAAGTAGGCCTCAGGACGTGGCGGCAACACCTTCTCCGCGATCAAATCCGGGTCCCGGGTGGCACGCCAGGAAACGTTCAGGGTGGCTATCAGGGATCCGGGATCGTGTTCCACGAGATCATGAAAACGTTGCATTGCCCCGGCAGTGTTTCCCTGCACGAGTTCATAGTTGGCGGCCTGCCAGACGACATCCGGCATGGTCGGGTCGGCCTCCAGGGCGCGGGCCAGGGAGTGCTGCGTCCCAGCGGGGTCATCCGTAGCCAGAGAGGCGCTGGCCAGATCCAGCCAGTAGCGCGCGTCGTAGGGATTGAGAGCGAGCGCCGCCTTCACCTCGCTGATGGCGCCGGGAAAATCCTGCGTCAGCAGAGAATATCGGCCGAGGCGATAATGGAATTCGGCGTCGGAGGGTTCGAGCTGGGCAGCCGTCTTGAGGTTCTCTGCCGTTGCGTCCTTGGCCCACAGGAACGCGCGATAAACGCGCGCAGAAGCGCGCAGATACAACCCGGTTGCCGCCAGCGTTGCCGCCAGCAGCAGGATCCTGGCGGCTAGCGGCAGAGCCGATCCCGTCTTCTTGCTCGCGACCGGCGCAGCGGCCGCCGTTTCACCGGGATCTCGGGCCATGGAATCCAGCATCACGTCCCGTTATTGCGGCGGAATTTGTTCTTCCACCTTGTCGCTCTTGTAGTAATAGCCGTACTTCTTCCCGTAGTAACCGTAATAGTAGTAGTAGTCGGAGGCGTTCATGTCCATGGCGTTGACCACTACCCCGATGATCTTGGAGTTGACATAGGCGAGCAGTTGCCGCGCCCGGCGCAGCGCCTGTTTGGTGGTCTGCCCGGAGCGGATCACCAGGATCACCGAATCCGCCTGCACCGACAGCAGCACCGCGTCGGTCACGGAAAGCGCCGGCGGGGTGTCGATCACGATGTGATCGAACTGCTTGCGCCACTCCGCGAGGCTGTTGTTCATCAGGCCGGAACCCAGCAGTTCCGCCGGATGGGGCGGCGTTCCGCCCGAGGGCAGCACGTGCAGATTGGGGAGCTGCGCCCACGGCGTAATCGGGCACTCGCTGATGTTGCCGGTCAAGTACTCGGAGAGGCCCGGCCGCTGCGGCACGCTGAACGCCTTGTGGATACTGGGACGGCGCAAGTCGGCGTCCACCATCAGCACGCGCGCTCCGCGCTGCGCCAGCACGATGGCGGTGTTCACGCTGGTGGTGGTCTTGCCCTCCTGGGCCAGCGGGCTGGTCACCAGCAGCACCTTCGGGGGCGAGCCCCAGGAGGAGAGCAGGATCGAGGTCCGCAGCGTGCGATACGCCTCCGCAGATTGCGACTGCGGACGCAAGTAAGAGATGGTCTCCACCGATTCCTGCTGCGGCATGAGCTGCGAGCCTGCCCGCAGCGGCTTGAGCGCCCGCCCGTAGCTGCTGTTCGGGCGTACTCCGGAAGGGATCATGCCCAGCGTGGGCAGGCCGGCTATCAGTTCCACCTGGTCGGGACTGCGCACGCTGTTGTCGAGCATCTCCAGCAGGAAGGCCAGGCCGATGCCTCCCGCCAGCGCCAGGAAGAAGCCGGTGGTGATGTTGCGCGGGATATTGGGCTGTGCCGGTCCCATGGGCACGCGCGCCTGGTCGATGATCTGCACGTTGCTGGAGCGCAGTCCCGCGGTGACCCCGGCCTCCTTCAGGCGCTGCAAAAGCCCGTCGTAGAGTTGCCGGTTGGATTCATAGTCGCGCCGCAGCAGGTTGTACTGGATGGCGCTTTCATTGAGCTGATTGGCTTCCTGTTTCTGGGTCTCGAAGGCGTCCCGCAGCAACTTTTCGCGTTCCACCGCCGCCTGGTAAGTGGTTTGGTAGCGCTGGAGGCCGCTGTCCAACTCGGTCTTGAGCGCGGCCCGGACCACTCTTAACTGGTTGTCGAGTTCCTTGACCTTGGGGTAATTGGGGCCGAACTGGGTGCTCAGGGCGGCCAATTGCGCCTCGATGGCGCTGGCCTGGTTCTTCAGGTTCGTGGTGGTTCCAGTTGCATCGTTGGAACTTCCGGCCGGCAGCAGCTCGGGTCTGCCCTCCAGGGTCAAACGATACATCGACTCCTTCTGGATACGGTCCATCTCGGCGGCAGTCAGCTCCCGGTTCAACTGATCGAGCTTGCTGGTGATGACGTTCTGTTTCTCGTCTACTCCGACGATGCCGTGCTCCTTCTGGTAATCCACCAGCCGCTGTTGCGAGGTTTCCACCTTCAGTTCCAGGTCGGAGAGCTGCTTGGACAGCCACTCCGACGTACGCACCGTGCTCTGGAATTTAGCCTGGTAGTTCTGCTCGATGTAAACGTTGGCCAGTTCATTGAGGATCTGCGCGGACAGGTTCGGGTTGACCGAGAGGTAATGCAGTTCCATGATGCGCGTCCGCGGAAGCACCTTCACGGTCAATCCGCCGTGGAAGTGGCCCAGCAGGCCATTTTCCTGGGCGGGAGTGAGCGCGGCCGAACCGACGGGAATGCCCACGCTGGCCGCCTTCGCCGGCACTCCGGTGAACCTCGGGTCATGGTCCAGGCCGAGGTTCTTGATTACCTGCAGGGCGATGGCGTCGCTTTCCAGGATTTTGGCTTGTGTGTCGAGGCCGACGGTGTAGTCCTCTTCGTCGAAGCCGCCGCCGCCCGATTCCTTGAACCCGAACGCGTCGTTGCTCTGGTGGTTGATGGCGATCCGCCCCACGGCGTCGTAGAGCTTGGTGGCGCGGAAGGAATGGACCGCCACCAGCACCGTGATCACCACCACGCAGGAAACCACCGTCCACTTGCGCTTCAACAGTAAGCGCCAGTATTCCAGCAGCGAGGGTTCCAGTTGCGCCAGTTCCACTTCGGAGTTGGCCGCTGCCGGCCGCAGGATGTCTAGAGATCGGGAGGCTTCTGTCCGCACCAGGTTGCTAGAATCCATTCACCGCTCCATCGAGTTCTTGGGGCCACACGCAGGCCGTGGGAGAAAATTTTCTGGAGTCTAGCATGGGGTGCAACAGAAATGGTGCGGCAGATTTTGAGGGGGAATCGAACTCGCAATCATGAGCGCGCGCCCAGCAACCGCGCCGCTTTCGTGCGCGTCGCGCGCCGGCGCGGGTGAAATGCGGCCTCCCGCAGCCGGAAATTTTCCACAGACGCGGGCACATCGGAAGCCAACTCCTGTCGCCGGAAACATTTTGACAAGCGAATTCTTCGACCCTAAGATGCGGCACAGGACGCGAAGAATTTTTCTGACACCGGTGAACGAGCCGCAAAAGCACACACTCACTCTCCCGCAAAGTCTGCCGAGGACCCTGAAAAAACCATGGAGCGTGACCTGAAAGCGCCAAGGATTTCGGTCATCATGCCGGTTCACAACGGCATGCCCTACCTGCCACAGGCAGTCGAGAGCATCCTGGGGCAGACGCTCCGCGACTTTGAGTTCGTCATCGTCGATGATGCCTCGACCGACGACACCGCCGCGTACCTTGCCGGGCTGCACGATGATCGGGTACGGGTGATTCATAACCAGGAAAACCTGGGGGTGGCGAGCAGCCTCAACAAGGCGATAGGCGCGGCTCGTGGCGAGTATCTCGCGAGGCAGGATGCCGACGACGTATCACTCCCCAGACGACTGGAAGCGCAGCTCAGTTACCTGGACCGCCATCCTGAGATCGCAGTCCTGGGTACTCCCGCGACCTATATCGATGGTAGTGGTAACGCGGTCGGTATCTGGACTGTTCCTTCCGCAGGCATCGACATTAAGTGGCGGCTGCTGTTCGACAATTGCCATTGCATTATCCACACCAGCGCCATGATCCGCGCCTCCGCATTGCGCGCCTGTGACGGCTATCCGCAAGATGCAGGGTGCTCACTTGCGGAGGACTACGCGCTCTGGTGCAGGATCGGCCGTGGCCATGGGCTTGCGAATCTGGAGGAGCGGCTCGTCAATTTCCGCAGCCACGGCGCCTCCGTTTCCGACCGCCGCCAGGACGAACAGCGCGAGCAGGTGCGAAGGATCGCGCTGGCCAATGTCGGCTGGACCATGGATGGTCGCAGCGTTCCGGGCCAGGACTATGAATGCGTCCGGCAGCTCTTGCTCTCTAGTGCATCCTTCAAACCAGAATTCAGTGCCACCACACTTCGGTCTGCGGTCCGGTTCCTTCGCCAACTGCAACAGGCGTTTTATGCCAGGCACGGTTTTGGAACCCAAACGGTGCTAATGCACCGCCGTTCACAATGGACTTGGGGCAAGCACTTGGTCGCACTTTCGGTCCGTGGAAGGTTCGATCTGCTCTCCCGCGTTAGTTCGGCTCTGCTGGGCGCCCACCTGCTCTCGGGATCGCTCGCTGCTTCCCTTCAGTTGTGCCTCGGCCGCACAAGCGAAGCTGCCAAATCGCGGGAACCCAATAGGGGGCCCTTGGGAGGAGGATATTTCCATGTGCAGGCAGGCCGCGTCGCCGTGAATCGGGAGGACTAGATTGCAGATTCTTTTCGTTTGCCAGGAGTATCCACCCGCGGCCAGGCCGGGTGGTATCGGTGGGTACGTGGAATGCATGGCTGCAGCATTGGCTTCGCGGGGTCATCAGGTCCATGTGCTGTCTTGCGAGTTCAGGCAGAAGAAAAGCGATTCTGTCGAGCGTGGCGTGCAGGTCCATCGTCGCCCGCTGTTGCCCCTGCGCTACCTGCACCGCCTCCTGCCCCAGACGCTCACACGCCTGCGGGTTGCGGCTTCGAACTACTACTGGTTCAAGCGCCTGGAAACCAGCTTCGATGTAGTGGAGTATCCGGAGTGGATGGCCGAGGGCCTTTTTTTTAGTTTGCTCCGACCCAGCGCGACCGTAGCCGAACTGCATACGCCTCTCTCGATCCTGGGGAAGCATTTTGGATACCGCGCCAACCTGGATTTCAAACTGGGATGCCTTATGGAAAAGTGCGGCGTTAGGCGGGCGGACAAAGTATCCTCGCCCTCCCAACTCCTGGTTGACGAACTTGCCGGCAGCGGGTGGCTGCAAGGACGGTTACCGGAAGTCATCCCCTATCCCATCGAAGGCGAGCGTTGGGGCACTAGCGTGCCCGTCTCCCTGACGGAACCGCGCTTGCTTTTCATTGGGCGACTGGAGAGGCGCAAGTCACCAGAGACCGTCGTTGAGGCCGTCAACATCCTGAAGCCGGAATTTCCCCAGCTTCATGCCAGCTTCGCAGGCTGCGGGAACGGAACTCGCGAAGGACTCCCATACGACGAATGGGTGAAGAAACTGGCCGGCCCCGGCAATGGTTGCGAATTTCTCGGGGTCGTACCTCGTGACCAACTGCCGAGCCTGATTTCCAAGGCCAGGGTTGTAGTCCTGCCCGCGACGTTCGACAACTTTCCCGTCACCGTGCTGGAGGCGCTCGCCAGCGGACGGCCGGTAGTCGTGAGCACGAAGACAGGAATGGCTTCATTAGTTTGCGACAACGGCGCCGGCAAAGCTGTTCCTGTGGGCGATCCCGCGGCCATGGCGGCAGCAGTACGGCCGTATCTGGCTGACGCAAGCTATGCTGCCAGGGCGGGAGAGCAGGCGCGCAATCTGGTTCGCAACTTCTTCGATCCCGATCACGTCGCCGGCCAGCGGGAACTGCTCTATCGCCAGGCGCACGCAGAGTTCAAGGCTCGGGAGGGCCGCAACTAAGGGTGGATGCAATGACCCTGCTACCCAACGCGGAGCCCCAACTCACTGGGTGTGGTGAAGTGCACGCCGAACTCGTCGCCCCACAGGGAGGTTGCCGCCAATAATGCCACTCGTTTCGGTCGTGATGAGTGTCTACAACGACGGGAAGTATGTCAGGGATGCAATAGAAAGCATCCTCGGGCAATCGTTCACGGATTTCGACTTTCTCATCGTGGACGATGGATGCACCGACGACACGCGCGCCATTATTGCCGAGTACAGTGATCGCCGCATCAGGCTCATCATCAACGAGCAGAACCTCGGCCTCGCCCCGTCCCTGAACAAAGCCATCCGTCTGTCGAACGCAAAGTACTTCGCCCGTCAGGATGCCGACGACATCTCGCTGCCGGACCGGCTTTCTCGAGAGGTTGATTACCTGGAGAGCCATCCCGAGGTAGCTCTGGTCGGTACCCCGGCGATTGTGATTGCGGACAATGGGGAGCCCAGAGGCTTCTGGCCGGTGGTCACCGAGGACGTTGATTTGAAATGGGGGCTGCTGTTTATGAACGCATTCGTTCACAGCAGCATCATGGCGCGCCGCTCCGTCGTAGAGCGCGTCGGATACTATACCGAGGAGCCGCAGAAAGCTAAGGCGTTCGTTGAGGACTATGACCTGTGGTGCCGCATCAACAGGATTTCGCGGTCAGCGAATCTCTCTGCCCCGCTCTTGAAGTTTCGCCAAAATCCCACGTCAGCCTCAGTAAGGACCCGAGATGAGCAGATCCGCCAGAGAGATCGCATAGCTCAAGAAAATATCCGCTGGCTTCTGGGGATATCCGAGCTTGAGGAAAACAGTTGGATGCGGCTGAAGCGATTCCTGCTCCACCCGCCCGGAGAGGACCCGAAGCTCGACGGGTGGGAACTTCGTGAGGCGGTGTCTTTTCTGGAATCAATTCACGCCGCCTTTTGCCGGAAGTATCAAGTGCCCCGCAAGGCTGCCATCATTCATCGCCATCGTAAGTACTGGGTCTGGGCGCGGCATGCCTGGGCCCTGGCTCTGCGCCGGGATGGAAAGCCTGGTTTGCGTCGCCGACTGGCGATGATGGGAGCCGGCCTGCGGCTGCTGGGCAATGCCGGGCGCCTGAGCTTGTCATGACCACCTCTGAGGCGAGCCGGGCGAGACCCAAGCGCATCCTGATCACGGCTCGTCTCTACGGCGCCGGCGGCATCGAGACCCACCTGCTCAACCTCTCGCGGCTGCTGGTGGGGCGTGGCGCGGAAGTCACCGTGGTGGCTCGCCTCGCCGATCCAAGGACCCCGCTGGTGCAGGTGCATCGGGAAATACCGATCCGCATCTTCGCTACACCCTTCGCGCGCGACTGGCGCTGGTTTCGTCTTTCCACGGCGTGGGCCATGACCGCCTGGCCGCTGCGGCTGCCGGCCGGACACTTCGACCTTCTCTACACGCTCGATGTGAGCCGCTTCACGCGCTTTCTCCGCCGCTTTGTGCGCCGGGACGGATATGTGATCGGCAACGGCGCCGGAGCGCCCCTGCCCGGCTTTCACGCGCTTAACCCGGTGGGCAGGAAAGCGCTGAACGGGTTTATTGTCGAGTCTGAGCTGCAGGCTGCGACCGTGCGGCGCTCGTCGAATGGAACGCGCGTTGTGGCGATTCCCCAGATGGCGATGGTGCAAGATGTCCCCGAGCGACTGCCCCGCAGCATCGACTGTTTCCGCGTGGCTTTCCTTGGCCGCTACTATCGCGCCAAGGGAATTTATCGCTTGCTCGACATCTGGGAGAACTTCGCCGGCCGGGCCGCACGGCTCGATTTCTACGGGCATGGCGACGAGCGCGAAGCCCTCGAGCAAGAGATTCGCCGCCGCGGCCTGGAAGGAAACGTGGGAGTTCATGGCGGCTGGTCGACCACCGATGAGCTCACCGCCATCATGGCCGCAACCGATCTGATCGTTCTGCCTTCGGAAAGCGAAGGATTGCCACTGGTGTTGCTGGAGGCGATGGCGTACGGCGTTCCGTTTGTGGCCAGCGACGTGGGCGCGGTTCGCACGTTGGCCGAGGACAATCCCGACGTGCGCGTCGTCCCGCTGGAGACAGCGGCCTTTGCGCGGGCCATCCGGGAGATGGAATGCGGAATCCGGTCGGGGAAGATCGTGGGCCGGCGCTTGCAGGACTATCACCGCGTCCGCTACGGCTACGAACGCCTTGCCGCTCTGTGGTCGCAGGCTCTGCTCGAGCCCGAAACGTTGTGGAGCGCACGGCCGCAATGACGGGCCTCTTCTTCCAGGCTGCCGGCGAGAGGCAGATCCGGGATAGCGCAACTACTGGGACTGCTCGATTCCGTAAACTGAGGTAGGCCGGGGCGGAAGCTGTCGCGCAAGCTGCGAGACTTTCCGCGCGTCCCGGATAAAGCCGGGGTTTTCCCAGACGCGGTTGGGCCGTTCCCAGATCGATCCCTTGCGGGTGAAGATGGAAATGCAATCGACCAGGTAGCGCCCGTAAGCCCAGCTAATTTTTTCCTGGTAGATGCACTGTAAGCCCACGCGCTGGCAGATCGCGGCGAACGCCTCCGCGGTCACGCTGCGGCCGCGCAAGCCGGCGGTGTTGATCAATATGCCCTTAGCCATCAGGTAGGAGCGGACAGAGAATCCATCATCTTTGCCCAGCGCCTTGAACAGCAGGTGCAACAAGGGCGACTCGTCGGCGCGCTCGGGAATCCTGCGGCACAAGGCGACCGATTTGGGATAGCAACCGATGTTGGAGTGGTGGATGAGCCCAATGCCGTCCGGCCGAAGTTTCGTGGCCAGTTGCTCGGCGTAGGTCTGGAGCACGTCGGCTTCGACGTGGACCAGCGAATCAAAGCTGAAGACGAAGTCCACGCTTTCGTCCGCAATCATGGCCAGCGATTTACCGTCATTGGCGTAATAGCGGATGTGGGGTTCGGAAGCAAACCTCCTGCGGCAAGCCTCGATGCACAGCGGACTCAAGTCCACGACCAGCAGCCGTTCGCAGCAGTCCTTCAGAAATTGCGTGAAACGACCGTGTCCGGGAGCGATCTCGAGGATGGTAGGCGCAGGAATAAATTGGCGGATGCGCGGCAGCACCGCCGTCATCCACAGTAGATCGGTTCCTCCCCAAGCCTCAGACCACTCATCCCCGTTCTGAGACCAGAACTGGGAATCGTTCCACATGCTGAGATTTTCTGCCACCGTTGGCATAGTGATCGCGAGTATAACTTAGGAATTTTCCACAAGAACTCTTGTAATACACGCTACTCACTCGGGAACTGCGCTCGCGATCGTAAAGCACACCTTGGCTTAGCTATTGCGGCAGCGCCTTCGCCGCGCGGTGGCAATAGCGATGGTAGACAGCCTGCGCTCTCCGGGCCGCTTTCCACCCAAACAAACGGCGGAACAATTCCCCTCCTCGCGTGCCGAAGGGAGGGACGAAATCGGTGCCTCCCAACTCTTCGGCTTTGGCGAGAGCACGGCGCCAGACCTGCGGAAAATCCGGATACGCGTGCACCGCGCGCAGCATGAAGCAATTGGCGAGGGCGCGCTTGGCGCGCGGATCGCTGGTGTGGGCAAGCAGGTGGCGCATCTTGCACTCGAGCGAATGCAAGGCTCCCGACTGCTGCCTGGCGTTCTTGGTCGCACTCCAACTCCCCTGCGAGGGATGTTTTCGGTAATAGAAGCGACCGGCGGCACGCCGAATGCCGGCACTGGCCAGCACCACGCGGGCAAAGTATTCGCCATCGTCGTCAGGCGACGGGGTCTCATCCCACGGGCCGGCTTCTTCTGCCACCGCTCGCGGCGTCAGCCAGGCGCCGGGTGGAACCATGCCAAAGGGGCCCTCCGGGCCTAGCAGGTCAATCAGCCACTCAACCGGCGTATCCGTGTCCACGCACGGCCAGCCGTTCTCAGCAAGGCCTTTCGCGGGATCGGTTCCATCCTGGAAATAGGTCCACGGACAAATCCCGAGCACGCGGCCGGGACTTTCGCAGAGAACCTTAAGCTGTTCTGCAATCTTGTCCGGGCTCAGCAGGTCGTCCGCGTCCAGGTACTGAATGTAGCCCCCCTGCGAGAGGCGATAGGCGTGGTTGCGCGCGGCGGCCGGCCCACAATTGTCCTGCCGCACCACCTTGACCGCGGAGGACTCAAAGCCGCGCGCGACGGCTGCGGTGGCGTCTCGCGAGCCGTCGTCCACCACAATGACTTCTTTGTTCGGCCAGGTCTGGTCCACGACCGACTTCAAAGTATGGCCAATCCATCGTTCGGCGTTATAAGCGGGAATAAGAATGGAAACCAGCGGCGGCATCGCGATCGATTTGTTCCTGGTGACTATCTCTTGGCAATTACCTCGGCTGGTGAATGTATGGTAAAAGACAATGCAACGGAAGACCAGCCGCAGGTGTTGACCCAAAGGTTACGCGACGAACATTGGAATGAACGGTCGGGTTGCGGTCAAGAACGGGCTGAAGCGAAGCTTGCGCGCCGTTGGCCTGTTGGAGCCATTGCAGACATTCCGCCAGGAACGGGCGGAGCGGGGGTCGCGGAACCAGCGCCCGACGGCACTCTCCCTGTTTTCCCAGTTCATTTCTCGCGGCGACCTTTGCATTGATGTGGGTGCCAACGTCGGCGACGTCACCCAGATGTTCCTGGAACTCGGCGCCCGCGTCATCGCCGTGGAGCCACAACGCGAGAACCTCGCCATCCTGCAAGGGCGTTTTCACAACAATGCCGCTGTGACCATTGTGCCCAAGGGTTTGGCCGCAAGTCCGGGGGAGCAGGAGTTGCTGGTTTGCAGTTCTGGCGACTGCTCTTCCATGGATCCGGAGTTCGTCGCGCGAGTTTCCGCTTCCGGGCGGCTGCCGGCAAGCGAATACCGGTGGGACAGCCGGCAAAGCGTGGAAGTCACCACTCTGGATCTGGTGATCCGGCAGTTCGGCCAGCCTGCCTTTGTGAAGGTGGACGTCGAGGGCTTCGAGTACGAGGTGATTCGCTCCCTGGTCGCGCCGGTGCGGGCGCTGTCGATGGAGTTCACTCCCGAGCGCTTTCCGCCCACATTCCGGTGCATCGAACACCTCGCATCGCTGGGCGATGTGGAGTTCAACTACACCATAGGCAGGTCGATGAAGTTTGCTCTAAAGAGGTGGGCATCAGCCGAGGTGGTGTCTGAGGTGCTGCGCACCACCTCCTTTCCGATTTGGACCGGCCCGGCCGGGGATGTTTACGTGAGGTCCAGGCAATGACCCAAGCCGTGCTGAAACGGGGAATGGCGGATCGTCGATGAGTGCGGTGTTGCGAGCGGGCAAGAAGGCAACGGCGTCGGCGATTGCGCATGTACCACTGCTGGAGCGGGCTTGGGTTCGTTTTGCGCGCGCTCATCCCGGGTTGCGGCTTTCGCGCTCTCTCGCGGCCGCCCTGGCCAGCCAGTTCGCGCATTCTCCACGCCGTTTCCGCACCGTGACCCTGCCAACGGGGCCGCGCATGCGGGTGGACATCTGTGATCTGTTTCACCAGTTGTATTTCCTCGGGGTGGATTATGAGTCGGAAACCAGCGAGCTGATTCGGCGCGCATTGCGTCCGGGAGACGTGGCCTTCGATCTCGGCGCCAACGCCGGGTACTTCACCCTGCTGATGGCATCGCTGGTGGGTCCGAGCGGCCATGTCCATAGTTACGAACCCAATCCCGCGCTCACCAAAATGCTGGCCGAGTCGATCGCGCTCAATCACTACCAAGACCGCGTGACGCTGAACCGAGTGGCAGTCGCGGATCGCAGTTCGAGCCTCGTGCGGTTCTACATTTCGCAGTTGCCGAGCAACAGCGGTGTCTCTGCCTTGACGCCGATCGACTGGGCGGTTCGCGACAAGGTCTATTCCGATGACGGGAACGTGCTGGTGGATGTGGTGGCGCTGGACGATTACGTGCGCGAGCGCGGAATTACCCGCTGTGACCTGCTGAAGATCGATGTGGAGGGCGGCGAGGCCGCGGTAGCATGCGGCATGCAGTTCGTGCTCGAGAAGCTGCGCCCGCGCTGGATCATCTGTGAGACTGGGATTGGGGGCGAGGCCGATCTCCGCTTTCGGGCTTGCGGCTATGTGCCGCACCGGATCAGCAGCTCCGGCATAGATCCCGTCTCGGCCGATACCCGCGACTATTGGGGCAACGTCGTGTATGTCCCGCAGGAATGCGCGCCGCCAGCGACAAATCTGCAGCTTGAGACAGCCGGGTCACGATGCGGATAGCTATTACGGTGGATCCCGAAATCCCGGTGCCGCCGAAGCTCTATGGTGGCATTGAGCGGGTGGTGCACATGCTGGTGCGCAATCTGGTCGCGCGCGGCCACGACGTCACCCTGTTTGCTCACCGCGATTCGCAGGTGCCATGTCGTCTGCTCGCCTATCCCGCGCAGCGCAGTGCAGGCGCAATCAATATCATCCGAAATCTTCGCCACGTGGCGCGGGAGTTGCAGAAGGGCGGTTACGACCTGGTCCACAGCTTTGGCCGGTTGATTTACCTGCTGCCGATGTTGCCGCTACCCCTGCCCAAGATCATGAGCTACCAGCGCACCATAGTGCCGCGCAGCATCCTGGCGGGAGAATTGCTCTCGCGGGGCAGCCTGCACTTCACTGCTTGCGGGCGGCACATGATCGGTCGCTGGGATGGGGACAGAAATTGGCATGTAGTTCCCAACGGTGTTCCCCTCGATGCTTACCGCGCGGTCTACGACGTACCCGCCAACTCGCCGCTAGTCTACCTTGGGCGCATCGAGCCCATTAAGGGCGTACACCTGGCCATCGAGGTAGCGCAGCGCAGCGGTCGTCCCTTGCGCATTGCCGGCAATGTCTCCGCTGAGCACCAGCAATACTTTCAGCAGGAGATCCAGCCGCACCTGGACGGCGACATCGAGTATCTGGGCCCGGTAGACGACCGTGGTAAGAACGAGCTGCTGGGCAGCTCGGCGGCGCTGCTGATGCCAATCTTGTGGGAGGAGCCGTTCGGCATCGTCATGGCGGAGGCGCTGGCCTGTGGCACACCCGTCATCGGATTGCGCCGCGGCTCGGTGCCGGAAATCGTGCAGCATGGCGTCAACGGCTTCGTGTGCGGGTCGGTGGAAGAGATGGCCTCCGCCGTGGCCAGGATTTCGGCCATCGATCGCCGGACCTGCCGCACCATCTGCGAACAGAGATTCAGCGACGATGCCATAACCGACGCTTACCTGGATCTTTACTCGGCGGTCCTTGAATCGGGCGCCCAGGCAGTGCGCCTCGAAGGAGACGGTGTGTGCGGATCTGCCTGATTACTCCCGGTCAACCGTCGATCAATCCGCGGCTGGTCAAGGAGGCCGACGCGCTGCACGAGGCCGGACACGAAGTCCGCGTCCTCTGCTCGCACTACGTCCCCTGGGCCGATGAGGCCGACAGGGCGTTGCTCGCTTCGCGGGCATGGTGCTGCGCCTATGTAGGAGGGGCGCCGCGGGGCAACTTGCTTACCTACTTCTGGACGCGAGCGCGGCACGCGCTTGCGGGGCGCGCGTTGCGGCTGCGGCCGGCGAGTTCCTTCCTGCATCGGCGGGCCCTGATACGTGTCGCACCCGAACTGGAAGCGGCAGCCTTGGCTACACCCGCCGACCTCTACATTGCCCACTACGCCGGTGCGCTGCCCGCAGCCGCACTCGCCGCTTGCCGTCACGGCGCCAGGCTGGGATTTGATGCCGAAGATCTCGAGTCGGGCAGCTATCACGCCGAGAAAGGTCCTTCGGCTATTGACCTCCTGGTGCAGAGGATCGAAGCGCGCTATCTACCAGAGTGCGACTACATAACGGCGTCGTCCCCAGAAATCGCCGAGGCGTACGCTACCAGGTACCGACTGCCGCTGCCCGCGACAGTTCTCAATGTCTTTCCTCTGGCGCACCGCCCGCCCAAGTTCCGGACAACCTCGGCGGATGGGCCGCTCACCTTGTATTGGTTTTCTCAGACCATCGGTCTGGATCGGGGCCTGCCCGAGGCGGTACGCGCCCTCGGCCTGCTGCCCGGCCGCCGCATTGAGCTGCACATCCGAGGAGAGCTTCGCGAGAGCATACGGCGGGAGTTGTTCGCGCTGGCGGCATCGGCGGCAGTGGATCGCGACCAGATCATGCTCCATCCGCCGGGCCCACCGGCGGAGATGGTGCGCTTGTCGGCAGAGTACGACATCGGCCTGGCTCTGGAACAGCCCGTCAATGAAAGCCGCAAGATTTGCCTGACCAATAAGATTTTTACCTACCTGCTGGCTGGTAACGCGGTGGCGGCCACGGCCACCGATGGGCAGCGGCAGGTGATGACAAGGATCGGTAGTGCTGGATTCTGCTACCGCCCAGGAGATGTGCAGGGGCTGGCGCAGAGCCTGCTGGGATGGTATGAAGATCGTAAGGCGCTGGATCGTGCGCGGCGTCAGGCGTGGGACTGGGGCGGGCGCGAATTCAACTGGGATTTTGAAAAGCGGAAATTTCTGAAGGTCGTGGAGACGGCGCTTGCAGGTTCTCGTGAGAGGGAAGTGTTGGAGACCGCGGCCGAGTGCCGCAGTTCCTTTGCCGCGCTCCCAGGCTAAGCGCGAAACGAGGTGGAGAAGCAAAACGCTGTGACCCTGCTCAAACAACTGGTTCCGGAGCGAATCAAGAGATGGATGAAGCATAGTGCGGGAGTGCCCAGCACGGAGGCGGCGCTGCGACACCTCAAGGGTCTGGGATTCGATCCCGCGACCGTGATTGACGTCGGCGCCAATGTAGGGGAGTGGACACGCATGTGTAAGCGGCTCTGGCCGAAGGCGAGCGTGCTGATGATCGAGCCGCTGCCGGAATGCGAGGCGCCGCTCGCGCGCCTGGCGTCTGAACTGCCCGGGGTTCGGTACCGGCGCGCGCTGCTGGGGGCAATCGACCGCGCCAGCGTCTCATTCCACTGCTGCGATACCGCAAGCAGCGTGCTTCGGGAATACGAAGCTGAACATCCGTCCCTCGATATGCCCATGACCCGGCTGGATGATTGTTCCGTCGGCGCACGAGGTCGTGCAGTTCATGGCGGAGCGCAACTTCGTCCTTTACGACACCGGAGATTTCTACCGCCGCCCGCTGGACCAGGCCTTGTGGTGCATGGACCTGGTCTTCGTGCGCCGGGATAGTCGGTGGAGACTCTCGAAACAATGGGCCTGAAGCCGTGAGCCTTTCAACGCTGAGTTATCCGGATTTGCCGGTTCGGACCCAGGCCGCACCTAAGCGAGTCGCCATCGTCGGCGCCGACTTCGTTCCCAGCAGCCTGCCCCCGGCGCTGCGCATCAAGTTTTTCGCGACGCACTTGCGGGAATTCGGCTGGGAGCCCGTGGTGGTCACGACCGATCCGCGCTATTACGAAAACCGCGTCGATCCGGAGAACGCGGGCTTGCTCCCCGAAGGGCTGCAGGTGATTCGAACCGCGGCCTGGCCCGCGCGCCTGACCCGCAAGTTCGGTTTGGGCGATCTCGGTATGCGCAGCCTCTGGTACCACTGGCAGGCGCTGAAGAAGCTCTGCTGTGAGCAGCCCGTCGATCTCATCTTTATTCCAGTTCCGCCATACGTCCCGATGGTGCTGGGGCGCCTGGCCTACCAGAGATTCGGGATTCCTTATGTCATCGACTACATCGACCCCTGGGCGACTCCCTACTATTGGAAGGTGCCGCGCGCACAGCGTCCGCCGAAGTGGGCGATGGCAGCGGCGATGGCCCGCGTGCTGGAGCCCTTTGCCCTGCGTCGTGCGGCGCACGTAGTCGGGGTCTCGAAGGGAACCAATGACTTCGTGGTAGGGAAATACCCCTGGCTGCGGGAATCCGATGCCACCGAGATCCCCTATGGCGGCGAACCGCGCGATTGGGAATACATCCGCGGACATGCGCGGCCGAACCCGATCTTTGATCCTTGCGATGGCCTGCTGCACGTGAGCTATGTCGGCCGTGGCGGCGCCGACATGATCGCGGCATTGCGGGCGGTGTTCGCCGCCGCGAAAAGCGGATTGCAGACGGACCCGGAGGTGTTCGGAAGGCTGCGCTTGCACTTCGTGGGTACCGCCTACGGCCCGGACGGGCAGGGGCGGGAACAGGTCCTGCCAATAGCTCGGGAAGCGGGGATTGACGCTCTGGTCGAGGAACATCCCGGACGCGTCGCCTATTTGGACGCGATGCAGGTTTTGTCCGACTCCCACGCGCTGCTGGTCGTCGGTTCCGAGCAGCCGCACTATACGGCGTCGAAGATTTTTCCCTACATCCTGGCCCGCAAGCCGCTGCTGGCGGTGTTCCACCGCGCCAGCAGCGTGGTCAGCATCCTGCGCGAGACCGCGGCTGGCGATGCGGTGACCTTCACCGACCAGGACCCGCTGTCCGCGAAGATCGGGGAGATTGCGGCGCGCCTCCGCCAACTGTTGCTGCTGCCTGCCGGATTTCGTCCGGCGACGCGCTGGGAAGCATTTGAGGCCTACACCGCACGCGCCATGACCGCACGCTTGGCGAAGGTCTTCGACAAGGCGGTGGCGCGCCGCGCGCGTGGCGAGAGCGAGGGAACCTTACTTGCACACTTTCCCGAGGCCGGGCGGTGAATCATCTGTGGTAATAATGGGGCAAGGTTTCAGAATTTACTCGTGGTAGTCTGTGGGCAAATACATTCCGTGGTCGTTACCGGCGCCTTCGGTCCAGCCTGCGAGTGGCGCTCCAGCCGTGAATGGGTGAACTTGATAACCATAGTTTCTTCTCTGGTCACCGGCAGCACCGGGCTCCAGACGAAATCCATGTCTTGAACCAGGTCGATAATTTCCGGGTTCCCGACTACCGCGTCCCGGAAAAGGGGGAAGGGTATATGCCAGAAGCTGAGACGCAGGGTTCACGATTAAAGACGACAGTATTCCACCTGTTCGCCTTGACGCTGGGCCTGCTGGTGGCTGTGCTGCTCGCCGAAATCGCTGTGCGTCTGATCGTACCGCAGCGGTACTGGGTCTTCTGGGATTCCACCTCCACCTGGGCGCTTGATCCCGAGTTGGGTTGGGTTCGCAAGGCGAACATGAGCTTCGCGCGGCGGCTGCCTTTTGAAGGTCGCTTCATCCGCATCGAGACCAATGCTGATGGGGTTGCTCCCGCCAGCATACGCAGAGAGAAGGTCCCCGGGAAACTGCGGGTGCTTGTGCTCGGCGACTCTGCCGTTGCGGGGTCCAGCGTGGCGGCGGAAGAGCGCATCGACGCCGTCCTGCAGCAGCAACTCCAGGCTGCAGGCACCGACGCAGAGGTCATTAATGCCGGGGTGGACGGATACTCCACAGATCAGGAGCTGCTTTTGTTGGAGCGCCTTGTTCCGCTCTATCACCCAGACATTGTCATGGTGTGCGTGGATCAGAACGATTTCGGCGCCAACGTGTCGCGCACGCAATACGGTCTTCCCAAGCCCATGTTCGTCCTGGCGCCAAGCGGCCACCTGCGAGACATTCCCCCGGATATGAAAGGGGCGGCTATCCACAATTTTGCCGGCGGCCCTCTACGCTTCGTCATCGTGCACTCGGCTTTGTACCGGCTCCTGCAGCCCCACATCTGGGCTCTGCGCGCGCGTTTTCTCAGCCTACAGCAGCGCAATGTGTTGGGACTTTCGGACGAGCTTTACTATCGTTCTGAGGCGCTGCGGAGTCTCGATTGGCCTTTATTTGAAGCCATGCTGAAAGAGATGGCCGAGTTCTCCCGCGCGCAGGGGGCCGAGCTGCTGGTTTATTTGCATCCCGCGGTGGACGAAGTCTGGGAGCCTAACATACGCTACACGGAGGCCCGTCTCGGCCTTGACCCTGCTCGCTACGACCGCTACGCCATCGAACGGGAAGTGATGAGGGCCTCGCAGCGGGAAGGCATTGCGTTCTGTCCATTGATTGATTATTTCCTCCAACGCGAAGCTCGTGGTCCGTTCCACCTATTGCCTCGGGACCCGCACTGCAATGCCACCGGCTATCGGTTGAGCGCAGAAGCGCTTTCCGGATGCTTGCGAGCAGGCGGCTTTCTGGGGAAGGAAAAGGCGGCCATTGCGACTGGGCCATCCACGGGGAGCCCCTAATCCATGAAGCTGGCGGCGCGGTCGCGGTCCCAGGCTCGGAGCGGGCGGCAATGAGCGGCGTCCTGCCTGACTCCGCGCCCTTCCTGAGCGTCGAGCCGGGACAGAGGGCGAGTGGAAGCAATGGGCAGAACGGAGTGCCGGTGGCTTGGCGGGTGTTGATTCCGTTCGGCACGCCTTATCTGTATGGAATGGAGCGAGCGGTCATCGAGACTTTTGACGCCTTGCGCCCGGAGGTCACGACCGAATTCCTGATTTCCACCATGGCAGAGAGGCGCCGCCGTCCCGTCGTCCTCGAGATTGAGGACCGAGGTTTCGCGCGTTCGTTTTTTCCGGACACTCGCGACTGGCCTATGGTGGGAAGGCCGCGATCTTTGCGCCACGCCTGGGACTTGACGGTGGCATTGGTTCGGGGAAGTGCGGCCACGCTCCGTAGGGTCATCGCGTGCGACGTCCTCTATGTTCCTACTCCCATTGCCGTGACCTCACTCCCGGCTGCGGTCTACAGCCGTATGGCGGGAAAACAGGTGATTTATCAATTCCACGATCTGAATCCTCCCTCCTGGCTGGTGAGGATCTGGAGCCTCCTGGTATCCGGTTTTGTTCACAATACTGAACTGGGCCGCGATCACGTCTTGCGGCGCTATCCATTTCTCAAACGGAAACGCCACATGGTTGCGCCGCCGGTCATCCAGACTTCGCGCTTGTGCGGCCCGGACCCGCTGGTCCGCGCCGAACTGGAAGGGAGGAGAAACCTGCTATTCATTGGGCGGGTCGACGAAACCAAGGGGATCGACCTTCTGCTTGAGGCCTTCCGCTTACTGGTGCCCGAATACCCCGACGTATATCTCCAACTGCTCGGTGGATGTGCCGACGAAGCTCGGTTCCGTCGAACCGTGGTCGCCATGGGCCTTCCTTCCCGCGTGAAACTCTGGGGCTACCGAGGCGATGTCTACGACTTTCTTGACATGGCTTACCTCTACGTCCACCCCACTCCGCCGTCGCGTTGTGCGGAGTCCTTCGGCCGGGGCGCGGTCGAAGCCATGTCGCAGGGCGTTCCAGTCGTCTGTTTCCGTTCCGGAGCTCTGAAAGAAATCGTGCTGCACGAGCAAACTGGCTTGGTTTGCGACGAGGAAACTGCCGCCTGCCTCGCCTCTAAGATACGCAGGTTCCTGGATGACCCGCGTTTTAGGTCGTCGTGCTCGGACGCAGCCTTGAGCCGGTTCCAGCAGTTTTACTCCGGCGAGCCGATTCGGCGGGGCTGGATTGAGTTTCTTGGGTGTACGGGATGAGATCAAAGGTAAGGCGTGCCTTGTGTCGTAGCCAGTGCCGGGTCGCTGGCTTCGACATCGTATTTATCCTTGAGTAATACCCGCCAGTGCGAGCGCCGCTTCGAGCTTTTCGATATCCACCGACGCATCGTCTTGAGGCCCACGCGGTACACCTTCCCCGATCATATAGTGGTATCGCAGGTTCGAGTATGTGGAGGTCGTGAAATGGCCTGCATCGGTTAAACCCGGTGGGAAGATTTCTACCACCGCCGCATCTGACTGTGCGAACAGAAGATTCGTAAGCGCAGCGCCGTGCATTCCAACAATCGCATCTGCCTCCGCGAACAGCCGGGCCTGCTCCCGGACCGTCAACCCGTCGAGCACCACAGGCATGAAACCGTAGGTAGTAAGCACGGACATAACCTCGTCTTCGTTCCGGATTCTACGGTTCCTCACAGGGCCCCTTTTCACGTAAATGCGCCTTGGCGCGCCGCGCCGCTCCGCCGGAGGGTAGAGACGCCGGACAAATGCATGGCCCCAGATGTCGCGGAAGCGCACCCCTAAATGTTGCGGGCGGTGGATGTAAATTGCGACTAGGAGGCGATCGGCGCGACAGGGCTCGCGTAGGATCTGCTCTGGGCGGATGCCTAGCAGTAAAAGCGTTTCCTCCTGTATGCGGCAGTTTCCCCCGTTCTCTCCCAGGTAGTAATAGTCCGGTCGTATATCAGGAGCGAGTTTCCCATAGAGCCGAAGCAGCGGCAGCGTTAACTGCATCCAGTGATAATAATTTTCGACCCATGTGTTGGACAGATATGCGACCGTGCCGCGGAACTTTCGGCATTGACGGGGTGTATAGCGACGAAACCCCAGGACTTCGGGCTCCGAAAGGGTCTCCGCGAAGAGGACGTTGCACTCAGGGTCGTGTAGCAGCTCGTTTCGAAAGCTGAAGCCCTCATTTTCGATGGTGAGCAGCACTGTCTCGCACGCCATCCGGAAGGGCCGCAGTGAATCGATGCAGTCCATCGGCAAGTGTTGCGGCACAAGGCTTGTGATCCCGCCATCCTCAATGAGGGCTTCAGCCTGCACGCCGCAATACCGTTTCGCGATGGAGGAGGCGTTGCTGGGTCCGATCGAAATGAGGGCCGCGGCCGGCTCCCCGGTCACCCTGAGGGCTTCGCGGCGCAGGCGTCTTGAAATTCGTTTCGTCAGTAGGCTCATTCGCAAGCCGACAGTGGCATCCGCTGGGTCTAGATAGTAGCAGGCCGCAACAGGGCAGGGTTCCCATTCAGTCACTACTTCAGAACGTCTCTGTGGAAAAATCTGCGGAGAGAGAGGCTATGATCAGGCTACGGGCGTGCGGGATGCCGAGCCGTTGCTTACGTTTCTTGTGCCGGTGTCTCATTGAGTCAGTGGCGTTTGGTCAGCAGTCGAGGGGGAGAGTCTAGCGGACACGTACCCAATGGATTGCAAGAAGCTCGCCGTCATTAGCACCCACCCAGTCCAATACCACTCTCACTGGTTCCGTGCCCTTGCCGCCCGCCCCGACCTGGATACCCACGTTTTCTATTGCTATCAGGCGAGCCCGGCCGATCAGGCACAGGCTGGCTTTGGCGTTGAGTTCGACTGGGACATCCCACTACTGGAGGGTTATCGCTACGCCTTCTTGAATGGCGCCGGGCCGAAGCTGGGAAGCTTCTTTGCCCTGAAAGCCCCGCACATAGCGGATGTGCTTGTGCGGAAAGGATACGATGCGGTGCTCATCAACGGCTGGCACTACACGGCTGCCTGGCAAGCGATCTTTGCCTGCTGGAAGCTGCGGATCCCGGTGATGGTTCGGGGTGATTCCCAGTTGCCGTCTCCTCGCAACCCCCTGAAACGACTTTCGAAATATCCCGCGTACCGATGCTTCATTCCCCGGTTCGATGCCTGCCTGGCTGTGGGCGCTCGCTCCCGCGATTACTACTTGCACTATGGCGCTGCTCCAGAACGGGTGTTCCTTGTGCCCCACGCCATCGAGGACAATCTTTTCCAGCACGCCGCCCACAGAGCGCAGTCGCGCCGGGAGGAACTGCGGCGGCAGTGGGGGCTGCGGGAGCAGGAGACCGTCTTTCTCTTCGCCGGGAAGTTCATCGAGAAGAAACGGCCCATGGACTTCCTGCGGGCCATCGAAGCGACGTGGCATGAGGTGCGGGACGTGGCCGGACTCATGGTGGGCGATGGCCCATTGCGGAGCGCCTGCGAGCAACTGGCAAACAGTCACAAGCTTCCAGTCCATTTCGCCGGTTTCCTGAACCAGTCGCGGATGGTCGAAGCTTACGCGGCCGCAGACTGCCTGGTGCTGCCCTCGGATGGCCGGGAGACCTGGGGTCTGGTGGTGAACGAGGCCATGTCCTGTTCTCGGCCTGCAATCGTCAGCGACGCCGTCGGCTGCGCCCCCGATCTGGTTCGCGACGGTCGGACGGGTGCGGTTTTCCCGCTGCGCGATGTTGGAGCGTTATCGAAAATCCTGATTGCCTTTGCCCGCGACCCTGCCCGTGTGCGCAGTATGGGAGAGAGAGCGCGCGCGGGTTTGCAGTCCTTTTCTCTCGAGGCTGCAGTGCAAGGCGTCGTTGATGCTGTGGAAGCGGTCACCCAGAGAAGGTGGGCAAGATGAAACGCGTCGTCAAGGACATGGGCGGAAGCACTCTGGTTCTGATGATTCCGCCGCTGGCCGCAACTTTCCTGATGTGGCTGGCGCGGCTGAATGAGGTCACCTTGTTCGAGTTTCTGGGCGCGGCGGGCCTGCTGGCCGCGGCCTGGATTCCCTATTACAAGTGGAAGACGGCCGGGGAGCGTTACCTGCCCCTGTTCCCGATCGTCAGTTTCATGTACTGGGTTTATTACGCTCTAGCGTTGTTTTGGGGCACGCGCGCAGTCTACACAGTTCACGGGGAACTTTCTCACGAATCGATTGAACAGGCCATGCTGCTGGCCCTGATGGGGGTGGCGAGTCTGTGGATCGGGAAGTGGACAGGCCTGGGCCGGCGTCTAGTTTCCAGCGAGGTACTCGACATTGACGTCAACCGCGAGAATACCTGGGCCTACATTCGTACTATCCTGCTGCTCAGCATTCCCCTGACGTTTACGGTTCAGTCGCGCGCTTACCTCTTCGGCGCGGGCGGCCGCCAGTTCCTTGTTCTTCTGACTTCCACGGTCCCCTTGGCGCTATTTGTGTTGCTGTTGCGCAAGCTGCTGCGGCGCCAGGCGAACCACGGGGAAGTTCTGCTGATCGTCGTCTTCCTCATAGGCAGGTTCATGGCGGGGATCGCCTCCGGCTGGCTGGGCGCGAGCGTGTCCATCATGGTCATCTGTATGGTGGCTTACCTTTACGAGCAGCGGAAGATTTCGGTGGTTGCGGTGGTCCTGGTCTTCGCCTATGTCCTTTTCTTCCAAGCCGGAAAAGCGGCCTTCCGCAAGACCTTCTGGGGAGAACGCGTGGACGCCTCGTTCAGCCAGAGGATCTCCTTCTGGTCCAGCGAGTCCTTGCATAGCTGGGAAGTCACACTGGAGCACCCCACCGAGGAGAATTGGCACCACTTGGCCGATCAGAACCTGGGCCGCATGTCCCTGCTGCAACAGACCGCCCACGTGCTCGACCAGACTCCCGCAGTTGTGCCCTTCCAACATGGGCGCTTGTACTCGTATATGCTGGTTACGCTCATCCCGCGGGCGGTCTGGCCAGACAAGCCTTCGGTGAACGATGCCAACCAGTTCTACCAGGTGGCCTTTGGCCTTACCGATGCAGACCGACTGGATACCGTGTCCATCGCCGTCGGCACGGTGGCGGAAAGTTTCATTAACTTCGGCTGGTGGGGCCCCTTCCTGATCATGATTCCCGTGGGCATCTTCTTTGACTACTTCCAGCACACCTTTCTGGCGCGCGACTCCGGCTCGGTGCTGAATGCTATCGGGATTGCTCTTCTTCCCAGCTTTCTCGCCGTAGAGAGCCAGTTGGCCCAGTATCTGGCCGGGATCGCTCAATCCATAGTTGTGGTGTTGTTGGTTCTGTGGCCGGTGCTCCACCTCCGACGTCGGCTGGGGAAGGATGTGCCGCAGCCGGCGAGCGGTCTGCGCGTGACCCGCGGGTTGAGGATGCCGTTGCCGGCACCCAGGCGGTTCTTGTGATGCTTTCCTCCCTGAGAACTCGTTACAGACCGGCCCACATTAGACCCGCCATTCACGGCATAATTCGCCGTCTTGGCTACAGCGTCGTGGATCACCGCAAGGATGTCGGTGCCGGAATATTGCTCCCCGGCCACCTAAGGAAGACCATTGAGAGGCTCTCATTGAACTGCGTGGTGGATGTGGGAGCCAACCGAGGCGATTATGCTGCCATGCTGCGAAAGCAGGGCTTTACGGGACTGATCCTTTCGGTTGAACCTTTGCGCGATGTCTACGAGGCTCTTGCACAACGAGCCGCTTCCGACCCCAATTGGAGAGTCTTGAACGCTGCACTCGGAGACAAGGATGAGTTCAGGCAGATTAATGTATGTGTCGCGCGCAATCTAAGCTCATTCCTCTCGCCAGCCGGAGACATCGGTGAGGCGGTGTTGGACTCCGAAGTCGAAGCAGTCGAGACCGTCCACGTAAGGCGTCTTGATGAAGTGCTGCGCAGTATAGTGCGAGAGGAAAAGGCGCCCCGTGTGTTGCTCAAAATGGATACTCAGGGTTATGACCTTCGCGTAATGGAGGGTGCAGTTGAAGTACTGCCGTTTATCCGCGCAATTCAAACAGAGCTTTCGGTGGTGCCTTTATACCGCGATATGCCGGATTATGTGGAGGCGTTGAGCTATTTTCGCAAACTGGGATTTGCGCCGACTGGATTCTTTGGGGTTACCGGTCACCTAAGAACGGGGCGCACTCTCGAATTCGATGCCATACTGACTAGGCTCGATGCTAAGTAGCCGGATCCCAAACCAGGTTCGACACGCGTGGCTTTGAGCGGATGAAGATCATCCAGGTCATTCCTGACTTCGGGTTGGGCGGCGTCCAGAAGGCAGGCTGTGTGCTGGCCGAAACCATGGTTCGTGCCGGACACGATGTCCTGCTCATCGGGGAAACCGCTGGACCGCGTTTTGATCTCTCCTGCTTCTGGCACAATTTGAGGCCGGGGCCGCGAATAGAGGTACTGGCTGAGGCGGCTGGCGAATTCAGGCCCGACGTGATCCACCTGCATGGCCCTGACTATCCTGAAGACCTGGTCCGCGGCCTCACCAGCCGCCTGCGCGGGCAGCAGCCCCTGCTGGTGACCACGCCGGTGTTTGGACGTCCGCCGCGGGATCGTAACGTGTTAAGTCTGACCCGCACCTGCTGTGTGGGTGCCTTCACTTTCTACCGGTTGGGGCGATGGTTGAGGCAGCAACCCGAGGAGATGATTCGCAACGGCATCGGCTACGTCCCCTTGACGCCCTTCCAACCACCTCCTGCCGCGGTGGAGCGCGATACCCAGCGGCGGACCCTGGACATTGCTCAGGATGCCTTCGTATTCGGCAGAATCGGGCGCAACGACGCAGGAAAGTGGCATCCGTGCTACCCGCAGATCATCGACAGCGTGCTGAGCGCGGACCCCAGCGCGCATTGGCTCGGCATCGGTTTTCCCGACCAGCTCGGGCGCGATCGTTTGCGCCAGCGCTGGGGCGAGCGTTTCCGCAACTTTCCCGAAACCACGGACTATCAATTCCTCACCGGCGTGCTTTCCGCTATGGACGTGCAGTTGTTCTGGAGCCAGCAGGGAGAGTGTTTCTCCAGCACCATCTGCGAAGCTGCCGGCATGGGCACGCCCACCGTGGCGGGCGTCAACCCCTGCCTGGACAACGGTCAGGTCGAGCAGGTGCTGGAAGGCGTCACCGGACAGCTCGTCGGCACCGCCGCGCAGGCGGTCGCGGCCCTTCGCCGGCTCGCGGCGAATCGAAGTCTTTTGGCGGTGCTGCGCACCTCCACTCGTCAGCATGCTTGGGTGCGCTGGCACGTCGACAGGGTCACGGCTGATCTGGTGCAGCTCTATGACTACTGGCGCTCCGGTCGCGACTGTCCTTATGTTGAGGTCATGCTGCGCGAGCATCAGGAGCTGATGCGGCATTACCGGCGCAGGGTAGCAGCGGTGAAAGCCGAGGGCGGCGTGCGCCACTCCGCTTGGGAGATGGCCTTGTGGTCGGCGGAGTCGTGGACCCTGTTCGCCGGCGCCCGGCGGGTGAAACCCTACGTCCGCAGAGTCCTCGACGCGTTCTAGAATCCCCCGTCCCCCGCGCTCCTCCTACCAGGCACTCAGACTGGTGCGCTTCCACGAGTTCGTCCCCACGCACACGTACACGTAGTTGGTGTCAAACGCCCAATTGCCGGCGCTGCACGGGGAGTTTGCTGCTTTGGGGGCAGCCACCGGCGCGGCGGTGAAATCAGAAGCGTGTCTGCCGTTCACGCGGTCGGCGTTCAGATTGGAGACCACGCCGCTATCAGTGATTCCCTGGAGCTTGGCGGCGTTTATGCCGCCGGAAAAGTTCGCGCTCCCACTCGCGGTATCAATGAACCAGGTGGGGGTGGCTTCGCTGGCGGGGCCGAAACCCCAGATGCCGCGTCCGCGCGTCTTGATGTACTCGGCCTCATTCTGCTTGGGGAAGTTATAGTTGTTACATTTGGGCCGCGCCCGCACGGTCAGGCTGGTGTCCGCAGTGTTGCCGACAAAACACAAAGCGCCCTCCACCAACAGCACTACATCGTAGCTGGCCGCCTCTGGCTGGGCTATCCACCGCAGGTTGAACGTGTGCTGGCTGTCGATCGCCTGCAGCTTGGGCCCGTGGCAGCCGAATGCGTGTCCTTCCGTGGTGCGACGCTTTGCGGAATCCAGCGCGAACAGCCAAACGCCGTAAGCCTGCGAGTTGTCCCCGCCAGTGACCGCACAACCGGGAAGCATTTGGGGAGCGCCCGGCCCGGCGATCTCCAAAACACCATCGCCGACGTAGGCATGGTTGGGGGCGACAGGCAGGGTCCCCGTCGACTTTGCAGACGCGTCCGTGCTGTAGCGGAGTCCGCTGCGCAGGGACCCGGTGGATTGGATGAACGACACGCCGTTGTTGGCGCCGGCGGCCGTGGTGCCGAGCGTGATTTGCCCGCCACCGTGGAAGGCGTAACCGCCTCCCAGTAATTGCAGCAAGTCCGCCGGCGGGGGCAGGTAGTTGTAAAACTGGGCGGCTGCATTGGTGCCATAGAGCTTCCAAGCAAAAGAATTGTTGACAAAGATCCCGCTGCTGCGCTGGTTACCGCAGAGGGCGTGCGGAGTCGGGTAGCTCGTGGTGCTCCACGTGTTGCTGAAGGCCAGGAAGTATTCGGAGCCGCCAATGTCCCAGAAGCAGGGCGCGGTCGCTTTGTCGTCCCAGCCGTTATTGATATGCGAAAGCGTGATGGGATGATGTCCGAAGCCCGCCCCCAGCCTGAGGAATTGCTTGTTGCCTTCGCTCAGCAGGCCGTCGATGCTGGCCGGGTCGTTAGCTCCGGCCAGAAAGACGCAGGCCTCGCTGAAGTTGTCGCATTCGCCGTACTTGATGTGATATCCGCCGGCCTCAAATTTGTAGCCGTACTGGCCAAAGCCGACGTTGTTGTTGAAGAAGATTTCGTTCTTCGGGTTGGCAGACGGTCCGATGTGAAACCCGATGCCTCCCGACGGGTTGCACACCACGTTGTAGATCTTGGCGTCTTCGACGTTGATCTGCGAAACCGGAGAAATATCGATGCAGGTAAAATTCGGGGTTCCCATGTCGCCCTGGGGAGCGCCCGAAATCCACAGGCGGTCGAGGTAGAGCCCGCTGGCGTTCCAGTTGCCGGGCTTGGCCAGGTCCCAAAGGATGCCGGCTTTGGCGGGCGTCGGACTGCACTTGTCGCGGAAATGGCCAATGATGGAGAAATTCCGCAGCGTGTCATAGTAACCGCGATCCATGTTGATCACGGGTCCGCTGCCGTCGCCGCAGTAGGCGAGTCCGGCGCCCTCCCCTGGCCCCTCGAGCGTGTAATGCGCCTTGTTGCTGAGGTCGAGCGGGGTGGTAAGCCTCATCCAGAAGTTGGGAGTGGAATTGGCGAACCGGATCAGGCCCCCGTTGTTGGTTAAGGCGCGAATTGCCCTGTTGGCGGCTGCGGTATCATCGGCGCCGGCTGCCGCCACAGCTCCATAGTCGCGAAAGTCGATGTAAGTTTCACTTGCCGCAGCCGTACTGGTTGGTTTTTGTGCCGGCAAGCCGGTATTCTGCGCCCATGCGACGGTGGCACCGAGCAGCATGCCCATCGCACACCGCAACAACTTTTGCGAGATCTGACCACTCATGACTGTCTCCAGATGAGCGTGAATGTTCCCGTGGGGAATGATAGTCTCGAGTTTGTTGACGCCTAAGTGTGTGATTTGCTGGGAACCAGTTTGTAGCATGGGGAACATAGCGCAATCAGATTTTCCTCGCAATCCGATCCGCCCTGGCTCCGCATTTCTGGCATCTCCAGCCGTCCCGCTCCAGGATATGCCTGCCTAACCGGGCCGCGGCTTCGGCACCCTGAGCCATCACCGCGCGAGGATCGGGAGGGGCCCCGGCGAGCACCTTCGCTCGCTCGATGCGCGACAGGTTCATCACCCGCCACAGGCCGATGCCCCACCCAACTCGCGCATGACGGCAGCAGAGGCCCTTCGTGACGCTCGTCGCTAATGCTCCTTCACGCGTCCTCAGCCCGAATCGCGCCCAAAACTTTGGTCGTGGTACTAAGGTGACTACCGGTGTGATCTGGATCACAGTCTGCTCCAAGACTTCGGTGGAGGATAATAGGTACAGGCGGGAACAGGGTTTTTTCCGGACTGCGGTCACCGTCCAAACAGCGAAGCCCAGTCCGCCGGAGAGGCCGATCGGGAGGGCGCGATGGAGGTTCCAGAGCGGAGGCGGTTTGCTCGCCACCAATGCTCCCTCCCGGTGCAGTTGCAAGTAGCGGGGCTGGCCTATCCCACTTCCACGGAAACCACGGATATCAGCCTAGGCGGATGCTACGTGAAGATGCTGGTTCCCTTGCCGGTTGGAACGGAGGTTGAGATCCGCATCGGCACCGATCGCGGAGAGATCAATGCCAAAGGAACGGTCAAGACCTTGGATCCGTCCCTGGGCAACGGCATTGCGTTCACGGAAATGGCCTCGTCCTGCCAGCTTAAACTTCAGAGCTATCTGCAGACCCTGCCCGAAGTGTCCGCAGGATCAGCCGGCGTCATCCGCTAGAGTTCAGCGGCCCGGCGAAGCGCCGAGGGCCTCCTCCAGTCTCCTGCTCTACGCCTGATCACGGAGCGTAAGCGGCAAGCCGGTGCTTCTTCGTAATGAGTGCTGCTTTGATGCGCTCCGCGGTGAAAGGCACCTCTCGGATGCGCGCCCCGGTGGCGTCAAAAATGGCGTTGCCGATCGCCGCCGCCACCACGGTGATCGCCGTCTCCCCCGCGCCGGTCGCGGGAACGCCAGCCCTGTTGACCAGCACGCTCTCCACCACAGGCACTTCGAAACCGAGCGGCAGGCTGTTGTACGTCCCCCAATCGATCGAGGTGACATTCTCGGCGTCCCACGTGACCTCTTCACCGAGTGCGCGGCTCATGCCCTGCAGCGTGCCGCCTTCGATCTGGTTTTTGAGGCCGTCGGGGTTCGAGATCGGACCGCAGTCGTGCGCGACCACGAACCGCTTCACGCGCACGTGGCCAGTGGTGCGATCGACCTCCACCTCGGCCACCGTTGCCACATAGCCGTTATCGCCGCTGTACGCGACACACGCAATTCCTCGGCCGCTCGCGACGCTGCCGCGTGTGATGCGCCGCGGTGACGGCCGCGCGTCCCAGCCGGCTGTTTTCGCCGCCTGCTTCACGACTTCGATGAGCCGCTCATCCCGGAGATGGCGGAGGCGATAGGCCACCGGGTCCGCCTTCACATGCGCCGCCGCTTCGTCCATAAACGATTCGTGCGCGAACGTATTCTGCACGCGACTGGGCGCGCGCAGCGGGCCGGTAAAAAACGGCGAAGGAACCGTGTGTGCAATCACGCGCTCGCTGCGAACCTTGCCTGCCCCGCCGCACTTGCCGCCGACGCAGCCGGCCACATACGAAGGTGCGGGGTTGATGCGGTTCTGAAACGTTGCGACTTCGGCAGCCGGTTGGGCTGTCACGCGCTCGGACTCGAAGCCGGCCAGGAAACCGGTGATCACATTCCCCGGCTTATCGTATCCGGGCCGAAAACCAAGTGACGACCACCAGGCTTCGTAATCCCATGCGACGATCGTTCCCTCGCGGTCGATGCCAATCCGTTGATCGATCACGTACGCATGGCCGTAGCTCTCGGAAATGAATTCGTCCTTGCGCGTGAGCTGCACGCGGACCGGCCGGCTGACCGCATGGGAGAGGAGCGCCGCGTCGTAGGACACGGTGTCAGCGGCATTCAGGCCATAGCACCCGGAGCCGCGCGTGAAGATGACGTGCACACTCTCGGGCGGCAGCCCCAGCAGCATAGCGACGCCGCTTCGGGTGGGATATACCGATTGCGTGGGCGACCAGACGGTTGCCTTTCCGTCACGCACGTCCGCCACAGCGCACGACGCGCCGATCGAGGCGTGCGCCTGGTAGGGATGGAGGTACGTTGACTTGATTACCGACGTCGCCTGCGCGAGCTTCGCGTCCACGTCCTTCGAGTCGACGACCAGCGTGTCGCGCGACGGTTTCAGGCTTCGCAACCGGGCGTAGAACTCGTTCTGCGGCGGAAGATTCCCTCCACCACTCCACCTTACCCTGAGCTGTTGCGCGGCCTGCGCCGCCTGCGACTGTCGTTCGGCGACCACGCCAACAAAATTCTTGCGGGTGACGACTTTCACGACGCCAGCAATGTCCCTAACTGAACTCTCGTCAACATCGATAAGGGTCGCGCCCAGCCGCGGTGGTCTCACGACACGACCATGCAGCATCCCGGGAAGGTGAACGTTGTGGACGTATTCGAACTGCGCGGTGACCATGGCCGCCATATCGAGTCGCATCACCGGCTTGCCCAGCACTTTCCACTCGCCCGCGCTCTTGCGCCTGGCCGTTGTGCTGAGCGGGAGGTTGAACTTGCGGCCAGCGACCAGTTCGCCATAGGTTACGCGTTTCGTCTTGTCGGACGCCGCCGTGATCGTGCCATCGGCGATGGTGAGCTCAGCGACAGAGGCGCCGAGTCGGGTTGCCGCCAGCCCGAGCAGGGCCTCGCGCGCCGTCGCCGCCGCCTGCGCGAGGTTGCGATCGTTGAAGTTGACCGGCGACGACTGGCTGCCCGACGTCGTCCCCTGATCGGGGCAGAGATCGGTATCGCACTGGATGAGGCGCACGCGCTCGAGCGGCACCGAGAGTTCCTCGGCAACAAGTTGCGACTGGGCGGTCAGCATGCCCTGCCCGAGCTCGCACTTGCCGGTGTACGCGGTCACGGTGCCGTCGGCAGCAACCGCGATCCATGAATCGAGCTGGCGCGGATCAACGTGCGACGCGTGCGTGTCAAACGGCCCCTGGCCCCAGGCAAGCGGCGCGAGGATCGACGCGCTGCTGTAGCTGACGATGAGCGCGCCTGTGGCCTGCAGGAATTCACGGCGTGAGAGCGCGCTCATGGTCTCTTCTCCCGCGCATAGCGCTTGATGGCGCGCAGCATCCGGGTGTGCACGAAGCAGCGGCAGAGCACGTTCGAGAGCGCCTGCTGGATGTCGCGGTCGGAGGGATTCGGATTGCTATCGACGAGCGCCTTGGCCTCCAGGATGACGCCGCTCAGGCAGAAGCCGCACTGTGCGGCCTGCTCGTCGATGAACGCCTGCTGGATCGGGTGAGGCCTGTCCACGGACCCGAGTCCCTCAAGGGTGGTGATCTCGGCGCCTTTCACTGTGCCGATCGGCGTGACACAGGACCGAATCGTGCGCCCGTTCGCGATTACCGTACAGGCGCCGCATTGGCCGAGGCCGCACCCGAACTTGGGTCCGCGAAGCTGGAGATCGTCGCTGAGAACGTACAACAACGGCGTCGCCGGATCGACGTCGACCGCATGCGCATGACCATTGACGGTCAGGTTGATTGAGCTCATGAAATCCCCGCGAACATCTGAAGATTAGGAAATGCGAACCTCGCAAGCACTTGATCAGCGAGACTCATCTGCCCGGTAATCTCTGACATATTACTTCTGTGAGGGTGATTGGGCCATGTCCTCTTACCCTTCCTCAAGTGCTCTGCCGGAATCTATGGCGGATTGGGTTCAGCGATACAGTTGTTGCTCAACCCCGTCCGCCTTTGGGCATACGCACGACGGGGCCATAAGGTTGGCACGAGCATGTCGAGATCGTACTCGCTAAACCAGGAGAACGCTGGCATCATGGGGTGGCAGCCACTTCCCGGGGTGTCTCCGATGCGTTTACAAATTGCGCTGACGTGTGCGTTCATTGTCCTCGGTTTGTTGCTGACTGGCTGTAGCATGGGTGGGAGCACCGCAACCGCTCCCCCGGCGCCAGTGGTTCCCCCTCCGCCCTCCGGAACGACAACCGACGTTCTGACCTGGCACAATGACGTCGCCAGGACCGGCCAGAATCTGCAGGAATCAACTCTAACCACGGCCAACGTCAACTCGGCGACCTTCGGAAAGATCGGCTTCTACGCGGTGGACGGCCGGGTGGACGCACAGCCGCTCTATGCGTCGAACGTGGCAGTTCCGAGCAATGGCAGCCACAATATTCTCATTGTCCCCACGGAGCACGACTCGGTTTACGGCTTCGACGCCGATACTGGCGGGGTGCTGTGGCAGACAACAATGCTCAAAGCCGGAGAGCAGGCTTCCGATCCACGAAACTGCAGCCAGGTGTCTCCGGAAATAGGTGTAACTTCTACACCGGTTATAGACCGCACGCGTGGCCCTAACGGCGCCGTCTATGTGGTGGCGATGTCGAAGGACGGCGGGGGCAATTACCATCAGCGTCTGCACGCCCTGGATCTGGCCCTGGGTAGCGAACTCTTTGGCGGCCCCGTCGACATTCAGGCAACCTACCCGGGAACGGGGGATAACAGCAACGGGACGCACGTGGTCTTCGATCCCTCGCAGTATAAGGAGCGCGCCGCGCTTCTGTTGTTGAATGGAGCGGTTTACCTGGGATGGTCCTCGCACTGTGATGACCGGCCGTACACGGGGTGGATCATGGGTTATAACCCGTCCACGCTGGCGCAGGCCACGGTGCTGAATGTGGTCCCCAATGGAAGCGAGGGCGCCATCTGGATGGCGGGTGCGGGATTGGCCGCCGACAGTTCGGGAAACATCTACTTTCTCGACGCTAACGGAGACTTCGACTCCACCCTGAATGCCAGCGGCTTTCCCAGCAACGGGAACTTCGGGAACGCGTTTCTAAAGCTGTCCACCTCGAACGGATTGGCCGTGGCGGACTATTTCGAAATGTCCAACGAGCAGGCGGAGAATAATTCCGACACCGACTTGGGTTCCGGCGGAGCCATGGTGTTGCCGGACCTCATGGACGGCTCCGGCCATACCCTGCATCTGGCGGTGGGGGCCGGCAAAGATTCCAACCTCTATGTGGTAAACCGCGATGCGATGGGCAAGTTCAGCCCCAACGGCAACAATATCTATCAGGAATTGCCCGGAGGCTTGTCGGGAGGGGTCTTTGCCGCGCCGGCCTACTTCAATAACACGGTCTACTATGGCGCTGTCGGGAATTTCATCCAAGCCTTCAGCATCACGAACGCCAAACTCTCGACCAGCCCGAGCGCGAAGAGCAGTAACAGCTTTCCTTATCCGGGCGCAACGCCCAGCATCTCGGCGAATGGTACCAACAACGGCATCGTATGGGCGGTAGAGAACAGCAGTACCGCCGTGCTGCACGCTTACAATGCCGCCAGCCTTCAAGAGCTTTATAACAGCAATCAGGCCACGGGCGGCCGCGATCACTTTGGCGCGGGCAACAAGTTCATGACACCCACGATCGTGAATGGGAAGGTGTTCGTCGGAACTCCCAATGGCGTGGCTGTGTTTGGGCTGCTGCCGTGACGATTGCCGGCGACGAAGCCGCATGTCCCTATTGAAGCCGAGGACTCGTCCCGGGCACTTACCAACCCATACCGGCTTGCTGGCTACGCAGGTATTCTCTCAGCCTCCGCTATAATTCTCTTAGGTTGAAACGCACTCTGGTCATTGCGGCCTTGTTGGCGTCGCTGTCGGTTTCATGCCCGGCTCAGCGCGGAGCGCAGCCGGGGAAGACCCTGCTGGTGTTGCCTTTCCAGAATAATTCTCAGGTTCAGGGCCTGGATTGGATCGGAGAATCCTTCCCGGAGATCCTGGGCCCGCGGCTCAGTGGGTTCTTCGTCATCGACCGCCAGGAGCGATTGAACGCCTTCGACCGCATCGGGGTGCCAGCGCATCTCCGCGCTTCACGCGCCACCGCGTACGAGATCGCGCGGGCGATGGAAGTTGACTATGTCATTCTCGGTAGCTACGCGTATGACGGGGAGAGTCTTGCCGCGCGCGCCCAGGTCCTCGACATGCAGCGTGTTCACCTGTCACCGCCGGTAACGGCCTCGGGCTCGCTATCCGCACTGGTTCAGGTAGAAAGGTTGCTGGGGCGGGATCTGATGCGCATCCTGGCGCCCTCGCGCAGCGAGTTCCACTCCGCCCAAGCCACGCCTCACCTGGATGCATTCGAGAGTTACTTGCGAGGCGTGGTGGCCAACTCGCGCCAGGACAGGATCGCGCGGTTCCGTGAAGCCGTGCGCCTGGACCCGACCTATACCCAAGCCGTCTTCCAGTTGGGCAAGAGTCTCTATGACGGGCGCGAATATGCGGCCGCGGCGGGCTGGCTGGAGCGCATCCCCGGGAGCGATCCGCTCGCACGCGAGGCCAGCTTCTATCTTGGCATCTGCGACTATTACCTGGGCCAGTACGAGAAGGCGCTGAACGCATTCGACTTCGTGGCCACGCGCCTGCCGCTCACCGAGGTGTACAACAATCTGGGTGTAGTGGCCGGACGGCGCGGGTGGAAGACCGCGAGCGAATACTTCGAGCGCGCACTCGAAGCCGACCCCGGGGATCCCGACTACCACTTCAACCTGGCCATCGCCCTGGCGCGCAATGGTGACTCCACCGGCGCCAGCCGGCAATTGCGCGAGGTGCTGGCGTTGCGGCCCTCCGACGGTGAGGCCAAGGCGCTGCTGGACTCGCTCAACCGTACCCAACTTGCGACGGCAACCATCAACACTCCTGCCGTCAAGGCGGCGGAAGGGAAGCTGCCGCCGGAACGCATTAAACACAACTACGATGAGGCCTCGTTCCGCCAGTTGGCCTTCGAGCTCGAAAACCAGAGCGAGAAGAAGCTGGCGACCGCTCCGCCGCGCGAGCATGCAATGTTCCACGTGGAGCGCGGACGGGAGCTGTTGAGTCACGGGTTTGTCGAGGAAGCCGAGAAGCATTTCCGGGAAGCGGTCCTGCTCGACCCCGCCAATGCGGCGGCGCACCTCGGTATCGCCAGGGTCCTGGCTGTCGGCAAGCCTTCCGAGGCGCGCGCTGAAGTCCAATCGGCGCTTATCCTGCAACCATCCGCCGAGGCCTGGCTGGTTCTCGCGCAGCTCGATTTGAGGGACAATAAGATGGAAGCGGCTCGCCAGGAGGTGGGGCACGCTCTCGAGCTCGAGCCCGCGAACGCGGCCGCCGTGGCGCTGAAGCGCGAAATCGCCACGCGCCTGGCGGACCAATCGCACACGCAGGCGCCGCAATAATGAAGGCGCTCTTCAAAGCCGTCGCCCTCGCGGTAGCTACACTGCTGCTCGCGCCAGCTCTGGCCCGCGCCGACGTGCTGAAGCTTGTCGTCCACGACACCATCCACCCCATCTCTGACGAATTCATCGCACGCGCCCTCGACCAGGCCAAGCGCGAGCACGCCGAAGCCGTGCTCATCGAGCTTTCCACGCCCGGTGGCCTGGTGGATTCCACCCGCTCCATCATCGAAAAGATTCTGGCTTCGCCGGTGCCGGTGATCGTCTACGTGGCGCCCAGCGGAGCGCGCGCGGCGTCGGCGGGCTTTTTCATTCTGGAAGCGGCGGACGTGGCCGCCATGGCGCCGGGCACCAACACCGGTGCCGCGCACCCGGTCGTCTTCGGCGGTGAAAAGATGGACGACGTGATGAAGGCCAAGATGGAGAACGATGCCGCCGCCTTCATGCGCTCCTTCGTTTCCAAGCGGGGACGCAACGTGGAGCTGGCGGAATCGGCGGTGCGCCAATCCAAGAGCTTTACCGATCAGGAAGCGCTCAAAGAGCACCTCATCGACGTGGTCGCCGCCAGCCAGGAAGATCTGCTCAAGCAGCTCGATGGCCGCACCATTACGCGTTTCGACGGCTCGACCACCGTGCTGCACCTCGCTAATCAGCGCGTGGTGGTGCTCGACATGTCGCTGAAGCAGAAGATTCTCGACTTCATCATGGATCCCAACGTGGCCTTCATCCTGTTCGCCATCGGCATGCTGGCACTCTGGGTGGAGTTCAACCATCCCGGGGCGATCCTGCCGGGTGTGGTGGGATTCATCTTCGTCCTGCTGGCCATTTTCGCCTTTAACATCCTGCCCACACGCTACGCGGCGCTGATCCTGATCGTGGCCGCGTTCGTGATGTTCGTCCTGGACGCCAAGTTCGCCACCCACGGGGTGCTGACCGTCGGCGGCATCGCGCTCATGATTCTGGGTGCGCTGCTGCTGGTGGACGCGCCCATCCCCGAGATGCGGGTGCGGCTGCTGACCGCGCTGGTGGTCAGCGTGCCGCTTGGCTTGATCACCGTCTTCCTCGTGGGCCTGGTGATCAAAGCGCGACGCAGCAAGGTAGTCACAGGGCAGCAGGGCCTGATCGGCGAAATCGGCATCGCGCAAAGTCCGCTTCAACCGGAAGGCAAAGTATTCGTGCATGGCGAACTGTGGGACGCCGTTTCTTCCGCGAGCGTCGCCCCCGGCCAACGCGTGCAAGTGAAGCGCATCGACGGCCTCCGCCTCGAAGTCGAACCGGTGAAATAGCTCCTACTCTCTAATCACTGCTCCCCAATTCCTTGCCTTGATACAATCCTCTCGTTTCTCTGGAGGCTCCCATGCCGGAAGGGTATGGACTTATCGTTGTCATCGTTATCGTCGTTCTCTACCTGCTGAGTTCTATCAAGATCCTGGCCGAGTACGAGCGCGGGGTGATCTTCCGCCTCGGACGCCTGCTGCCTGCCGCTAAGGGTCCGGGCGTGATCCTGGTATTCGCGCCGGTGGACCGCATGGTGCGCATCTCGCTGCGCCAGGACGCACTGGAAGTTCCGCCGCAGGACATCATCACCCGCGATAACGTCACGCTGAAGGTCAACGCGGTGATCTTCCTGCGCGTCATTGATTCCAACAAGGCCGTGGTCGAAGTGACCAATTACCTCTACCAGACTTCGCAGTTCGCGCAGACCACGCTGCGCTCGGTGCTGGGCGAAGTTGAACTCGATGAGCTGCTCTCACACCGCGAGAAACTCAACACGCGCATTCAGTCGATTCTCGACCAGCACACCGCGCCCTGGGGCGTGAAGGTGGTGAATGTGGAGGTCAAGCAGGTGGACCTGCCCGAGTCCATGCTGCGCGCCATGGCCAAGCAGGCCGAGGCCGAGCGCGAGAAGCGATCGAAGATCATCCACGCGGAGGGCGAATTCGCCGCCGCCCAGCGCCTGGCGGATGCCGCGCACGTGCTGGCCTCCGAGCCGGTGACGATCCAGCTTCGTTACCTGCAGACCCTGACCGAGATCGGCGTGGAGAAGAACACCACCATTGTTTTTCCGCTGCCGCTCGATCTGTTCACCGACCTCGGCAAGCTGCTGGAGCAGTCCGTGAGCAAGCCGAAGTAAAGGCAGCCACGGATTTACGCGGATCTTCAGGGATGCTCTATCCGCGTGGATTCGTGGCCAGGTTTTCAGCGCTTGTTATACTGCTCGTTCCATGCTCAAAGAGACGCTGGAAAAAGGACAACGCCTGGCCGACGCTGCGCTGGAGAGGCTGTTGCCGCCTGCGGCTGAGCATCCTGCGATCATTCACCGGGCGATGCGGCACAGCGTTTTCGCCGGCGGCAAGCGCCTGCGTCCCATTCTGGCGATGGAGGGCGCGCGGCTCGTCGCCGGCGTCCTGCCGGATGGCGTCGAGGATCTGGGCGCGACGCTGGAAATGCTGCACACTTATTCGCTGATCCACGACGACCTGCCAGCACTCGACAACGACGACCTCCGCCGCGGCCAGCCCACCTGCCACAAAGCCTTCGGCGAAGCCATGGCCATCCTTGCCGGGGACGCGCTGCAGACGCGCGCTTATGAGGTGCTCGCGCAGCTCCACTGCGCGGCGGAGCGGCGCGTGCGCATCATCGAGGAAGTCGCGCGCGCCACCGGCACCATCGAGGGCATGATTGGCGGGCAGGTGATGGACCTCCAGGCCGAGCACACTCGCGCCGACGTGCAGACGCTCGAATACATCCACCGTTCGAAGACGGCGGCGCTGATCACGGCGAGCGTGGTCAGCGGCGGAATTTACGCTGGCGCTTCGAATCCCGACGTAGAGAAGCTGCGCCAGTTCGGGCGGGCTATAGGCGTTGCCTTCCAGATCGCCGATGATGTCCTCGACGTCACTCAATCTTCCGAGCAACTCGGCAAGACCGCAGGCAAGGATGTGGCCAGCGAGAAGGTCACGTACCCGGCGTTGTTCGGAATTGAAGAATCGTTGCGCAAGGCGGACGAACTGGTCGATTCCGGCTGCGCCGCGCTCGATTCCTTCGGCCCCCGCGCCGAGACGCTGAAGGCGCTGGCGAGGTTCCTGGTGGAAAGAAAGAAATAGATTGCGAAGAGCCGGCTTCGGGCTGCGGAGAAGTTCTTTGGTACGGAAGAATGTGTCAGGGCACGACTTTAGTCGTGCCCTGACACGTGATTGCTCACCAAGTATGTTTTGCGGGCTTCTGCATCTAACACGGATTCAATGATCACAACTCTCTCTATTCTCGCCATTGCCGCGCATCGTGACGATGTGGAACAGACTTGCGGCGGCACGCTGCTTAAGATGGCGGAGCGAGGATGCCGAACCGGCATCCTCGACCTCACTCAGGGTGAGATGGGCACGCGTGGCACGGCGGAAGACCGCGCCCGCGAATCGGAAGAAGCAGCGCGCATTTTGCGCGTGGAGTGGCGGCGCGCGCTCGACATCCCCGATGGCCGGGTGGAGAACACCTGGGAGAACCGCCTGAAGATCGCGGGCGTCATCCGCGAGACTCGCCCGCAGGTGGTGATTCTGCCTTACTGGCAGGGCCGCCATCCTGATCACTACACGACTTCGGTTTTGGGTTATGAAGCGTGCTTTCTTGCTGGGCTGGCAAGACTTGAGATGGATGGCCTGGCGCCACACCGTCCCTTCAAGATCGTATACGCCACGCTCTACCGTGACGTTCGGCCGACCTTCGTGGTGGACATCACCGAACAGTTCGAAGCACGGCTTAAGTCGATCCTTGCTTACAAGTCGCAGTTCACCGACCAGGAGGCCGGCCACGGCATCTTCCCGGCACAGGCCGAGATTCGCGGACGGGTGGAGGCCATGGCGCGCTTCTACGGACTTCTCGCCGGCGTAAAGTATGCTGAACCGTTCGTGCAGAAGGAAGTCGGGCTAGTTGACGATCTGACCGCTATCCCGGTGAAGTCGATTTAAGCGCACCCGAGCACTTCATAGCCTTAGGCCGAATCTTCGTACTTTTGGCCCTTGAGCCAAACCTGGCAATGTGTCATGAGACGACACGTGTCAGGGCACGACTTTCAGTCGTGCCGACAAGGCGAGAAGAAAAAATCGGCTTCAGCCGCTGGCTTTGTCAGGGGCTAAAGCCCGAATCATAAGGTTCCTCGACGGCACGAGTAAACTCGTGCCCTGACACGTGACCTGTCAGGAAAGTACTTGGTATCACCTTGGAGCTCGCCCGCCCCCAGTACCGTGAGACGACGGGTGTCGATACAATCGCTGGCGTGTACTCCGCCAAGCTGCTCGACCACTTCGAGCACCCCCGCAACGTGGGCGAGATTGCGGGCGCCGACGCTGCGGTGCGGGTGGAGAATCCGGCCTGCGGCGACATTATGCAGCTCACGCTGAAGGTCGCCGCCGGACGCATTGCCGAAGCTCGCTACCGTACCCGGGGATGCGTCGCCGCCATCGCTTGTGGTTCGGCGCTGACAGAGATGCTTATTGGCTTAACGCCCACGGAAGCGGCAGGGTTGAAGCGAGATGCGATTGTGGCCGCCGTCGGCGGCCTGCCCAATGAATCGATGCATGCAAGTCATCTGGCGATGGACGCACTGCAAGAGGCGGTAAAGCCACTTCAAAAGTAGGCTGTCATCCTGAGCGACCGAGGGCTCCTGCGCGCTTTATCAAGCGCGGGAGACGGTCGCGAAGGACCTAGGTTTTCTGCACCTGCGCCTGGCATCCTTGACGCAAAACCCAGATCCTCGCTCGGTTTCCCGGGCTGATAACTGCGCCCGGGGCCCTCCCTCGCTCAGGATGACAGATTCATTGGGGGAGCAGCTTTACAATCGGCAGCATGTCCGACTTCTTTCCTCGCCGCGTGGTCTCGCTGCAGCCCAGCGCCACGGTGACGCTGGCGCGCCTTGGGCTGCTCGACCGCGTAGTGGCCTGCACACGCTACTGCAAGGACGTCTGCCCGGAGCTGGCCTTCCGCCAGGTCGCGATCGTCGCCGATTCCTGGACGGCGCAGGCGGCCGAGATCGCGGCCGCGCGTCCTGACCTGGTAATCGCCTCGGTGCCCTACCAACTCGAAGCCGTCGCCGAAATTCTGAAAGCGGGTGTGCGCTTCCTGGGACTGGCGCCACGCTCGCTTGCCGACATCTACTCCGACATCGCGCTCATCGCCGGCGCCATGGGAGCCTCGGATCGTGGTGAATACATCATCGCAGCGATGCAGAGCGAAGTCGAAGCCGTACGCGCGCGCCATGCCAGCGGCTCGCGTCCGCGCGTCTTCTGCGAAGAGTGGGGTAAGCCCATCATTCACGCGCAGCGCTGGGTGGCGGAACTGGTGGAAGCTGCCGGCGGGCAGTTCCTGGGCGAGCCCGGGGCGAAAACTGATGCCGACTGCGTGCGTCGCATCGATCCCGAAGTGATCGTCATGGCATGGTGCGGGGCTGGCGACCGCGTGCCTCTGGAAAAGATCATCGGCGAGCGCGCTTGGAGCGCAACTTCGGCGGGGCGGTCGCGACGCGTGTATTGCATCCGCGACGAACTGCTGAACACGCCCGCTCCCACCCTGCTTGAAGGCCTGCGGGCGCTGGAGGCGGCCATCCATCCGGAATTGTTTCCACAGATGCCGGCCGGACTGAGGCGTGCGAGTGTGTTCTAATCGCTGAGTATGGCAGCCACGCGCGGCGATGGTCCGGCAAGTCGAAAACGTCCTCCGGTGAAGCGCGTGGCGGCGGCTTTGATCGTGCGCAACCGCAAGATTCTCATCTGCCAGCGCACGCGTCACCAGCCCATGCCGCTGAAATGGGAATTCCCCGGCGGCAAGATCGAGCAGGGCGAGCACCCCACAGTCGCCCTGCGTCGCGAACTCGAGGAAGAGCTGGGCATACAGGCGCGGATTGGCGACGAGGTGGCGCGCATTCACCACCAGTACGCACGCGGGGGCACCGTCGAGCTGCGTTTCTTCGTAGTGCGCGAGTTCGAGGGCGAGCCGGAAAACCGCATCTTCCGGGACATCCAGTGGGTGGCACGCACGCGCTTGCCGGAATTCGATTTCCTGGAAGCCGATCTCGAACTGGTGCGGGACATTGCGGCGGGGAAGGTGTTGTAGCGCCGACGTCCTGCCAGCTTTTCTGAAGCTGTTTGGCTCCCAATGCGGAGGGCAAGATGCCCTCCGCGACAGCCGCCGAGACGGCGGCGCTACATTTCATCCCTGGCGCAAGGTCCAGAACCAGGCGATGGTCAGCGCAATCATCACCGCCGCCGTAATCCACGCCACCCAGTTGAAAAAGCGGGAATTCGTGTAGTCGCCCATCAGCTCTTTCTTGTTGATCAGCAGCAGCATAAAGATCAGCACAAAGGGCAGAGTGATGCCGTTCACCACTTGCGACAGCACCGTGATCTGGACCAAGGGCACGTTAGGAATCAGTATGACGCCCGCGCCCACGGCGATCAGCGCAGTATAGAGCCAGTAGAAGAAGGGCGCCTCGCTGAACTTCTTGCCTACACCCGACTCGAAGCCAAGGCCTTCACAGACGGCATACGCAGTGGAGATCGGAAGGATGGAGGCCGCGAACAGGGAGGCATTAAACAGCCCCACGGCGAAGAGGATGTAGGCATAGTCGCCGGCCAGCGGGCGCAGGGCCTGGGCGGCGTCCGCGCCGTTGCGGATCTCGAACATGCCGTGGGCGAAGAGGGTCGCCGCGCAGGCCACGATGATGAACCAGGCCACAATGTCGGTGAAGATGCATCCCGAGACCACGTCCAGCCGCGAAGCCCCGTACTGCCGCGCGGTGATCCCCTTTTCTACCACTGAAGCCTGCAGGTAGAACTGCATCCAGGGCGCGATAGTAGTTCCCACTACGCCGATCACCATGTAGAGGTACGCGGACTGCGAGAACACCTGCAGGGAGGGCGGCTTCACCGTGGCCATCAACGCCAGGCTCCACTCCGGCCGCGCGATCAGCCCCGCCGCGATGTAGGTGACGTAGATGAATGACGCCACCAGGAAGATCTTCTCCACGCTCTTGTACGTGCCCCTCACCACCATCAGCCACACGATCACCGCGCATACCGGCACGCTGATGTGTTTCGGTATCCCGAACAGCTCCAGGCTGAGAGCGATTCCGGAAAATTCGGCCAGCACGTTGCCAAAGTTCGTGATCACCAGGCCCACCATCATCAGGAAGGTGATGCGAAAACCGAACTCCTCGCGGATGAGGTCGCTCAGGCCCTTGCCGGTAACTGCGCCCATGCGCGAGGCCATCTCCTGCACCACGATCAGCGCCAGGGTGGTGGGGATCATGGTCCACAGCAGCAGGTAGCCGAATTGCGCCCCGGCCTGGGAATACGTGGTGATGCCGCCCGCATCGTTGTCCACGTTGGCGGTGATGAATCCGGGGCCCGCCACCGCAGCGAAGATCAGGATCCGGGTCTTCCACCGCCTCAGCCAGGTCTTCATTGCACGTTCGCATGGAGGGATTCAAAAGCCAGTCAGGATAAATGGGGAGAGATGATTACAGGAAGAACAGAAAAAGAAAAATAAAGGCATCCTCACCCACGTCGCAGGGCATACGCCCTGCTCTTCCGGCAGATCGAGTGCAGGTCCTCACGCTTGTCCCTGCGGGACTGCGCTCAGGATGACAGTCGTTGGTTGTGGGTTGTGGGAGAGGGTTGCACTACAGCTTGCTGCGCAGCAGGCTGATCACGTCGTCGGCGGTGATGACGCCGGTCAGCACGCCCTGGTCATCCACTACAGGCAACATCAGGAGGTTGTACTTGTCGAACAGCTCGGCTACGTCCTTTTCGCGTGCGCCGGCGAGGCAGGAGATGGGCGGTGCAGGCGCCAGGCTCGATAACGGCGTGTCCGCGGATGCGAGCACCAGGCTGGCGAGCGGGACCGCGCCCAACAGCTTATTGTCTCTGTCCACCAGGAAGATTGTGCTCACGCTTTCGATGCCGCCTTCGAACTTGCGCAGGGCCTCGATGGCGTCGTTCACCGTGGCCGAGGGCGGGAGGGCCAGGTAGTCGGTGGTCATGCGGCCGGCGGCGGTGTTTTCCTCGAACTCCAGCAGCTCGGAGATTTCCTCGCGCTCCTCAGGCTGCATCTCTTCGAGGATCTTCTCCGTCTGTTCCTCGGGCAGGTCGGCGAGCAGGTCGGCGGCCGCGTCCGGGTCCATCTCCTCGACGATGTCGGCGGCGCGGTCGGAATCGAGCGACTGGACAATGGAAACCTGCAGCTTGGGATCGACTTCCTCCAGCGCCTCGGCCGCCACTTCCTCGTCCAGAGTTTCGAAGACCGCTTCGCGTTCCGCCGGCGCCAGCTCTTCCACGATGTCGGCGATGTCAGCCGGATGCAGCTTGGCCAGCCGCTCGTGCTCGATCTTCAACTTCACCCGCCGCGCCGGGTCGGTTTCAATCAGGTCCACGAACTCCCATGGGATGACGCGCGGCGGCAATTTCTGGGTGAGGACGTGCAACGCCCCAGCCGGCACGATCCCTCTTAGCAGACGGCGCACCGCCCCCCGCGCGCCCACATCCACCTCGCCGAGCCGGAGCGACGGGTGGTGGTTCACCTGCTCCTGGCGGAAGTCGAGATCGTTCACCCGTACCACCTTGCGCCCATGCACGTCGATGATCTGCTGGTCGAGCAGGTCGCGTCCCAGCAGCAGCATGCCTTCGGAGCTGGTGAAGGGCGCCCACTGCTCGGCAGGCACGTTGGCCCGCACCCCTTTGCCACCAATCTCCGCCAACTGCTCCGGCGGCAACAGGCGGTCACCCTGCCCGGTCTTGACGATCATTCCGCAAACCCGCGTGGGATCGGCCTGCGGACACACTGCCACCTCGCGCACGCGACCCCGGGCTTGCCCGGCCGGGTCGAGCACGGGCGCACCCAGCAGCTCCGAAAGGGAAAGCGACGACATCGGCGGCAGCATACCGGAGACGGCAGGACGAATCCAGCACTTGTCCCTATCCAGTTGACATTTCAGCATGCGGCATTCAAACTGTCGCAGTCTCGGGGGAGTTGCGCACTGCCTTTCGCGTCCAAACTGGTATAAATAATTTGAAGATGACCGCCAATCGGGTCTCCTATACCCTCGATTCCTCGCTGCAAAGCGTGAACATGGCCGAGGAGACCGCACAGCTCATCGCGGCCAAAGTGGGCTTCGATGAAGACAATTGTCTGAAGATCTCCATGGCAGTCCGTGAAGCTGCGGTCAATGCCGTGCTTCACGGCAACGCCTATGACCCGAAGAAAAAAATGACCGTGGCCTTCGAGAACACGGGCCAGGCTCTGGTGATCACGGTCACGGACGAGGGCAAGGGCTTGGATATAAACGGGGTCCCGGATCCCACGACGCCGGAAAACCTTCTCAAGCAGTCCGGTCGGGGCATTTTCCTGATGCGGTCCTTTATGGACCAGGTCCGCGTCCGGCTCCTGGAACCGGGAACGGAAGTTACCATGATCAAGAACGTCAGCGGCCCCGCCGTTAGTCATAAGGAGGCTTCAAAGTGAGCATGAAAACCAGTACCCGGACGGTGAACGGCATCGTCATCGTCGACCTCAGCGGGCGCATCACGCTGGGGGAAGGCAGCGTCCTGCTGCGCGACCTGGTGCGCGACCTGGTCACCAAGGGCCAGCGCAAGATCCTGCTGAACCTGGGCGACGTCACCTACATTGACAGCTCCGGTATCGGCGAGCTGGTCAGCGCCTTCACCACCGTGCGCAACCAGGGCGGCGAGCTCAAACTGCTCAACCTGACCAAGAAGGTCCACGACCTGCTGCAGATCACCAAGCTCTACACCGTCTTCGACGTTAAGGACGATGAGGCTGCGGCGGTGGCCGCGTTCAAGTGAGCTTCTTGCCGGAAGGCGCGTGCTTGTTGGCGGCTGCGCCTTCCTCGTCCCGCCCACAGGCAATCCATGCGCATTCCACGCCTCGATAAGTTCCAGGTCGACGCTTCCACCAGCGAAGTGTTCGACCAGGTGGAGCGCGAACGCGGCAAAGTTCCTAACATGTTCCGCACGGTGGCGCACCGCCCGGAGATCCTGCGCACCCTAGTCGCGCACTGGCGCGCCGTGCTCAACACCGGCACCGTTCCCCTCAAGCTGAAAGAACTGGTCATCGTGCGCACCTCGCAGATCAACGGCTGCGACTACTGACTGGCGTCGCACACTGCCTGGGCCAGGCAGGAAGGCTGGAGCGACGACCAGCTTGCCCATCTCTCCAATTTCGAACAACGCTCCGATTTCACCGCCGCGGAAAAAGCCGCCTTGCGCCTGGCCGAGCGCATGACCCGCGACGCCCACTCAGTCGATGACGAGCTGTGGGCCGAACTCCGCCGCCACTTCGACCACGGCCAGATCGTCGAACTGGCCGCCGCCATCGGCCTGTTCAATTACTTCAACCGCTTCAACGACGC